>Ga0209550_10002213_pt1 | contig 18709 bp, 19 predicted proteins | sample LauGreSuBDMM15SN_2_FD_187567 | JGI IMG/M metagenome (GOLD analysis project Ga0209550, IMG submission 187567) | Freshwater lake microbial communities from Lake Michigan, USA - Su13.BD.MM15.SN (SPAdes) (version 5) | ecosystem: Environmental > Aquatic > Freshwater > Lake | place: Lake Michigan...
ACTAATACTTCACCGTGCTTATAAACCTCTTGGTTGAGCACGAACTCAGGGTCATTACGCCAAGAAGAGAAGAGCGCATCTTCGAAACCAGTCTTGGTAATTCTCTTTAGGTAAACAGCAGGAATGATCTGGTCAGTGTCAACATTTGATCGCTTCAGTGGTACTGCGACACCGGTGAAGGTATTGAACTTATCCATTGTTCTCCTCCAAATCTCCTGGAGCTGAAAGTGTTCCACGAATAGCAGTGGCTGCTGCAACTAGAGGAGACACTAGATGTGTTCTAGCACCCTTACCTTGTCGACCTTCAAAGTTACGGTTTGAAGTTGAAGCTGCTCGCTCACCTGGTGCTAGTTGATCAGGGTTCATACCTAGACACATTGAACAACCAGCGAATCTCCACTCAGCACCAAAGTCCTTGAAGACTTTATCCAAGCCCTCTGCTTCTGCCTCAAGGCGCACTCGAGCACTACCTGGAACAACCATCATGCGTAAGCCATCGGCTTTCTTTTGACCCTTGATGATGGCTGCTGCTGCACGAAGATCTTCAATACGAGAGTTAGTACATGAACCTAGGAAGACAGTGTCAACTTTGATGTCTTTCATCTTCGTACCTGGAACGAGATCCATGTATTCAAGAGCACGCTCTGCAGCTGCCTTCTCATTTGGATCAGCAAAATCAGAAGGAGTAGGAACTGCATCGTTTAGTGAAACACCTTGACCTGGGTTAGTTCCCCAAGTGACAAAAGGATCAAGAGTATTTGCATCGAGGAATACTTCTGCATCAAATACAGCACCTTCATCAGTTGGCAGTGTCTTCCAGTATTCAACTGCAGCATCCCAGTCAGCACCCTGTGGCGCATGAGGTCTACCCTTTAGGTATTCAAAAGTTGTTTCATCAGGTGCAACCATTCCAGCTCGAGCACCTGCTTCGATAGACATGTTGCAGATTGTCATACGAGCCTCCATAGAAAGTGCACGAATAGCACTACCGCGGTATTCCAGAACATAGCCCTGACCACCACCGGTACCAATCTTTGCAATCACAACGAGGATGATGTCCTTAGAAGTCACACCTGGTCGAAGAGTTCCCTCAACGTTGATTGCCATGGTCTTGAATGCTTTTAGCGGCAAAGTCTGAGTTGCAAGAACATGCTCAACTTCGCTTGTGCCGATACCCATCGCTAGAGCACCAAATGCTCCGTGGGTTGAAGTGTGTGAATCTCCACAGACCACTGTGATACCAGGCATGGTAAGACCTAGCTGAGGGCCAACAACGTGAACAATTCCCTGATCAACATCACCGAGTGAGTGGATACGAATACCAAACTCTTTAGCGTTGTGACGAAGAGCCTCAATCTGAGTTCTAGAGGTTGCATCGGCAATCGGCTTATCGATGTCGATGGTTGGGGTGTTGTGATCTTCGGTGGCAATAGTTAGATCTGGTCGTCTGACTCTTCTGCCGGCTAGGCGAAGACCATCAAAAGCCTGCGGGCTGGTTACCTCGTGGACTAGGTGGAGGTCGATGTATAGAAGGTCGGGTGCGCCGTTCTCACCTTTGACCACTAGGTGGTCTCTCCACACCTTTTCGGCGAGAGTTAGGGGCTTATTAGTCATTAGGACACCTCAGTACGGCTGAAATACAAGTTTACCAGCGTGGCGTAGATTGGCAGGGTGAGTGAAATCGAACTAATCCAGCGAAAAACCATCCGAGTACTAGCTCTCGGCCAGGTTTTAGGCGGATTTGGGCTAGGTTCGGTCCTTTCCATTGGTTCACTGCTGGCTAGGGATTTGAGCGGTTCTGAGGCCTGGGCAGGCTCTGCAGCCACCTTTAGCACCCTAGGAGCAGCCATTTGGGCTATTCCCCTGTCAAGACTTGCCTATGCCAGAGGTCGAAGGGTATCCCTTGCCTCAGGAGCAGCTCTGGCTATTACCGGGGCTATAGCGGTTATCGAATCAGCCAACCTGAGGCTATTCCCACTACTACTCTTGGGCATCTTCCTCCTTGGAGCGGGATCGGCAACCTCCCTCCAAGCTCGCTTTGCAGCAACTGATATCCCAATGCCTGGTAAAACTGGACGTTCGATTGGTCTAGTTGTTTGGGCGACAACTATTGGTGCGGTCACCGGCCCTAACCTGTTTGGCCCTGGCGATCAGCTCGGTGAAGCTTTAGGGCTTCCACCGATGACCGGTCCGTTCCTCTTCACAGTGGCAGCTCAAATTGGTTCAACTCTAGTCTTCTGGTTTGGGCTTAGACCTGACCCGCTTCTTTACGCTCAGAAACTTGAAACTAAAACAAAAAATAAGATTTCATTGAAGTCTGCTCTGCAAACCTTGAAAGAGAATCCAGTTCCTAGATTTGCAGTTTTCGCTGTTGCTCTAAGTCACATGGTGATGGTGTCAGTGATGTCGATGACACCAGTGCATATGCAGGACATGGGTTATGACCTAGTGGTAGTTGGCTTTACCATCAGCCTGCACATCGCTGGAATGTATGCTTTGTCTCCAGTGATGGGAATACTTGCCGACAAGATTGGCAAGGTGCAACTTATCCTGCTTGGTCAGTTCATGTATTTGTTGGCTATAGCTTTTGCTGGCTTTGGAGACATGGACCGAGTGCAAGTAACAATCGGTTTGACTCTTCTAGGTTTGGGTTGGTCTGCATCAACTGTTGCTGGATCCGCCCTTCTTGCATCAAGTGTTCCAGCGAATGAAAAGACCAATGTTCAGGGCGTTAGCGATTCAACTATGAACCTAAGCGGTGCAATCGGTGGCGGTATCGCTGGAAGCATACTCAGCTTGGTAGCTTTCAATGGTTTGAACTTTGTTGCACTGGTTCCAGTAACAGTGATTATTATTCTGAGCGTATTGATCTTCAAGAGAGCAAAACAGATTAGCTAAGAGCTAGCAGTTCTTTCCAAGTTGGGCCTGTGCAACCACCTTCACGCTGAATTGAATATTCAGCTGCACGACAAGCAAGTTCAAGAGAAGCCTGTAGGTCGTTACCTTGAGCAAGGGCCGCGAGGAATGCGCCAGTGTGAACATCCCCTGCACCGTTGGTGTCAACAACGTTTACTCTTCTTCCAGCAGCACTAGCAACTACGTTGCCGCGATGCCAAAGCTCAGCGCCTTCTGCGCCTTTACGAAGTAGTAACCAGCACTCAGGTGAAACGTGAGGTGCAAGTTTTTCGTATTCACTCTGATTACAAGAAATCAAGGAAGCGTGAGTGCCAACCCAATCAAGAATTTCTGGAGTTAGCTCTGCTGTTGTTGGTCCTGGATCAAAGACAATCTTGCTCTTGATTAGCCCTGAAGCAAATAGTTCAAGGAACGCATCCTTAGAGGTTGGATAGACAAGCTCATAGCCGTAAACAACTAGCCAAGCATCCTCTTCGTAAGAGTATTGCTCCAACTCAGAGAAACTTCTTACGCCCTCAGCTCCGCTGATAGTTACAAAACTTCTTTGACCATCAGGTTCAACCAAAGTAATGCAGAGACCAGAATCACCCGAGTTGTATTCTTCAATGCCTAAAATCTCAACGCCTTCAATGGCCATGGCTGCTCTAATTGCATCAGCCCTAGGGCCATTTCCAATTGGACTGCAGTGCTGAGCCTTTAGGCCCAAACGTGAAGCAGCTGCCTCAAGATTTAGTGCTCCGCCAACTTGGCTAAAGGAATGGGTAGCCAAGACATCTCCGCCTGGAGTTGGCAGATGTGGCACAAAAGTAACCTGATCTACTAAGCCGCTGGCTAGAGATTTCAGGTGAGTTGGGCGAAAGTTGGCTAAATCCATCCCTTAAACCCTAACTGTTAAAGCAAACTCGCTTCCAAGACTTTCATCATTGGAAGCGAGATTGGTGACCCCAGCGGGATTTGAACCCGCGCTACTGCCGTGAGAGGGCAGCGTCCTAGGCCGCTAAACGATGGGGCCGTAGAGCAACCTCTCTATTATGCCAGAGTAAGAGGCTTGCCGTCTAGGCGAAGACTTTTAGCGCTCCAGGGAGCACCTTGCAGACCACTGGAGACTCACCAACATGCTCACCATCTGAGTAGGCAGGCATTCCAGCAGAGTGAATCTCAACCTCTTTCGCTCTGAGAATCTCAACGGCAGGGTGAGTTACATGCTTACCTTCGTAAACAGTCGGGAAGATCTTGATTAGCTCTAAGCGGCTTACTGAGTTGAGGATAAGTAGATCTAGTTCACCATCGTTTATCTGAGCCTCAGGTGTGACATACAACCCACCACCGTAAGAAGGTGAGTTAGTGATAGTGCATAGGTTAGCTTCAAACTCTCTCTCGACACCATCAATTACAAGACGGTAAGGAATTGGCTTGAAAGCCATCAACTCTCGATACATCGCAAAGCGATACTTCACCGGACCCTTGATCCAATTCCACATGTTCGCTCTCTTGTTTACGAGGGCATCGAAACCTGCGCTAACGGCACCGAAAGAATAGAAAGTCTTGTTCTGTGAAACAGATGAAATCAAGTCAACAATTCTTGGAGTCTTGATCTTCTCAACTATGTGAGCAACAGCTGCTTTGACATCGTGAATTGGAAGACCTAACGCTCTAGCGGAGTCATTACCCGTTCCAGCTGCAACTAAACCAACAGGCACTCCGGTGGTTGCAACTGCATTCACAGCCAGATGGAACATGCCATCTCCACCGACAACTACTAAACCATCGATGGTTTTCTTCTTCAGAGCTGACTTAGCGTTCTCCATCGCGTTAGCAAAGGTCTCCGCAGATAAATCAACGAGTTTGATTGCTGTCTTTGCAAACTCAGCTTTAGTCTGTTCCCCAAACGCTTTACCCTTACCTCTTCCAGAGGTTGGGTTGATAACAATTCCCAGAGTTGTCATTACAGCTTTCTTAGTGTCTGCGCATTGACTGCAACTATCAAAGTTGAAAGCGACATCAAGACTGCTCCGATAGCCGGAGTCAGAACTAAATCTAATGGCATAAAGACACCAGCAGCTAACGGTATTGCCAGAATGTTATAACCAGCTGCCCACCACAGGTTCTGGAGTGACTTGGTTCTAACCTTGCGGCTTAGCTTCACAGCCCTAACTACCGCTCCTGGATCATCGCTAATCAGGACTATTCCAGCGGATTCAATAGCAACATTTGTTCCTGCTCCAATAGCAAAGCTCACATCTGCTTGAGCAAGGGCTGGAGCATCGTTGATTCCATCCCCCACAAAGCCAACAACAACCTGTTCACGCTGAATCTTCTTGATCAACTCTGACTTCTGCCAAGGCATCGTTTCAGCGAACACCTCAGTGATTCTTAGAGTCCTAGCGATGTTATCTGCAACCCCCTGAGCATCACCGGTAAGAAGTCCAACTCGAATACGTTCCAACTGCAACTGGTAAACAGCTTCTGCAGATGTTGGTCTTAGAACGTCCCCAACACTTATTAGTGCTTCTAAGTTGTTATCAACCACAACACAGATGACTGTGTATCCGGCGTGGGTGGCCTGGTCCGCCCAGAGAACGTCGGATACTTCCATCCTGATGTTGTTTTGAACCAGCAGTGCGGGAGATCCAACAACAACTCTTGCCTTACCGACTAAACTGCTGACTCCTTGACCAGCAAGAGATTCAAACTCTTTAGCCTTAGCAATCTTGAGTTCTCCGGCATGAGTAACGATTGCTCTACCGAGTGAATGCTCACTCGAGGTTTCAACTGCAGCTGCAAGTGCAAGTGCTTTAGTTGAATCCTGCAACTTAGATTTAGCTGCGACTCTAACTTCAGATACTGATCTGTTTCCTTGAGTTAGGGTTCCGGTCTTATCAAATAGAACGATGTGCAGTTTTGCTGCTTGCTCAAACATCTGACGATTGCGAATAAGCAATCCAGATGAAGCTGCCTTAGCTGTAGTGATTGCTGTTACTAGAGGAATAGCAAGACCTAGCGCATGAGGGCAAGCAATAACCAGAACAGTAACGATTCGCTCGAAAACAAAGTTCGCATCTTGAGTGCCATTGATTAGCCAGTAGAGAGCTGTTAGAGCCGCTGATGCCAGTGCAATGTAGAAAAGCCAACCAGCTGCTCTATCCGCTAGACGTTGAGTGTTCGACTTTGACTTCTGGGCTTCCTCAACCATTCTTACGATTTGTGAGAAAGCAGTGTCTTTTCCAGTTGCTGTTGCCTTGATAACCAGTGAACCACTCTTTAGGTTCTCATCGGAACTTAGAACTGTTCCAGCAAAAACTGTTGAGCCCTTCTCCTTCTGAACAAGTGCTGCTTCACCAGTGAGCATTGACTCGTTGACTTTAGCCTTACCCGAGATAACAACACCATCGACTGGAATGATGCCGCCAGGTGCGATAGCAAGCTGATCCTCTAGCTGAACTGAGCTAACGGCGACCTCTTCATATTTCTTGCCTCTAAGCACAGATGCCAAATCAGGAAGCATGCTCTTTAGTTCTCCCAGAGCATTTGATGCCTTCATTACTGCAGACATCTCAATCCAGTGACCTACCAACATGATTGTGATGAGTGTTGCTAACTCCCACCAGAAGTCCATGTGACCTATTGGTGAACCAAACAGGTCAGAGACGGTAAGCACCGAGCTATAAACAAAGGCAACTACCATTGCCATCGCAATCAACGCCATCATGCCCGGTTGCTTTGACTTGAGTTCCTGCCAACCGGTAGTTAAGAACACTTTGCCAGCTGTAAAGAACAGAACTATTCCAAAGACTGCAGGTAAGAAGTTTGAGTAAGGGAATGAAAGAGCTTTATAGCCAAGCAACATCTCAACTGTGTGAGAGAAGTAAACGGTAGGGATAGTGAGCCCTAGTGCTAGAAGAACCTGACTCTTGAAAGCATCTGCGTTGTGGTGAGAGTGATCCATGTGGTCGTGATGACTGTGGTCATCGGGATGCTGGTGCTCCCCTCCAGTCTCACAGCAGTTGTGACCCTCTTGGGTCTTCTTCTCTAGATGGTGCTTCTGGTTGCACTTGCATTCATTTGGTGGGCAGTGACATTCGCCACCTGGGTTATGGTCACAGACGCATCTAGGGTCAGTTGCTGAGTTGTGCGCTTCACAGTTGTGATCTGCGTGCTTGTGTGCCATAAGTTGTATTACTCCAATGAATGTTCAGTTCTAAGTTTGCCATGCCTTGTATTCTGAAGGCATGAAACTCACTAAGTATGGGCATGCCTGCATTGTCTTTGAAGAGCAGGGCAAGAAGCTAGTTCTAGACCCAGGTGCATACACAGAGCCACTTGAAGGCCTTACCGATGTTGTTGCTGTTGTGATAACTCATGCTCACGATGACCACTGCTTTGAAGCTCAACTAGACAGACTTATCCGGAACAACCCCGATTTGATGATCTTTGGAACACCTCAGGTTTGCACCAGACTCTCTAACTACAACACCACTCCGGTTTACCTAGGCGATCACTATCCCGTTGGGCCTTTCACCCTGGAGTTCTTTGGTGACCTTCATGCAGTTATCCACCACAGCATTCCAGTTATTGAAAACCGTGGAGTTCTTATCAACGACAAGTTCTACTACCCAGGCGATTCATTTACCAACCCAGACCGACCTGTTGAATTACTAGCCGTTCCAACCAGTGCACCATGGCTAAAGATTTCAGAAATCATGGACTTCGTATCTGCCATCAAACACAAGCACTCAATGGCAACCCACAATGCACTGCTGAGTGATTTTGGTAATGCTCTAAGTAATGGCAGAGTCAAAGCCATCACTGAAGCACAGGGTGGCCAGTTCCGCTATCTACTCTCAGGTGAATCTCTAGAGATCTAACGAGCCTTAGCCGCTAGCTCTTCCTTCTTAGCCTTAATCAAGAGCTTCAAGGTCTTATCGGTAACTCGCTCATTCCAACCAAACCTAAGCGTGGACTTATCTAAATCTCCTTGAGTTAGTTCATCTGCAATGAACTCCCCAAGTCTTCCACTGAGCAGATAAATCGAATAGAAGTCTTTCCAAGCGGCAAAGGCTAGAAAGTTCTTACCTTCCACCCTGATGGTTGGAAGTTGGTAACTGATAATCAGATCTTCTTCAGCTTTGGCAAGCTTGACCAACCGAGCCCTCAAGTCCAGAAGTCCCAGCTTGGGACTTAGGAATGAGGTCAAAGTAAAGCTCTGCTTCGTCTCGCTCTAGTTTTCGCATAACCCCATTAAAGCAAAACAACCAGACTAAAAAGTCTGACTGTCAAAGCTGGGGTACCAGGACTCGAACCTAGAACAAATGAACCAGAATCACTCGTGTTGCCAATTACACCATACCCCAAGGGTTGTTGCCGAGCTTTGGGCTCGATTACCCATTCTACCTATGACTATAAAGAGCGAGCAAACAGGCTTAGTCGCTCTAGGGTTTCAGCCTTACCCAGGATCTCCATTGATTCAAAGAGAGGTGGTGAAATGCGCTTGCCGGAGATACCAGTTCTTAGCGGTCCAAATGCATTTCTAGGCTTATGAGCTAGCTCTTCGATTAGTTTCTGGTTCAAAGCAGCCTGAATTGCCTCAGTCTTGAAATCAGCTAATCCATCTAGAACTTCAATAGCAGCAAGGGTGATTTCCTTTGATTCAGCAGGTAACCCAGCCTTGGCATCTTCTTCAACCACGATTTTGTCTGCAGTTGTGAAGAGGAAACTCAACATCGGAACCGCTTCAGAGAGCACAACAATACGCTCCTGAATCAAAGGAGCAGCAGCAGTCAAAATTGCCTGCTCTGCATCAGTTAGTTCTTTACCTAAGACACCAGCGCTCTGAAGATAAGGAACGATACGTCCAGCGAAGTCTTCAACACTGAGTAGTCTCAGGTGACTTGCGTTGATTGCATCCGCCTTCTTCTGGTCAAATCGTGCAGGATTTGGATTGACATCCTTGACATCAAACGCTGCAATCATCTCTTCTAGTGAGAAGACATCGCGGTCAGCGCTAATGCTCCAGCCAAGCAGTGCTAGATAGTTCAAGAGCCCCTCTGGGATAAAACCACGGTCTCTGTGGTGGAACAGGTTTGATTCAGGATCGCGCTTCGAGAGCTTCTTGTTACCTTCACCCATCACAAAAGGAAGGTGACCGAACTGAGGAATGAACTTAGTAATTCCTGCTTCAAACATTGCGTTGTATAGAGCAATCTGTCTAGGAGTTGAAGATAGGAGGTCTTCACCTCTAAGTACATGGGTTATTCCCATCAGTGCATCATCAACTGGGTTGACGAGTGTGTATAGCGGTTGACCGTTAGGTCTCACCACAACAAAGTCAGGGAATGAGCCAGCAGGGAACGTGATCTCACCACGAACTAAATCAGTAAAGGTGATATCAACATCTGGAACACGAAGTCTCAGTGCAGGTGATCTACCTTCTGCCTTATAAGCAGCCTTCTGCTCTTCAGAGAGCTCTCTCTCAGAGTTGTCATAACCTAGCTGAACAGCACGACCATTAGCCTTGTTACGCTCATCGATCTCTTCACCGGTTAGGAAGCTCTCATAGATGTGCCCTGAAGCCTTTAGCTTCTCAATCACATCTAAATAGATGTCAATTCTTTGAGACTGGCGGTAAGGCTCATTAGGTCCACCAACACCAACACCCTCATCCCAGTTCAGACCCAACCACTTAAGACCATCGAGGATCATCTCAAAAGACTCTTCGCTGTCTCTTTCAGCATCGGTATCTTCGATGCGGAAGACGAAGGTTCCTCCAGTGTGACGAGCGTAAGCCCAGTTAAACAGTGCCGTTCTAACTAGACCTACGTGAGGAGTTCCAGTTGGAGAAGGACAGAAACGTACGCGAACATCACTACCTGAGGCAGTGGTAAAAGGTGCTGTGATTTGGTTTGACATAACTTGATAAGTCTAAGCGACAGGGTTAGTTAGAGTCCCAATGCCTTCAATGCTTATCTCAACCGACTGTCCAGATTCAATCTGACCGATACCTGCTGGTGTTCCAGTAAGGATGACGTCTCCTGGTAGCAAGGTCATCACCTGCGTTACGTGCTGGATGATTCTAGGCACTTTGTGAATCAGAAGATCAACTGATGCGTACTGTCTAATCTCGCCATCAACTCTGGTTTCTAGAATCTGTCCATCAACCACAAACTCTGTTTCAACCCAAGGACCCAGCGGACAGAAAGTATCAAAGCTCTTGGCTCTGGTCCATTGACCATCTTTGTTTTGTATATCTCTTGCCGTCACATCGTTAGCGATGGTGAAACCCCAGACATAATCCAATGCCTTATCTACTGAAACATCCTTAGCAACTTGACCAATGACGATAGCCAGTTCACCTTCGTGATCTACCTGCTCAGAGATGGCAGGTAACACGATTGATTCACCGGGGCCTATGACAGTGGTTAGTGGCTTTATGAAGATAAGTGGTTCTGCAGGAGCTTCTCCACCCATCTCAGCTGCATGATCTGCATAGTTCTTACCAATACAAACAATCTTGCTGGTTGGAAGAACTGGAGGAAGTAGTTGAACATCTTTGAGTGGGATTCTCTCCCCTGTTGTTTCATAACCCTGAAAGACAGGGTGTCCTCTAAAGACAACCACTTCAGGACCATCAACTAAACCCCAGGAGACTTTATCTCCAACGATGAACTTAGCTATCCTCATGAACTTAGCTTGACCAACCAGTTGTGACGATCTGGAATAAGTCCATACTGAATACCGGTTAGCTCTTCTCTTAGAGCTGTGGTTAGTTCACCTGGTTGTGGGTCAACCGGACCAATAACTTCTTCTCTAGATTTGAATTGTCCAACAGGGGTAATAACAGCTGCAGTTCCACAGGCAAAGACTTCGGTGATTTCACCTGAGTTATAACCTTCACGAACCTCAGCCAGTGTGACAGTTGTTTCCTCAACGGTAATGTTCTTATCTTTCAGTAACTGAATGATTGAGTCACGAGTGATACCTCGAAGAATGGTTCCATCCAGAGAAGGTGTCACTACGTGACCGTCTTTGTATACGAAGAATACGTTCATGCCACCGAGTTCTTCGATCTCGGTGTGAGTTGCTGCATCAAGGAAGAGCACCTGAGAACAACCGTTCTCATAGCCTTCGTTTTGAGCTAGCAAGCTTGCAGCATAGTTACCACCGGTTTTAGCTTCACCAGTTCCGTATTTACCTGCTCTTGCAGAATCAAGAGCAATCCAGATTGAAACTGGCTTTAGCCCACCGGTGAAGTATGGACCGACAGGAGATGCAATTACTCGATACTCTGCACGATGTGCTGCACGAACACCTAGGAAGTTCTCTGCAGCAATTTCGAATGGACGGAAGTACAAAGTCTTTTCGTTTACTGGCTTTGGAACCCAAGCTCCATCAACGGCAATCAGTTGTCTAAGGCTTTCAACAAATAGTTCGATTGGTAATTCTGGAAGTGCCATGCGGTGGGCAGACTTTTGTAATCTAGCTCCGTTAGCTTCTGGTCTAAAGGTGTGAATAGAACCATCTTGGTGACGGTATGCCTTGATACCTTCAAAGATTTCTTGGCCGTAGTGCAGGACTGCACTAGATGGGTCTAGCAACATTGGACCGTATGGTTCAACTCTGGCATTCTGCCAGCCACCGTCTTTAGTCCATTCAATGATGATCTGGTGGTCAGTAAAGTTCACACCGAAGGCAGGGTTTTCTAGAATTGCCTCACGCTCGGCATCGGGAAGTGGATTACTAGATCTGGTTACCTTGAATTCCATTTTCTTCCTCTTCTATAGTTGAGCGAAAATACTTTGAGCGATTTCAGCTGTAGTGCGCTTAGAGTCTCCACGAGTGGCAAGATCTGCAACTACTGCTCTTTCAATTCTTGCTGCAGCAACAGGGTTGCCTAGGTGATCTAGCAACATAGCGGCAGAGAGAATTGCAGCTGTTGGATCAGCAATACCCTTGCCTGCGATATCAGGAGCAGAACCGTGAACAGGTTCAAACATTGAAGGGAATGCTCCAGTTGGATTTATGTTTCCTGAAGCAGCTACTCCAATACCACCACCGATAGCAGCGGCTAGGTCGGTCAAGATATCTCCAAATAGGTTGTCTGTGACAATGACATCAAATCTGGATGGGTCAGTGACTAAGTAAATGGTTGCTGCATCAACGTGTTGGTAATCAACCTTCACTGCAGGGAATTCTTTAGCAACTTCATCGACAGTACGCTGCCACAACCAACCAGCGTTTACTAGCACGTTGTGCTTGTGCACGAGGGTTAGCTTCTTGCGGTCACGGTTAGCTGCAAGTTCGAATGCGTAGCGAACTGTTCGCTCAACACCAAAGCGAGTGTTTACTGAAGTTTCGTTTGCAACTTCATTTTCGGTGCCAACACGTATTGCTCCACCGTTACCAACGTAAGCACCTTCAGTGCCCTCACGAACAACAACAAAGTCAACTTCACCTGGGTTAGACAGAGGTGAGATAACTCCAGGGTATAACTTGGTTGGTCTTAGGTTGATGTAGTGGTCAAAGCTGAATCTAAGTTTTAGTAGTAGTCCACGCTCAAGAACACCGGAAGGAACGCTTGGGTCTCCAATAGCACCAAGCAAAATCGCATCGTGTTCCGCAAGGGAAGCCATATCGGCATCAGTGAGGATTTCACCGGTGGCGTTGTATCGTCTAGCACCTAGGTCATATTCCTTAGTGACAAACTCAACACCTGAGCCACGAGTCGCTAGGTGAAGCGCTTCTAGAGCTAGGGCTGTGACCTCAGGGCCAATGCCATCCCCACCAATAACACCAATATTTATCTGCTCAGTCACTTGGATTCTTTCAAACTCGTTTAGTACAACTTTACTTCAGCAGTACTACTGTCCTCGCTTAGCCAGCAGAACCAAGGTTGTAGAAGGCTTTAGCCCTTCCTTGGTCTGGATCTGCCCTTCGCGGTTCTCTAGGACCTGGATCTCAAGCCCAGTCCCCTCAAGAGCTTTAGTAATGGTTCCGACATTCGGTAAGACATCAGGATCCCTTGGACCACCGAAACCACCTGTGAGGTTATCCCTTGAGTGCCAAACACCCATTAGGTATCCACTTTCAGCCACATGGCTAGCCAATCGTATAGTTGCTATCTCAAGCTTGGCCTCCGGGATCTGGAGATAGGCAATTACTGCTAACTCAACGGGGCTTGCTAGAGGCTGAAACTCCAAGGCATCAGCACAGTTGGCTGAACAGAGATCAGCAACTCCCTCTTCTTTAGCAAAGGCAAGGTATTTATCTAGAGCCTTTTGCGAGAAATCGATATTTTCAACCTGCCAACCCTGTTTGGCTAACCAAACAGCATTGCGGCCTTCTCCACCGGCTAATTCAATTGCTCGTCTGTTTCCAGAAACCTCAAGATCACCACAGAGCTCAACAACAAAACGGTTGACTACCTTGGTATAGATGAACTCATCGACAGAGTATTTATCGTCCCAGTAGTTGGAATCCACTATTCGGTAACCCCGAGAGGCAAGATGCTCTGAGCATCCTCAAAACTTCCTAAGTTCGTGAGATTAGTAAGCCCTAGGGAGATTAGGTCTCTAGCCGCTTCATCAGCTTGCTCGACAGTGCTCCCGTAAAGATAGAACTTGTCTGTCTTTCGTAACGTAGTTGAATTCGCTAAGAAGCTCGAATCCGCATAACTGATGTTCATAGAGCCAGTGATATGTGAGACAGCGAACTCCTCAGGAGTTCTGACATCGATTATTCCCGCGACATCACTAACATCTAGTTTTGCCGGAGCGCAGCCAGCCAAACCTGCAATAAGCGAAACCGCTAGAACAGCGGTAAACAAATTTCTAACTCTGCTCATAATCTTCCTTTGCTAATCCCCTAAACCAAGGATAACTAAACTAGTTAGGAGAAGGAGTAATACATGGCAACCGAAGTAAGCATTGAAGAACTGGCTGATGTTATTGAACACGGCGGTTTTGTTCTAGACGTTAGAGAAGACGACGAGTGGGCTGAAGGCCATGTTCCTAATGCACACCACATTCCAATGAATGAGGTTGCCAACCAGGTCGACAAGTTAGACGATGGGGCAAGAATCTTCATCATATGTCGTTCAGGTGGAAGATCAATGACAGTCGCTAACTACCTAGAAGCACAAGGCTTTGATGTTGTTTCAGTTGCTGGAGGAACCCAAGCTTGGATTGCTTCTAACCGTGAACTATCTTTCGAGGCTTCGCTCTAGTCCAGCTTTAGGTCAATTGCCTTTAGAACATCTGCCTCAATAGCAACACGAACTTCTTCAAGTACGTTGGCTGCTACCGGTGAATCAACAGTGATAACTGAAAGTGCTTTACCGCCCTTAGAGTTACGAGCAATCTGCATCGCAGCAATGTTGATGTTGTTCTCAGCAAATGCTTTACCGTAGACAGCAACGATTCCTGGTCTATCTGCATAAACCATCAGTACTAGGTGTTCTGCCATAGCAAGTTCAACATCGTATCCGTTGATGTTCACGAGCTTCTGGTGAAGCTTAGGACCAATAACAGTTCCTGAAACAGATGCTGATGTTCCATCAGCAAGGATTGCCTTGATGGAAGTTACATTGCGATATTCCTCGCTGTGTGAATCAACTGAGAGCTTAACTTCAACTCCCCTAGATTCTGCCATCAGCGGAGCATTGACATAAGAAACCTGTTCAGTAACAGCGTTCTGGTAGAAGCCCTTTAGAGCAGCTAACTTCAAGACTGAAACATCTTGAGATGCAATCTCTCCTCTAACTTCAACCTCGATTGCAGTTACGTTGCCGCCTGAGATACCAAAGAGTAGCTGACCCATGTTCTCCATCAGTGCGATGCCAGGCTTCACAGATGCATCGATAACTCCACCTGCAACGTTCACTGCATCTGGAACTAGATCTCCAGCAAGGGCAAGTCTTACGCTCTTAGCAACGGAGATGCCAGCCTTCTCCTGTGCTTCATCAGTTGATGCACCTAGGTGAGGGGTAACAATGATGTTTTCTAGTTCTAGAAGTGGTGAACCTGTTGGTGGTTCATTCACAAACACGTCAAGACCAGCACCAGCAATACGGTTTGACTTCAGTGCAGCGTAGAGTGCATCTTCGTCGATGATGCCACCGCGAGATGCGTTAACAATACGAAGTGTTGGCTTAGCGATTGCGAACTCTTCAGTTCCGATAAGACCTGTGGTCTCAGGGGTCTTTGGAATGTGAATAGTAATGAAATCTGATCTCTTCATCAGCTCTTCAAGAGAAACCAGTTCAACACCAATCTGTTCAGCACGAGCTGCAGTCACATAAGGGTCATAGCCAATTAGGTTTGCTTCGAAGCCAGCAAGTCTCTGAGCGACCAGAGTTCCAATACGACCAAGGCCAACAATTCCAATGGTCTTCTCATACAGTTCAACACCGGTGAACTTAGAACGCTGCCACTTACCAGCCTTGAGCGATGCGTTAGCATCTGGAACAAAGCGAGCTAGAGAGAAGATGTGAGCAATTGCTAGCTCTGCCGCTGAAATCACGTTAGAAGTTGGAGCGTTCACAACCATTACACCGGCAGCGGTTGCTGCCTTGATGTCTACGTTGTCTAGACCAACACCAGCACGAGCAATTACCTTCAGGTTAGGTGCGTGTGAGATAGCTTCTGCATCTACCTGAGTAGCAGATCTCACCAAGATGGCATTAGCTGTTGCAAGTTCTTTTAGCAGAGCAGCTCTGTCGGTTCCATCAACGTTACGAACCTCGAAGTCAGGGCCAAGTGCCTCAACGGTCGCAGGTGAGAGTTCTTCAGCAATAAGGACTATTGGTTTAGACAATGTTGTATTCCTAGTGAATTAGGGGGAAAGTTTTTAGGCTGCACCAGCGAAGCGTAAGTCCATCCTACCGAAGCCTGTCTTAGTCTTAAGCGGTGACCGAACTAGTCTTCTACGCAGCCATCAGCTCAGACGGCTATCTTGCTGGCCCCGACGGGGATATGTCCTGGGCTGAGAAGTATTTAGCCTCAGGCGAAGACTACGGATACTTTGAGTTGGTAAGCCGTTCGTCTGCCATCCTGATGGGTAGAGCGACCTTTGACTTTGAGATAGAGAACGGAGTTCAGGGCCCAAGACCCCTCCCCACCTACGTCCTAACCCATATCCCAGAGTTCTACGAAGATGTTCTAGATGAGAACATTTATTTCACCGGTGGGGATATCTCAAAGGTTGTTGAACTAGTCAAACTAAAGCACCCAGGACGAGTATTTGTAGTTGGTGGAGCAGATGTTGCTAACCAGCTTCTAGAACACAACCTGTTGGACACCATGAGACTCTTTGTTTGCCCTGAAGATCTAGGTTCTGGAACACAAGCATTCAAAGACGACACTGCCTATAACAACTTCACCCTGGTAGATGAGAAACAATACTCCTCAGGAATTGTTGAAGAGGTTTATAAAAGAACCGCTTAAAGCAATAACCCCACCTCTCGGTGGGGTTATTGAGTAAATCTTTAGCGAGCTGCTTTACCCTCTTCGTACTCATCTGAGTTCTTGATCCAAGAGAAAAGCTTACGTAGGCCACGGCCAACTGCTTCGATTGGGTGTGCTTCACCCTTAGCTCTAAGCGCTAGGAACTCTGGAGCTCCTGCATCCTGGTCTGCTACGAAACGGTTAGCGAAGGTGCCATCCTGAATGTCGGTTAGAACATCGCGCATACGCTCCTTCACCTCTGGGCCAATAACGCGTGGGCCTGAGATGTAGTCACCGTACTCAGCTGTGTCAGATACTGACCAACGCTGCTTAGCGATACCACCTTCATACATCAAGTCAACAATGAGCTTTAGCTCGTGTAGAACTTCGAAGTATGCAACCTCTGGCTGGTAACCAGCTTCGGTTAGAGTTTCGAAACCATACTGGATTAGCTGTGATGCTCCACCACAGAGAACAGCCTGCTCACCGAATAGGTCAGTTTCTGTTTCTTCGGTGAAGGTGGTCTTGATGGTTCCAGCTCTGGTTCCACCAATAGCTTTTGAATATGAAAGTGCAAGATCAAATGCACCGCCGGTTGCATCCTGCTCGACAGCGATAAGGTTTGGAACACCGCGGCCGTCGATGTATTCACGACGAACGATGTGTCCTGGACCCTTAGGTGCAACTAGGAAAACATCTACGTTGGTTGGTGGCTTGATGAAGCCGTAACGAATTGAGAAACCGTGACCGAAGACAAGTGCCTTACCCTCACTTAGGTTTGGCTCAATCTCGTTTGCGTAGATGTCACGCTGACGAGGGTCTGGTGCAAGAATCATGATCACATCAGCCCAAGCTGCAGCCTCTGCAACAGAAAGAACCTTTAGTCCTGCTTCTTCTGCTTTTGCTTTGCTCTTTGAACCTTCAGCAAGACCTACAACAACATCAACACCTGAATCTTTTAGGTTCAGTGAGTGTGCATGTCCCTGTGAGCCGTAACCAATTACGGCTACCTTCTTGCCTTGGATAATGCTTAGATCGGCATCCTTGTCGTAAAAGATTTCAGCCACTTGTTTTATCTCCTTGTTTGATTTTTATTACTACTTGAGAACCTTCTCGGTGATTGACTTTGAACCACGCCCAATAGCCAAAACACCCGACTGCACCAATTCTTTGATGCCGAAGGGTTCGAGAACTTTGATGAAGGCTTGACACTTGGCGGTTTCGCCAGTTACCTCAATGATTAGTGCATCGCTCGCGACGTCGATGACGCGGGCACGGAATAAGGTTACTGCCTCTAGGACCTGTGAACGGGTAGCGGCGTCAGTCTTTACCTTAATCAGCATATGATCACGCTCAACGGTGGTCTCTGGTTCTAGTTCAACCACCTTGATTACGTTGATTAGCTTGTTTAGCTGCTTGGTGACCTGCTCCAGTGGAAGACCATCGACACTCACAACTACGGTGATACGAGATAGCCCCTCAACTTCGGTAGTTCCCACTGCAAGGGATTCAATGTTGAAGCCACGACGGGCAAACAAACCGGCTACGCGGGTAAGGAGTCCTGGACGGTCTTCAACTAGTAGGGATAGAACGTGCTGTGACATTACTCTTCCTCCCCTTCTTCCCAAACTGGACGTTCGTCTCTAGCAAACTGAACAGCGTCATTAGATAGACCTGCTGGGACCATCGGCCAAACCATGGCATCTCTTCCAACGATGAAGTCGATAACAACTGGTCGATCGTTAGTCTCCATCGCTAACTTGATAGCAGCGTCAACTTCTTCAACCTTCTCAACACGGATGCCTAGACAGCCATATGCTTCAGCAAGCTTCAAGAAGTCAGGGACCATGATGGTGTCTGTTCCAGTGTTCAGATCCGTGTTTGAGTAACGAGAGTTATAGAACAGTGTCTGCCACTGTCTAACCATTCCCAATGAAGAGTTGTTGATGATGGCAACCTTGATTGGAATGTTGTTGATGGTGCAGGTAGCAAGTTCCTGGTTGGTCATCTGGAAACAACCATCGCCATCGATAGCCCAAACCAAACGATCTGGTTGAGCAACCTTTGCACCCATAGCTGCTGGAACTGAGTAACCCATAGTTCCAGCACCTCCCGAGTTCAACCAAGAGTTAGGACGTTCGTATTTGATGAATTGTGCTGACCACATCTGGTGCTGACCAACACCCGCAGCAAAGACTGCTTCTGGTCCTGATAGTTCACCAATACGAGTGATTACATACTGCGGAGAAAGCTTGCCATCTTCAGGCTCTGTGTATCCAAGTGGGTAACGAGTTCTTAGATTGTTTAGGAAGCCCCACCACTCTGCGATATCTGGCTTGGTTCCCTTTAGGTCATTC
>Ga0209550_10002214_pt1 | contig 18708 bp, 13 predicted proteins | sample LauGreSuBDMM15SN_2_FD_187567 | JGI IMG/M metagenome (GOLD analysis project Ga0209550, IMG submission 187567) | Freshwater lake microbial communities from Lake Michigan, USA - Su13.BD.MM15.SN (SPAdes) (version 5) | ecosystem: Environmental > Aquatic > Freshwater > Lake | place: Lake Michigan...
TTACCCGTCTTTCCCGTTTTTTCTACCACTTGGAAAATTGCTTGCAGTCGGCATTCACTCTTGCTCGGGGTAAAACCCTTGCACAGCAATGATGAAAGGACGCCTGCGTTTGAAGTTGATCCCCAGCACCTGTGTGATGTTGTTTTGAGTGCCCTCAAATCCAGATTCGACTTATCGGAACGATAACTTTACTGGCGTTGTTACTGAGGCTTTGAAGCGCGGGTCCTTTCAGGAGTCGCGATTTTGTCCATCATCAATTAATATTGAAGTGGCTCTGTGAAGTTTAAACATCCGTTCTGTCCTCGTGTTTGTCATCCCGGGCGAAGACCCGGGATCCAGTGTTGACCGCTGCCCTTTGCAAAGGTCGGCTGCACGCTATGGATCACGGCTCAAGGCCGGGATGACAAAGAGAGGGCTGGTTCATGGAATCTTCAAACTTCACAGGGCCGAATCAATAGGTTGAGATTCGTGGTTCATACAAATGCCTCCGTGACCTCTTTGGGCCAGCATTTGAGGCACCTCAGCACTGGTACGCTGTTTACCTCACGGATGCGGAAGAAGGCCAGCACGCCCTTATCGTTTGCCATCACGATGTACGACACACCATCATGATCGACCGCTTCGGTTTGCCCCGGCTGGTTGATTGAACCGCCCCTGAAATAAGCCGCCAACGCCCTTTGAGTGAGGCTGTTTGTAATTTAGTTCAATACGGCAATCGTACGGCAACCTTACGGCAAAAGCGATCCATCATCAGTTGCCTAGGTCACCCTGATTTGTCCGGCTTCTAGACTGTCTTTGCCGTATCTTTGCCGTACGACGAAAAAAAAGCACCTAGCGATTCGGTGTTCAATATTGGATCGGCGTTAACAGCCTTGCCCTTCATCCGGGCGATCTCGAATTCGATACCCACGATCGCCTTGAGCATGCCGTCGATGAACTCGGCGGGGAAGTCACCCATCTTCCACGGATTGAATTCGCCAGCTTCACGGGTACGCGTCAGGCGTGTCACCCCGCCGCGCGAGAACCGAGGCGGAGCCCAGCGCGCAGCTACACCGACCGAAGATCCCGCCCGATGACGGCTGCCGTCTTCAGCAGCGCGGGCACCAGCTGCGCCAGCACCTCCTCGAGCCGCCAACGTGGCGAGGGCACGGCGATGTTGACGGCAGCCAACGGACGGCCCGCCGGGCACAGCAACGGCGCCGCCACGGAGATGTCGCCGACGAAAGCTTCCTGGTCGTTGAGCGCATAGCCCCTCTCGCGCGCGTCCTGCAAGGCCTTGCTCAGGCCGGGCAGGTCGGTGAGGGTGCGCTTGGTCATCGCCACGCGGCTCACGCCCTTCAGGCGCGCCATCGCCTCGGCGGGGTCCATGTGCGACAGGATGGCGCGGCCGGCCGCGGTGCAGAAAGCCGGCAGGCGCGAGCCGACGTGCAGATCGACGCTTACCGCATGCAGGCTGGGAAAGCGCGCCACGTAGACGATCTCGTCGCCCTCGAGCTCCATCAGGTTCACCGTTTCGCCGGTGCGCTTGTTCAGTGCGTCCAGATGCGGCTGCGCCCGTCCGCGCACGACGTGGGTGGCCAGTACGGTGTGGCCGAACTCCAGCATCCGGCCCGACAACCGGAACGCTTTGCTCGCCGGGTCTTGCCGCAGGTAGCCCAGCACCCGCAGCGTGTGCGTGATGCGCTGCACGCCGCTGCGGTCCAGCCCGGCCAGCTCGGCCAGCTCGGTCAGGCCGACCGGGCGGCTGGCGGTGTTCAGTGCCTCCAGCACCTGGAAGCACTTGGCCAGCGAGCCCATGTAAAGCGGACTGTCGGCGTCCAACGCGCCGCGGCGGGCCCTGGTGGGTATCGCGCTGGCCATCGCCGGTCAGTCGTTGGTGACCAGCGGTCCGTACAGGTCGGGGCGGCGGTCACGCCACCACGGAAATTTCTTGCGCGCCGACGTCACGGCATCCAGGTCGACCTCGACGGTCAGCAGCTCGGGCGCCTCGGTGCCCGCCTCCTGCACGATCATGCCGCGCGGGTCGACCACCATGCTGCGCCCCAGGTGGTGCCGTGCCCCCTCGGAGCCGACACGGTTGCAGGCCAGCACGAACACGCCGTTCTCGTAGGCGCGGGCCCGCAGCGGGATCTCCCAGATCGAGGTGCGCTGGGCCGGGTCGGCGTAGGTTGAATAGGCGATCGGCATCACGATAATCTCGGCGCCCTGCAGAGCGAGGGCCCGCGAAGCTTCGGGGTACAGCCGGTCGTTGCAGATCTGCACGCCGATGCGCGTGCCGGCCACCGCATAGGTCTCCAGCTTCGCGCCCGGCGTGAAGTAGAACTTTTCGAAGCTGCCGGTGCCGCCCGGCCCCTCGGTGGGGAAGTAGGCCGGGATGTGGGTCTTTCGGTAGCGGCCCGCTTCGCGGCCGTCTGTGTCGTAGACGAAGGCGCTGTTGTAGTAGCCGTCGTTGGCCTTCTCGGCGAAGGGCAGCACCAGTGCGATGCTGTGCCGGCGCGCCTTCTCGCGCAGGCCCAGCAGCACCGGGTGGGCGTCGTGCAGGAACCAGCGATCGAAGTCCTCCACCAGCTGGTTGGCGAAGAAGGGCGTGAGGAACAGCTCGCCGAAGGTGAGCAGCCGCACCTGCCGGCGCGCGGCCTCGTCGAGCAGGGCGTGGGCCGCGGCTTCAATGGTGCGCAGGTCACCGTCCTCCACGCTGCTGGTCTGGGCTGCGGCAAGCATGAACGATCGAGTCAAGGAAATTTCTCCAAGTTATTGCAATGCAATTTTAACGTATTGCATCGCGATACGGCGGGTCCATACAATGAAGCTGTGTGCCGATGGCCTCTTGTCGCCGGCCTGCCAGGAGAACTCATGCAACGCCGTACCCTCCTCATTGGTTCCGCCGCCGCCCTGGTGCACGGTTTCGCCGCAGCCCAGACGACGGCCTGGCCCGCGCGCCCGTTGCGCATCGTCATCGCCTACCCGCCCGGCGGCAGCACCGACGTGGCCGGCCGCCTGTTGGCACAGCAGCTGGGCACCCGCCTGGGCCAGCAGGTGGTGGTGGAGAACCGCGCCGGCGCCGGCGGCACGCTGGGCGCCAACTCGGTGGTGCGGTCCGACCCCGACGGCTACACGCTGCTCCTGGCCGCCTCTCCCGAGGTGTCCATCGCGCCCGTCACCATGAAGACCATGCCCTACGACCCGGTGCGCGACCTGCTGCCCATCACGGGTGTCGGCCAGGTGCCGTTCTTTCTGGTGGTCAACCCCGCGTTGCCTGTCCGCACGTTGGAAGAGTTCATCGCCTACGCCAGGGCCAACGGCGCGAAGCTCAACTATTCTTCGTTCGGCAACAACACCTCCAACCACCTGGCCGGCGAGCTGTTCAAGTCGCTCATCGGCACACGGAGCGTGCACGTTCCGTACAAGGGTAGCGGGCCGTCGATCATCGACCTGATCGGCGGCCAGGTCCAGTACAGCTTCGATACGCCGCCCGCGGTGCTCGAACACGTGCGGGGCGGTAAGCTGCGCGCATTGGCGGTGGCCTCGCGCCAACGCCTGCCCAGCGCGCCGGAGGTGCCCACCTTTGCCGAAGCTGGCCTGCCCGCGTTCTCGGGCGGCACCTGGTTCGGCCTGCTGGCGCCCGCCAAGACACCGCGCGCCGTGATCGACCGCGTCAACAGTGAAGTGGTGGCCCTGCTCACGGGCACCGACCTGGCCAAGGCCTTCAACGACCGAGGCATCGTGCCGTTTCCGCAATCGCCCGAGGAGTTCGGCCGCTTCGTGCAGGCCGAGGGCGCCAAGTGGAAAGACCTGGCGGCCAAGGTCGGCATCGTGGCCGAATGACGCGCACCGGCCAAGCCTCGATGCGCACCCTCCTCACCCACGCCACGCTGATCGACTGCGTCGACCCGCAGGCTCAAGCAGACTGCGCCGTCCTGCTGCAGGACGGCAAGATCCACGACATCTTCCCGGCCGGCAGCGCGCCTGCCGTTGGCGACGCGCAGGTGATCGACCTCAAGGGCGCCTACCTCTTGCCTGGCCTGTGGGACGTGCACATCCACCCCGACTACTTTCAGTCGCTGACCGACATGCCGCTGGCCGAGCAGGTCACCCTGTTCGGCCACAAGATGCAACAGGCGCTGCTCGAATCGGGCATCGTGGGCCTGCGCTGCGCCGGTGCGCACAACTACATGGACGTGGCCTGGAAGCGCGCCTTCGATTCCGGCCAGCATCTGGGCCCGCGCCTGTTCGCGGCCGGCCACTTCCTCACCACCACCGGCGGCCACTTCCTCACCTCGGGCCACGCGCTCGAAGTCGACGGCCCATACGGCTGGGTCACGGCCATCCGCGAGCAGATCAAGAACGGTGTCGATCACATCAAGATGAACCTCTCGGGCGGCATCCTGGGCCCGGCCTGGGACCTGCACCGCCATTCCTTTCTGCTGCCCGACGAGCTAAAGGCAGCATTCGAGATCTGCAAGCTGCGCGAGTTCAAGGTGATGGCGCACGCCACCAACCCCGATGCGGTCAAGGCCGCCATCGTGGCCGGCGCGCACAGCATCGAGCACGGCTACATCCTCGACGACGAGTGCATCGAGCTGTTCCTCAAGCATGGCACCTGGTACGTGCCCACGCTGTCGATCAGCCACCTGACACCCGGCCAGGCCACCAACGACTGGGAGAAGCGCTGGGTCAAGAACCGCAACCTCGCGGTCTCCCTGTGCTGCCGCGCCGACGCGGCGGCCGACGTGCACCAGCACGGCTTCCTGAAGGCGCTGAAGGCGGGCGTGAAGATGGCGCTGGGCTCGGACATCCGGCCCCTGAAGGACGCCGCGCTGCTCGAGCTCGGCCTGTGGGTGCGCGACGGCGCCACGCCCTGGCAGGCGCTGGTGGCGGCCACGCGCAACGGCGCGGCCATCTGCGGCATGGGCGATCAGCTGGGCACGGTCGAGAAGGGCAAGATCGCCGACCTCATCGTGGTGGGCTCCAACCCGCTGGACGACATCAACAACGTGCGGCGCCTGCAGCTGGTGCTCAAGGACGGCCGCATCGTTTCCGACAAGCGCGCCAAGGCATCTTGATGCAAGAACCCGTTCGCATCGCCGTGATCGGCGCCGGTATCGTGGGCACGAGCACTGCGCTGGCTCTGCGCAAGCGCGGCGCCGACGTCACGCTGATCGACCGGGGCGAGCCCGGGTCGGGCTGCAGCGCCGGCAACTCGGGCGCGGTCAGTCCCGCGTCGGTCGCGCCGCTGGCCATGCCGGGCGTGCTGGCCTCAGTGCCCGGCATGCTGTTCGACGCCGAGAGCCCGCTGTACCTGCCCCTGCGCCACCTGCCGCATGCGCTGCCCTGGCTGCTTCGCTTCGTCGCGTCGGCGCGGCCAGCGGCGGTGCAGGCCGCCGCCGCGAAACTGAACGCCATCCATGCCGGCGCGCTCGATGCGCACGAGGCCATGACGCGCGAGCTGGGCGTGCCCGAGCTGTTCCTGCGCCAGGGCCACCTGCACCTGTACCCCGACGCTGCGGCGCTGGCCAAGGACGCCGGCGGCTGGCGGCTGCGCGAGTCCTACGGCTTCAAGGCCGAACGGCTGGACCGTGGCGGCATCGAGGCACTGGAGCCCGGCGTCGCGGCGCGCTACCAGGTCGGCATGTTCCTGGCCGACCACGCCACCATCCTCCATCCGCTGCGCTACGTGCAAGCCATGGCCGGCGCCTATGCCAGCGCCGGAGGCCGCGTGGTGCGCGCCGGTGTCGCCGGCCTGCTGCCCGAAGGCGGCCGGTGGCGGCTGCAAGGCCCGACGGAGTCGCCGTTCGACCATGTGGTGGTGGCGGCCGGTGCGTGGTCCAAGGCGCTGCTGGCGCCGCTGGGCGTGCACCTGGCGCTCGAGAGCCAGCGTGGCTACCACCTGCAGTTCGAGGGCGCGCGCGACGTGGTGTCGCGCACCGTCATCCTGGCCGACCGCAAGGTGTTCGTCACGCCGATGGAAGAGGGCCTGCGCGTTGGCGGCACAGTCGAGATCGGCGGGCTGGTCGCGCCGCCTGACGAGCGCCGTGCCGCCATGCTGGGCCGCATTGCGCGCGACACTTTCAAGGGACTCGAGCACCTGCCCACCCGCACCTGGATGGGACATCGCCCCTGCATGCCCGACTCGGTGCCGGTGGTCGGGGCGGCACAAGGCCATCCGGGCCTGTGGCTGGCCTGCGGCCACGGCCACCTGGGCCTGACCGATTCACTCAACACCGCGCAGCAGATCGCCCAGGCGCTGCTCGGCGTTGCCCCGGTTTCCACGCGGTCCGGCGTCGCACTGGCCGCGGCCTGAGCGCCCTTGCTTTCCCAGGAGTCTTCATGCTGCCCTCCCTCTCCCGCCGCGCGGTCATTGTTGCTGCGTCCCTTGTACTGGCCACCAGCGCGGCTGTCGCCCAGGCCTGGCCCGCAAAGCCGATCCGGATCGTCGTGCCGTTCCCGGCCGGCGGCTCCACCGACATCGTCGGCCGCCTGCTGGCCGACAAACTCTCGCAGTCGCTGGGGCAGGCCGTGGTGGTCGACAACCGCGCGGGCGCCGGCGGCACCACCGGGTCCGATGTGGCGTCCAAGTCGGCGCCCGACGGCTACACCTTCCTGCTGGGCACCAGCAGCACGCACGCCATCGCGCCGGCGTTGTATCCCAAGCTGGCTTACGACCCGGTCAAGGACTTCGCGCCCGTGTCCTTGGTGGGCACTGCCACCATCCTGATGGTGGTGCACCCCTCGGTTCCAGCGAAGTCGGTGGCCGAGTTCGTGGCGCTGGCCAAGGCCAAGCCAGGCTCGATGATGTTCGGCTCCACCGGCAACGGCAGCGTGTCGCACCTGACGGCCGAGTACTTCAAGTCGTTGGCCGGCATCGACATGCAGCACGTCCCCTACAAGGGCGACGCGCCGATGACGCTGGACCTGGTGGCAGGCCGCGTGCAGGTGGCTTTCGGCACCGCGGTGGCCTTCCTGCCGCAGGTGCAGGGGGGCAAGCTCAACGCGCTGGCGGTCACCGATGGCAGGCCGTCACCGGTGGCGCCGCAGCTGCCCACCGTGGCCGCATCGGGCCTGCCCGGCTTCGAGGTGCTGCAGTGGTTCGGCCTGCTGGCACCGACCGGCACGCCCCGGGAGATCGTGGCGCGCGTGAATGCCGACGTCGGTAAGGCGCTGCAGCTTCCCGAGGTGCAGGACAAGCTCAAGGGCCTGGGCATGCAGATCGTCGGCGGCCCGCCCGAGCAGTTCAGCGGCTTCATGCGCGCCGAGGCCATCAAGTGGGGAAAGATCGTTAAGGATTCGGGCGCGAAGGTCGATTGACGGCGGCCGCGACGCCGCGATCGATGCGGTCCTTCCAGCGCTACACACTGCGGTCCGACCAGCAGCCGCACTGCCGCGCCGACGCGCTCAGAAGAAGGCGCAAGCCCCGAATCCCGATACCCTATACAACGGTGCCGCCACGCCCCTTTGCCGCTTCACGGCCGGTTTAACGTGCGCTGGTTTTGGCAAGCACCCGTGGGCCTGTGCAGTGCACTGGGGCCCAAACTATCAACCCAGTCAGCCCTTGTTTGTAAAGGTTCAACTACGGTGTCCCAGAGTGTTTACCCTTGTGAGTAGTGAATTGCCACCAAAAATTATGGCTAGGGGGGTATTTGCGAAACGGGGTTCAATTTTGAGCTCATGCAACTCAATCGAAAGGTAAACCATGTCACAAGCAGTTGTATCTCAAGTTGTATTCAGTCCTAACCCAGGAGCTGACATGACAAAGCTCATGGCGCTGGTTGCTGAAAGTGCTGCCATTTTTCGCAAGCACGGTGCCGAAGTCTCTGTTTGGGCAGTTTCTACCGGTGAAATTGGCAACATGGTTTTCACCACACGATATGAAAGTTATGAAGCCTACGGCAAATGCGCGGATGCCGTTTATGCTGATCCAGCTTACCAAGCATGGAGCCAAAGAGGTGTTGCAAGTGGACTCAGCACTTGGGTCCGAAGCAATCTGGTTCGACAGTTGCCAAATCGATTTTTTGCAGCTGGCAAGACTGCATGATGGGCGTGGGCTGGATCGGACACGATGTTTATTTGTGCGCGTGACGATTCTTCACTTCATAGTAGCTTTAAGTTCTTAGCAAAACTGGAAAAAGATTTGCGTCTTGAGGGAATGTTGGATTGAAAAATCTTTGAAAGTGCCAATTGGCACCTCGGGCAACAGCATTCCGCGTTTTGGCGAAGCGCCGGGTGTGCCCAAAACCGGCGTAGGTCTCCGCGCATCGGGTATCGGCTGGGGAGGGTGCTGGTTCTGAAGAAGCTCGTGCACGCACCAGAAACGGGGTAGTGCCCGCGCATCTGACCGCCGATTCGCAGGCACAAACACATGGGGTTTCGATTTGTACCCGGGCGAGCAGTTCGGCGTAGGGGGGTCGGATTGTTTGTTTCTCACGGCAGAATTTCCCGGCTTGAGACCGGGCCGACTTATCCATCGACCAGCGCCAGCAACCCACCGTTGGCTTGACCACCTGATAGCGCATCGCCGAATCACACATGCCCAGTTCTGTGGCCCATCCAAAACTGCAACTCCCACGGCAGTCAGATGCTCACGAACGCTTTTTCGCGGGTCAAACCACGGCCGAATCGCGCATCGGTTTAAAGGGGTTTTCCGTTTGGATTCCGTTCGGGCAAGAAAAAAGCACCGAGCGTTTCCGCTAAGTGCTTGTTTTCCTACCGAATTTGGTAGGCGCGACTAGATTCGAACTAGCGACCCCCACCATGTCAAGGTGGTGCTCTAACCAACTGAGCTACGCGCCTGCTAAGCCTTGAATTATAGCGAGAAAAAACCTTCATTTGGGGTGCGTTTCAATTACACGCGTTTACCGCCTGCGGGCCGCCCTCACCCCTTTGACGCCGCGCACGCTGCCCAGAACTTTGTTCAAAGTGACCGCATCGCCAATTTCCACCGTGAAGGTCATCCAGGCCGTGCCCTTGACGGACTGGGTCTGCACGCCGATCACGTTCATCTTCTCTTTGGCAAAAACTTCAGAAATGTCGCGCAGCAAGCCTTGCCGGTCAAAGGCTTCTACCGCCACGTCCACCGGGTAAACCGAAGCGTCGGCCCCCTTGTGTTCGCCCCAGCGCACATCGATCACGCGCTCGGCGTTGCGCGAGGCCAGTTCGCGAAAGTTGCTGCAGTCTTGGCGGTGGATGCTCACGCCCTTGCCGCGGGTGACAAAGCCACCGATCGCATCGGGTGGCGCGGGTTTGCAGCAGCGCGAGAGTTGCGTGAGCAAGGAATCCACCCCCACCACCAGCACGCCCGATGCCGATTTGCGGGTGACCGCGCCTTTGAATTTTTTTTGAAAGTAGTCGTCGGGCTCCAGCGCCGGCTCGGGCGGGTTGAGCAACACCTCGATGTTGCGCAGCGAATACTCGTCCTTGCCCACCACCTCAAACAAGCCGTCGGCCGATTTGAAGCCCAATTGACTGGCCAAATCGTCCAAGCGGATCGCGGTGCGGCCCAGGCGCTGCAGAGATTTTTCGACCGCCTCGCGGCCACGGGCGATGGTCTCGGCGCTGACTTGCGCATTGAACCAGGCCCGCACTTTGGCCCGTGCGCGCGGGCTGGCCAAAAAGCCCAACTCGGCGTTGAGCCAGTCGCGAGACGGCCCGCCCTCCTTGATGGCGGTGATCTCCACCGTCTGGCCGTTGGCCAGCGGGGTGTTCAGGGGCACCATGGCGCCGTCCACTTTGGCACCCCGGCAGCGGTGCCCCAGGTTGGTGTGCACGGTGTAGGCAAAGTCGATGGGCGTGGCGCCTTGCGGCAGTTCCACCACGGCCGCATCGGGCGTCAGCACATAGATGCGGTCGTCAAACAGGCCTCTGCTTTGCGCACTGGCTTGTGCAGCCCCTGACAGGTCGCGCTCCCAGGCCAGCAACTGTCGCAGCACGGCTATTTTGGTGTCGTATTCGCTGGTAGCCGATACCCCCGAGTAGCCTTTGGCCCCGGCCTCCTTGTAGGCCCAATGTGCGGCCACCCCGTTTTCGGCGTGCTCGTGCATGGCCTGGGTGCGGATCTGCACCTCAATAGGGCCGCCATCGGTGTCGCGCACCACGGTGTGCAGTGATTGGTAGCCGTTGGCTTTGGGCTTGGCGATGTAGTCGTCAAATTCTTCGGCAATGGGGGCAAAGTGTTCGTGCACCCAACTGAGCACTTGGTAGCAATCGGCCACGCTGGGCACCACCACTCGCAGGGCGCGAATGTCAAACACACGGTCAAACGCCAGCAACTTACCGCGCATCTTGCGCACGATGCTGTAGATGTGTTTGGGTCGCCCCGCCACCGTGGCCGCAATGCCCTGGCTGGCCAAGGCTTGCTGCAGTCGCTCGCGCAGGGCCAGCATGTAACGTTCGCGTTCGGTACGCTTTTCATCCAGCAGCCGGGCAATGTCCTTGTAGGTGACAGGCTCCAGAAAACGGAAGGACAGGTCTTCCATCTCCCATTTGATTTGCCAGATGCCCAATCGGTTGGCCAAGGGCGCAAACACCTGCAGGGATTCGCTGGCCAACTCGGGGGGCACGGGCAATTTGGTGGCGGCGTAATGGCGCAGGGTTTGCAAGCGCGAAGCCAGGCGCAGCATGACCACCCGCAAGTCGCGACTGAAGGCCAGCAGCATCTTGCGCACGTTTTCGGTCTGCAAGCGGGGGCTGAGCGGCGTGTTGTCCGGCCCTCGGGTGTGGGCCTCGGCCGCCCGGGACAAGCGCTGCACCACCACCAGCTGATGAGTCTGCATGGCCAGTTGCGCCAGCTGCGAACCAAAGGCCTTGGCCATCACCTCTTCGGGCTTGTTCAGGTGCGGGCAGGCATAGACCAGATAACTGGCCGCCTGCATGGCGACCGAGCCGCCAATGTCGGCCAGGATCGCGGCCACGGCATCGGCATGCGCCAGGATGTTTTCGCCCGTGTCCAGCGTTTCGCCCGCGATCAGCGGCTCGGCAAAGGCGCGGGCTTTGGCCAGGGTTTCGCCGTGCTGGGCACTTTCGGCGGCATCGGCCGTGGCGAGCATCACGGGCGGCAATGCGGCGGGCGGCAATGTCGCGGCGGGAAAGTGCGGCGCATGCAAGCACCCCGATGGCGACATCGGCCTGGCGGAATGGCTGGAAGTGGGGCTGACCATGGTCTCAATCGCCAAGCAAGAACTTGGCCACCACCTCAATTTGGTCTTCGCTTGTCAAAGTGGGGGCATGGCCAAAACCCGGCCAGGTGTCCAGTTGGGCGCGGGGGCCACGCTCGGTCATGGCGGTGGCGGTTTCGGGCGTGAGCAAGTCGGATTCTTGCCCGCGAATGAGCAAGGTTTTGGCCTGTATCTGGTCGTACAAAGCCCACAGCGCGGCCTCGCCCGCCGCGGCTGCTTCGGGTGTCAGGGCCCGCACCGGCACGCCGATGGCCGGGTCGTAATGCAAAGTCAAGGCACCGCCGTCGCCGGGGCGCAGCATGTGCGCTGACATCTCGCGCCACACATCGGCAGGCACGGGCCCAAAACCAGTTGACAAAGCCCACATTGCAGCCGCCGCCTCATCCAGATCGCGGTACTGACCGTATTGGCCCACATAGGTTTGCATGCGCTGCACCGAGCCCCAGGCGATGCCAGGCCCCACATCGTTCAGCACCAGACGGCGAATCGGCGCTGGCAGCGGCAGACCCGGCTGCCCCGCCAGCACCATGCCGATCAGCCCCCCCATGCTGGTGCCCACCCAATCCAGGGTTTGCATGGCGTTATCTGGACCCATTTGCTTTTGGACCTGGGCCAGCTTGGCCAGCATGTCGGCGGCGTATTGCGGAATCTGATAACCCGCTGGCTCGGCCAGCCACTCGCTGCGGCCACGCCCCACCACATCAGGGCAAATGACCTGCAAGGGATGCGGGCTTTGGGCGACCAAGGCCTGGGCCAATCGGTCAAAATCCCGGCCCTGACGCGTCAGGCCATGCGCGCAAACCACCACATGGGCCGCTTGCGCGTCGCCCCAGCGCCAAAAAGCCATGCGGTGCTCGCCCTGGGGATCGGGACAGGCCACAAATTCAAGTTGAGGTCGGGAGTGCGCGGGCATCGTGGCGGTCATGAGAAAACGTAACAATCAAAAAAGCGCTGCGGCTCAAACCGAGCTTTGGCAGCGCCATAATGGGTTTTTTCGATCATCCTAATTCATCTTTCGGAGTGGACATCATGTTGCAAGGTAAAACAGCGTTGGTCACCGGCTCTACCAGCGGTATTGGTCTGGGCATTGCCAAGTCTTTGGCCAAACAAGGCGCCAACATCGTGCTCAACGGCTTTGGCGATGCCGAAGGCCCCAAGGCCGAAATTGCCGCAATGGGCGTCAAGGTGGTTCACCACGGCGCCGACATGAGCAAAGCCTCTGAGATCGAAGCCATGATGAAGTTCGCAGCCGACACCTTTGGCCGCGTGGACATCCTGGTCAACAACGCCGGCATTCAACATGTGGCCAAGATCGAAAACTTTCCGGTGGAGCGCTGGGACGCCATCATCGCCATCAACTTGACGAGCGCCTTCCATGCCACCCGCCTGGCCTTGCCCGCCATGAAAGCGGCCAATTGGGGTCGGATCATCAACGTGGCCTCGACCCATGGTTTGGTCGGCTCTGCCGAAAAATCGGCTTATGTCGCCTCCAAGCACGGCGTGGTGGGCTTGACCAAAGTCACGGCCCTGGAGAACGCCACCACCGGCGTAACCTGCAACGCGATTTGCCCCGGTTGGGTGCTGACCCCTCTGGTGCAAAAACAGGTGGACGCCAAAGCCGCCGCCATGGGCCTGTCCAACGAAGAAGCCAAAAAAGTCCTGCTGCTGGAAAAAGAACCTTCCATGCAGTTCACCACCCCCGAAGAGCTGGGCGAGTTGGCTGTGTTTTTCTGCTCAGCTGCCGGCAACAACGTGCGCGGCGCGGCCTGGAACATGGACGGTGGCTGGACGGCCCAATAAGACCATGAGCAACTCCCCCCGCTTGGACAAAATTGTCATCGTCGACGATGACGCCCGCATTCGAGACTTGTTGCGCCGATATTTGTCGCAAGAAGGTTTTGACGTATTGTTGGCCGAAGACGGCCGCGCCCTGGACCGCATCCTGCTGCGCGAGAGCATCGACCTGATGGTGCTGGACCTGATGCTGCCCGGCGAAGACGGCCTGAGCATCTGCAAACGCTTGCGGGCCAGCGGGGTCAAAACGCCCGTGATCATGCTGACCGCCAAAGGCGAAGACGTAGACCGCATCAACGGTCTGGAGATTGGGGCCGACGACTACTTGGGCAAACCCTTCAACCCCCGTGAGTTGTTGGCCCGCATCCATGCGGTGTTGCGCCGCAGGCCGGTCAACGAGCTGCCTGGCTCCCCCTCCTCTGAAGACGAGGTGATCAACTTTGGCCCCTTCAAGCTCGACTTGGGGGTCCGAGCCCTCAGCAAAGACGGCGTGGACATGGCGCTGACCACCGGCGAATTTGCCATGCTCAAGGCTTTGGCCAGGCACCCCCGTCAATCGCTCACCCGCGACAAGCTGGCGCAACTGGCGCGTGGCCGAGAGTTCGAGCCCTTTGACCGCAGCCTCGACGTGCAAATTTCCCGTCTGCGAAAAATGATCGAAGTCGACCCCGCCTCGCCCAAAATCATCCAGACCGTTTGGGGCGTGGGTTACGTCTTTGTGCCCGATGGACATCCGTGAATCAGCGCCCATTGCCGCAGATGAGGTGACGACCCCAACGGCAGCTGGCCCCCTGGTCAAGCTCAGTTTGTTTTGGCGCACCTTCATCCTGTTGGCCTTGCTGATTTTTTTCAGCAGCGTGGCGTGGTTGCAGATGTTCAAAACGCAGGAATACGAACCTCGCATCCTGCGCAATGCCCACCAAATCGCCACAGTGGTCAACCTGACCAAGACCGCATTGAAGAACAGCGATGAAATAGCGCGCTTGGCGCTCATTACCATGCTGGCCGACGAAGAGGATGTCAGCATCCAGCTGCGCGAACCCACAGATCGCATCGTGGCCTTCACCGATTCGGGCATGGACAGCCGACTGGTCAATGAAATGATCGTCCGACTGGGGCCCGGCACCCTTGTGGCCTCCAGTGTGAACGATGAAGAGGGCTTGTGGATTGGCTTTGCTGTAGAGCGCGACAGCTATTGGTTGCAGATGGACCCCTCTCGCCTCAAGCCTCTGGGGGGCACTGCCTGGCTGATCTGGCTGAGCATCACCACATCGCTGTCCTTGTTAGGGGCGGCCGTCATGGCCGGCCTGATCAACCGCCCACTCAAGCGTCTGTCTTACGCCGCCAGTCGAGTGCGGGAAGGGCATTTTCATGGCGCAGCTTTAGACGAGGGGGCTGCAACCAGCGAGATACGTGAAGTCAACATTGGCTTCAATCGAATGGCCGAGCGCCTGGCCAAAATAGAGGCCGAACGCGCTTTGATGCTGGCTGGGATTTCGCACGACCTGCGCACGCCCTTGGCCCGCTTGCGGCTAGAGACAGAGTTGAGCGTGAGCGACCCGCAAACCCGCGAGCTGATGGTGGCCGACATCGAGCAACTCGACGACATCATTGACAAGTTCTTGGACTATGCCCGGCCAGAGCCCACCGAGTTGGGGCCGGTGCTTTTGACCGGCGTGATCAGCCGCTGCATCACCCCGTGGCGCAACAACACACGCTTGCAAATCACGGTCGACGTGAGCGAAGACCTGCAAGTTCAAGCCGAACCTGTGGAACTGGGACGTGTGCTGTCGAACCTGCTGGAAAACGCACGGCGCTACGGCCAAAGCCCCGAAGACGGCATCACACGCGTCGAAATCGTGGCCCGCGTGCACGAAGGCTGGGTGCTGCTGCGCGTGCGCGACCAAGGTCCCGGCGTGTCTGAAGAAACGCTGAAAAACCTCACCCAACCTTTCTTCAGAGGCGACGCAGCCCGAACATCAGCCACCGGCTCTGGCCTGGGCCTGGCCATCGTCGAGCGCGCCGTTCAGCGCATGGGCGGCACTTTTTCTGTGTTCAACAACAGCGCTGGCGGCTTGATGGCCTTGATGAAATTCAGGCAAGCCGACAACGACTGACCCGCCCCCACTGCGTCATATGGACTTTCTTGTGGTCGTCTGAACTTTTTTTTACGATTTTGAAATTTTTTTTACTATTGTGAGAACTTTTTTACGATTTTAAAAACTTTTTTACGATCATGCGAACTTTTTAGCAGTCATCCCGGACTCGATCCGGGATCCATTGCACCCTGTTGGCATTTGCAAAGGGCAACGCTGCGCCATGGACCCCGGGTCTTCGCCCGGGGTGACAAATTGCCATTCCGGACTTTTCAAATTGCCATTCCGGACTTTTCAAATTTTCATCCTGGACTTTTTTTGTCATCCCGGACTCGATCCGGGATCCATTGCACCCTGTTGGCATTTTCAAAGGGCAACGCTGCGCCATGGACCCCGGGTCTTAGCCCGGGGTGACAAATTGCCATTCCGGACTTTTCGTATTGCCATTCCGGACTTTTCAAATTGCCATTCCGGACTTTTCAAATTGCCATTCCGGACTTTTTTTGTCATCCCGGACTCGATCCGGGATCCATTGCACCCTGTTGGCATTTGCAAAGGGCAACGCTGCGCCACGGACCCAGGGTCTTCGCCCGGGGTGACAGCAACGCGGACGCCGCTGACCTTGCCACACCGCCCGGCTTGATCCATCAGCGCAAGCCAACCTAAACCTACCCATAGAAAAATCAGGTACAATCGAAGGTTTTCGGCAAGCGCGACAGCAGCACCTCCGGCGAGACCACCGCCATCACCGCGATGCCCCCAAGTGGGCAGGTCACCGTTCCGCAAGGACTGCATTCCAAATGTTCGCCCACCCTCTTGCCAATGCAGATTGAACACCCATCTGGGGTATTGATCTGTGCCTTAACCCACGCCCGCGCCGGGATGTATTTGGCGCTGACTGTGTCTGTTTCCTTGTCCCTTTTTGTGATCTGAGGTTGTCCATGCCCGCTCAAAAGCCCAAGAAGCCTGCCCAGGCCCCTGCCAATTCCAAAGCCGTTGCCAAGACTCCTGTCACTGTCAAAGCCAAAGCGCCCGTCGCCAAGGCCAAAGTAGCAGTGAAAGCGCCAGCCAAAACACCTGCCAAGGTGTCCGCCCCAGCGGCGGCCAAAAAACCTGCCCAACCGGTGGGCAAAGTGGCCCCCAAGGCAGCCGCGCCTAAAGTCAAAGCCACGCCAGTTCCAGCCGCCCCTGCCAAGCCTGTCCAGAAAGTCGCCTCAGTGCCCGCCAAGAAATCCGAAGCCATCGAAAAGAAACCCGCTGCCAAAGCCAAAGAGGCTGCAGCCGATGTACAAGTCAAAAAACCAACCAAAGTTGCCAAAGCCGCAGCGCCCGCCGAAGACAAAAAGCCTGCGGCCAAAAAAGTAGTGGTTGGAGCCAAACGCGGCCCCAAGAAAAAAGGCAGCATTGCCGAGCCGAGCATCGACGATGAATTGGCCGAGATCGAGGCCGAACTCTACGAAGAGCCGGCGGCAGAGGCCGCTTCGGGCACCGCTGAAAAGGTCAAGCCCCTGCGCATGAAGATCAGCAAGGCCAAAGAACGAGCCTTGATGAAAGAATTTGGCCTGGACGAGACCGTCCTGACCGAAGCCGAAATGAAGTCGCGCCGCGACCGTCTAAAAGCGCTGATCAAGCTGGGCAAAACCCGCGGCTACCTGACCAACGGCGAAATCAGCGACCACTTGCCCGACAAACTGGTCGATGCCGAAACCCTGGAAGTGGTGATCGCCACCCTGAACGACTTGGGTGTGGCGGTGTACGAGCAAACGCCCGACGCCGAAAGCCTGATCATCACCGACAACGCGCCCACCGGCTCGACCGAAGAAGAAGCCGAAGAGGCCGCCGAAGCCGCCCTGTCCACCGTGGACAGCGAATTCGGCCGCACCACCGACCCCGTGCGCATGTACATGCGTGAAATGGGCACGGTAGAGTTGCTGACCCGAGAAGGCGAAATCGAAATCGCCAAGCGCATTGAAGGCGGTTTGATGGACATGATGGCCGCGATCAGCGCGTCACCTGCCACCATCGCCGAGATCCTACGCCTGGCCAACGAAATCCGTGAAGGAAAAATCGTCATCTCCACCGTGGTGGACGGTTTCGCCAACCTGAACGAAGCCGACGACTACGTGGCCGAAGAAGACTTCGACGAATTCGACGAAGCCGACGACGACGATGGCAAAGGCGGCTCCAAAGCCCTGACCAAGAAGCTCGAAGAGCTAAAAACCCAGGCCTTGGAACGCTTTGACCGCATCACCGATTACTTCGAAAAAGTGCACAAGGTGTACGACAAGGAAGGCTGGGGCACTCCCGCCTACGTCAAGGTGCAATCGGTCCTGTCTGAAGAGCTGATGACCATCCGTTTCACCGCCAAAACCATTGAAAAATTGTGCGACATGGTGCGCGGCCAAGTCGACGATGTGCGCAAGAAAGAGCGCGAGTTGCGCCGCATCATTGTGGACAAATGTGGCTACCCACAAGACAACTTCATTGCCGATTTCAGCGGCCGTGACAAAAACGGCAAGCGCATCCCCTCCAACTTGCTCAACCTCAAGTGGATCGAAAAACAAGCCGCTGCGGGCAAGAGCTGGAGCGCCGTCATGGGCCGCAACATCCCGCCTGTGCAGGACCTGCAACAAAAACTGATGGACTTGCAATCGCAAGTGGTGGTGCCGCTCGATGAACTGAAAGACATCAACAAGCGCATGAACGCCGGCGAGCGCTCGTCACGCGACGCCAAGAAAGAGATGATCGAGGCCAACTTGCGCCTGGTGATCTCGATCGCCAAAAAGTACACCAACCGCGGCCTGCAATTCCTCGACTTGATCCAGGAAGGCAACATCGGCCTGATGAAGGCGGTGGACAAGTTCGAATACCGCCGCGGCTACAAGTTCTCGACCTACGCCACTTGGTGGATTCGCCAGGCCATCACCCGCTCCATCGCGGACCAAGCCCGCACGATCCGCATCCCGGTGCACATGATCGAAACCATCAACAAGATGAACCGCATCTCGCGCCAGCACTTGCAGGAGTTCGGCTTCGAGCCCGATGCCTCCATCCTGGCCGAGAAGATGGAGATTCCGGAAGACAAGATCCGCAAGATCATGAAGATCGCCAAAGAGCCGATCTCCATGGAAACGCCGATCGGTGACGACGACGACAGCCACCTAGGCGACTTCATCGAAGACAGCACGCACACTGCGCCCATCGATGCAGCCCTGCAAGCGGGTCTGCGCGACGTGGTCAAGGACATCCTGGACAGCCTAACGCCCCGCGAAGCCAAAGTGCTGCGCATGCGTTTCGGGATCGAGATGTCCACCGACCACACGCTGGAAGAAGTGGGCAAACAGTTCGACGTGACCCGCGAACGCATCCGCCAGATCGAAGCTAAGGCACTGCGCAAGCTCAAGCACCCCAGCCGCAGCGACAAACTGCGCAGCTTCATCGACACGATGTAAGCCTGCCGGTCTGCAAAAAAATAAAGCCTCCCGACTTTGCAGTCGGGGGGCTTTTTTTTATGGCCGCAGTTGAATGGGCAAAGCGCCGATCAGCGTGACTGCGCCTTGTTACCGTATGGGCAATGGTTGGGGCGCGGTCCCACTTGTGGGTGCAGGCGGCAGGTGTTGGGCCGCTTGGCGTACACGGTGCAGCGGCGG
>Ga0209550_10002215_pt1 | contig 18707 bp, 16 predicted proteins | sample LauGreSuBDMM15SN_2_FD_187567 | JGI IMG/M metagenome (GOLD analysis project Ga0209550, IMG submission 187567) | Freshwater lake microbial communities from Lake Michigan, USA - Su13.BD.MM15.SN (SPAdes) (version 5) | ecosystem: Environmental > Aquatic > Freshwater > Lake | place: Lake Michigan...
ACCCAAAAACGTGAACAGCAAGTAAGCGCCTGAACGCGCACCACTCACCACTTCAGAGGTTGCGATTTCAAAATTGAGCGCCGCCAGGCCGCCAGAGATACCTGCAAAGAAGGCCGCAATGATGAACGAGAGGTAGCGCACCCGTCTCGGATCAAAGCCTACAAACTCGACGCGCTCAGCGTTGTCACGCACTGCGTTGAGCATGCGTCCCAAGGGAGTTCGTGTGAACGCGAACATTGCCGCAGTGCAGATAAAGGTATAGAAAGCTATTAAGTAGTAAATTTGGATCTGCGGCCCGAACGTGACCCCAAAAGGTGTGGCGCCCGTGACCCGATCACCCGAGATACCACCCTCGCCGCCAAAAAACTCTGGAAACATCAACGACATTGACCACACCAGTTCGCCGATACCCAGCGTAATCATCGCGAAAGGGGTCGCTGACTTTTTGGTAGTCGCCCAGCCCAACACGACCGCAATCAACAGGGCTGAGAGACCGCCAACGATTGGGATGAGGCTCACCGGCAGCGGCAACGTGCCGTCGCTGACCAGGTTGAGCGTATGAATCGCAAGAAAGGCACCCATACCCGAATAAACAGCGTGGCCGAAACTCAGCATGCCGCCCTGCCCCAGCAATATGTTGTAAGACAGGCAGACAATGATCGCGATGCCCATCTGGCTGAGCATGGTGTGTGCCAGACTACTCGTGAAGAGCAGCGGTGCCAATAAAAGAATCACGGCGAAGCCGAGCCAAATCACCGTGCGACTCACCTTGAGCGGTTGCGACTTTTGGTGGATGCTCATCTGAATCCTTCCACGTAGAGAGCTTGAGACTTTTGGTGGATGCTCATCTCAATCCGTCCACGTAGAGAGCTTGCGACTTTTGGTGGATGTTCATCATCTCAACCCTCTCGCGTGCCAAGCAGACCCTTAGGCCTGAAGATCAGAATCAGCACCAAGAACAGGTACGGCAAGATCGGTGCGATCTGGCTGATCTTGAGTTTCCAAAGCGCGAAGCCGAACGTTTGCGGCGTGATGTTTAAGCCAAGCGTCGACGCCGCGCTCAATATTGAGCTGTCAACGCCTACCGCGAAGGTCTGAACGATACCGATCAGTAGTGACGCCACAAAGGCGCCCGAGAGCGAGCCCATGCCGCCCACCACCACCACCACAAAGATCACCGACCCGACCGTGGCCGCCATGCCCGGCTCAGTGACAAAGGCGTTACCGCCAATCACGCCTGCCAAGCCGGCAAGCGCTGCGCCACCGCCGAACACCAGCATAAAGACACGCGGCACATTGTGGCCAAGGGCTTGCGCCATTTCGGGGTGAGTCAGTGCCGCCTGGATGATAAGTCCAATACGGGTGCGAGTGAGCAGCAGCCAGATCGACAGAAGCATCGACAAGGCGACCAGCATCATAAAGCCTCGATAGATTGGAAACTGGGTGCCAAAGATCGTAAACAATGGGCCGCTTAGCTCTGCAGGCACGCGATAATCGACCGAACTCGTACCCCAAACTAGCTGCACCATCTCGACGATGAGAAACGACAAGCCAAACGTAATAAGCAGCTCGGGCACATGGCCGAACTTGTGCACGCGGCGCAGGCAAAACTTCTCGAACGCGGCGCCCAATAGAGCCACCAAAAGCGGCGCAAGAAACAGCGCCGGCCAGTAGCCAACCAGCTGCGTCGTGCTGTACGCGAAATAGGCGCCAAGCATGTAGAAGCTAGCGTGTGCGAAGTTGAGCACACCCATCATACTGAAGATCAGCGTGAGGCCCGAGCTCAGCATAAACAGCAACAACCCGTAGCTGACCCCATTCAAGAGCGAGATAGTAAAAAATTCCATGCGATATTATTTGATCTTAGTTGTGGCGGGAATCGCTTCAGTTGCGTCAGTTGCGTCAGTTACGTCAGTTACGTCAGTTGCGTCAGTTGCGTTTCGCTTCGTTCGCTGTGATCAACTTACGGCGGGACTTGCACCCGCAAGGGTGCGCCCATGCTGGGCGCACCAAAGAAAAAGCCGGGCGGCTTACGCAACCCGGCCTCAGACCGCTTGATCAAGACGCGCCGGCCGGGCGTTTCATCTGACAAGTGGTCGGCGTACTCGACACGGCTAGGTCAATCTGCTTGATCGGCACGAAGGTGAAGCCCGTGTTTTCGACGCTGTAGTCGCCCGGTTTCGCCTTTTGCCACTTGGTGACAAACATTGGTTGCTGCAACTGATGGTCGCTCTTGCGCATCGTGACTTGGCCTGCAAAGCTGTCTGCTGACAAACCCTCCATGGCTTGCGCAACTTTCACGGGTGCTGTGCTTTTAGCTTTTGCGATAGCCCCGGCAAGCAGTTTCATCCCGTTCAACGAAGCGACATGATAGTAGTCATCGTTGAACTTATCCTTAAACTCTTTTGTGAGAGCGCCTAGCTCGCCCGAAAGATTAGGATGCGCATAGGTAATGACATAGACTTCGGCGTCGCCGCTTCCGGCAAGCGCTGTCGGGGTTCCGGTGACATTTGCATAGTAGGTATACATCGGCAGCTTTACGCCCGCATCGTTCAAGGCTTTAACGAGCAGCGTCAGGTCTTGCCCCCAGCTACCGGTCACGATGGTGTCAGCGCCCGACTGCTTGATCTTTGCCGCGTATGGCGCAAAGTCCTTCACCTGACCTAAGGGGTGCAACTCGTCACCGACCATGACCACGTCAGGCCGATTTCTGCCAATTGCGTCTTTGAAGCCCTTAGACACCTGATGCCCGTGCGCGTAGTCTTGGTTAATCAAGTAGACGCGCTTGATCTTGGGCTGCTCTTTCATAAAGGACGTCAGCGCCTCCATCTTCATGCCCGTATCCGGATCGAGCCTGAAATACCAGAAGCTACACTTATCATTGGTCAGGGACGGATCTTGTGCGTCTGAACTGATGTTGAGAATCTCGCGCCCCGGATTACGCTCATTGAACTTGGTGACAGCATCAGAAAGTGCCAAGGCTGCGCCCGAGCCGTTCTGTTGTGTCACATACCGCAAACCTTGATCCGCTGCAGCCTTCAAAGCGTTTAAGGTTTCTTGCGGAGAACCCTTGTTGTCGAAACTAACGATTTCAAACTTGACCCCGGCAGGATTGGCAGCACCCGAGTACTTCTGTGCAATGAACTGCCAGCTCTTGAGGTAATTTTGGCCCTGCGCAGCAAAGGGCCCAGACAGCGGCAGCATCATCCCGATTTTGACAGTCTCGCCTTGCTGCGCCTGAACGGGCGCCGCGCATAGTGTTGACAAGGCAAGTGCAATTGTTGTGATCGCATAAAGGTTTCGCAAGTGGTGTCTCCTGAAAATATTATTATTGAAGAAAAAACTTAGGCCGAACAGTTTAAGTTGCTAAAGCTTGCAGGACGTGAACTTCTGCTTGCAGAGCGTGAGCTTCTGCTTGCAGGGCGTGAACTTCTGAAGCTTTTACAAAGGGGATCCTTCGTGTGGAGGATTTCGTCAAAATGAGGCTACACGGATATGAACTGTGAGTCAATGATCCGATAACGCACTGCGCAGACAATCTCCGTTGCAAAAAAGTCAGGGGAAAGCTTAACTAAGCAGTTTGTTCTGACGTCAGACGAAACTGGGGCAGTGAGATATGCTCGGTTAGTGCCTCAAAAGTGACATGAACTCGACCACCAATCTGTATCTGCTCTAAAACGCTATCGACGATATTTGCCAGTAGACGCACCCCTTCATCCAGTTCAATCATTGCAACGGCATACGGAACCCGAGCGTTCATGTATGGGTCAGAACCCCGACGGTTGATGGTGAAAGTGTATATGGATCCTGTTCCGTTAGATTGAATCCACTCTAACTCAGGTGACAGGCACTGAAGGCAAAATGGGCGCGGAAAGAATTGATTTCTGTTGCACGAGGTGCAATGTTGGATAACAAGTTTGCCTTCTTTAGCCGCAAGCCAAAAAGGTCTCGTGAGATCAGTCGCAACAGGTAGGGCTCGTGTTTCGATGGTCATAGCTCAAACTCCTAAAATCATGGTGCTGTTAGCAGAAAAGACGAGGCCTGGTGCGTGAACCAGAGCGATTTCAGCCTTCGATAATTGTCGGGCACCGGCTTCGGCTCGAAGCTGATGAACGGCCTCTAAAATAAGAAGCATGCCGAACATACCTGGATGGTTGTAAGATAATCCGCCACCTGAAGTGTTGATTGGAAATGCTCCACCGGGGGCGAGCCGTCCGCCAGACACAAAGTCGCCACCCTCACCGCGTTTACAAAAGCCCAGTTCTTCTAAAGCCTGTATCACACCAATCGTGAAATGATCATATATCTGGACAACATCGATGTCTTGGCGTGACACACCCGCCATATCCATCGCTGATTGTGCCGTTTCAGCGACAGAGGTATCCAGCCAGTCTTCAACATTGAAAGGTGTGTAGTGATGCGAAAATGATTCAGCGATACCCATCACATAAACGGGCGGTCGTCTCAGGTCTTTTGCTCTTTCTTTAGTGGTGAGGATAATCGCACCACCGGCATCGGTAACAAGACAAATATCTCGGGTATGGAGCGGATCCGCAATCAGAGGCGAATTCAGTACATCATCAATTGAAAGAGGTTCTTTCTTGTAGGCGAGCGGGTTAAGCTGTGCCCATTTTCGAGCGGCAACAGCCACCTCTGCAAGTTGGGTGCTTGTTGTGCCGTATCTATGCATGTGAAGGTTGGCGGCCATCGCGTAGTAGCCAATTGGGCTGAGCTGCCCATATGGCGCGACGAACTGACCTGCCGGAGAGCGTGGGTCATCGAAGGCACCACCGACCTTGCGAGTGCTGCTCGATAATTGAGTACTGCCGTAAGTGATCAAGGCGACAGAGCACATACCCGCTGCGATAGCGGCTATCGCGTGACGAATGTGAAGCACATTAGACATCCCACCAACATTGGTGGAGTCCATGTAGCGAGGCTTAATGTTGAGGTACTCACTCAGCAGCATAGCCGCCATTTTGTCGTCGGTGTGCGCAAAGACGCCATCAATATCTTTCAATGTCAGGCCTGAGTCTTGAAGCGCACGATAGGTTGCCTGCGCTTGAAGCTCCAGCGCACTCATCCCTGGCACTTTACCAAGATCTGACTCAGCAGCACCTACGATCGCTACAGAATTTTTAAGTAAAGGATTCATTTTTTATCTTCAAAGTCCGTTCCATATAAGGCGGTCGTGATTTTGATTCGCCTAAGAGACCAAGGCGAAAGGACTACATTTTGCATCCCTACTAAAGAAAGATTTACATTCATTTGAATGACCGACTAATAATGTCCTTGAGCACTTCAGAGGCTCCGCCCGCAATACGTGATACACGCGCATCGACCCATGCTCTTCCGATGCCATACTCGGCGCTATAGCCATATCCCCCATGCAGCTGCAAGAACGTGTCAAGATACTTGCCCAGCATTTCAGTTGCCACTAACTTGGCAGAAGCTGCCTGCTCAACAGTCACGCCCTGTTGGAGATGAACGGAAATGAGTGAATCGACATAGGCCCTAAGCATACCGATGTAGGCCTTTGCTTCAGCCAGGTTGAACTTGGTATTCTGAAAATCAAGGATCCGATTGCCGAATACTTTGCGCTCGGAGACGTACTGAAGCGTTGCGCTTAATTGCGTCTCAAGAATTGCGGTCGATCGCACGGCGATGACCAAGCGCTCTTGGGGCAATTGCTCCACCAGATAGATGAAACCTCGGTTCTTTTCACCAATCAGATTACGTGCTGGTACCCGAACATTATCGAAGAATAATTCGGCAGTATCTTGAGCGTGAAGTCCGATTTTTTCCATTGGTTTTGAGCTTTTGATGAAGCCGGGAGTGCCTTCTTCGACTGCAATCAGCGACACGCCTTTAGCACCTGCACTTGGATCCGTTTTGCAAGCGACCAGCACAACGCCACAGTTAATACCATTTGTAATCCAGACCTTTTGCCCGTTGATGATCCAATCGTTACCATCTTGGGTCGCGGTGGTTGACATGCTTTTGAGATCACTGCCTGAACCTGGTTCAGTCATTGCGATCGAGCCAATCAGCTCACCCGAGCACAGACGGGGAAGCAGATAGTGCTTGAGCTCTTCAGAGGCATAGTGCAAAAGGTATGGCGACACCATGTCTGAATGGACTGGAAAGCCCACACTTATCCCTACCCGCGCCAGTTCCTCTGTCACAATGCAAGCGTGCAGAAAATCACCGCCAGGGCCACCATATTGCTCAGGAATTGTCGTACACAGAACGCCAGCTTCACCCGCTTTGCGCCAGAATGACCGAGGTGTCAAACCAGCTCTTTCCCACTCACGAAGATTTGGAACAATCTCTCGATCACAAAATCGGCGAACCTGCTCTCTAAAAATCTCGTGATCTTCACTAAATATGCTTCTCATAACTATCCCAAAATAATTTGATGAATTTCGTGCGATCGAGTCTTTACGGTCTCTGAGCGCTAGCACGAAGCAACGAAATCTAGTTCTCTAACGCTTCTAATTTAGTCGACATGTTATTTCGCGATGCTTGTTCCCTCTGGCCAATATCGCTGTTTCACCAAGCGCTTTAATAGTTTTCCCGTCTCTGTTCTGGGCATGTCAGTGATGAAGTCAATGCTTTTGGGCGATTTGACATGAGATATCCGTGATCGGATGAACGTGAGTAATTCCTCTTTCAGGGCAGCAGAGGCTTTGGCAGGATCCAACAACTGAATGACCGCCTTAACCTCCTCACCAAACTCGTCGTTTGGCACACCGATGACCGCAACATCGGCCACAGCAGGGTGAAGGGAAAGGCAGTTTTCGGCTTCTTGCGGATAGATATTGACACCGCCAGAAATGATCATATTCGATAGTCTGTCAGTTAAGTAAAGGTAACCATCACCATCAAGATAACCAACGTCTCCGTAGGTTGCCCAACCTTTACTGTTGTAAACCTGCTGGGTCTTCTCGGGATTTTTATGGTATTCAAATCGGCCGCCGCCAGAAAAATAGATTATTCCCTGTTGGTAAGCCGCAAGTTCGTTTCCTTCTTCATCCACGATGTGAACATTTCCAAACTCTGGATAGCCCACTGAGCCCTTGTGCGCAAGCCATTCGCGTGAATTCAAAGAGGTTCTTCCAACTAGCTCGGTGCCGCTGTAGTACTCATAGAGGATCGGCCCCCACCAATTGATCATCGCTTCTTTAACCTCTATCGGGCATGGTGCAGCAGCATGAATTGCATAGCGTAAAGAGCTTAGATTATATCGATTGCGCTCTTGCTCACTTAGACGAAGCATTCGAATGAACATCGTAGGTACCCACTGCGCATGCGTAATACCGAACTCTTGAATATTTGCCAATGCTTGTGATGGGTCAAACTTTTCCATCATGACGCTGGTACCGCCAGCCTTGATGATTGCCATGTTCCATCTAACAGGAGCCGTGTGATAAAACGGTGCGGTAGATAAATAGACACTGTTCCGATTAAAGTCTTTCCAATCGTTTCGTTCGGAAGAATCAACGCGGAAAAATTTGTTAGCAGTGTCTAGAGAGCGCTTGATGCCCTTTGGCACACCCGTTGTACCAGAGGAATAACAAAAATCTGAGCCCTCGGGTGTGCTTGGCAAAACAAAGTTGTCGGGATAATGGCTGATCCAGTCGTCGTAGTTTAAAGTGCCAGGTTGATGTGCATCAAGAGTGATACACAATGCGCCTTTGCTTTGAAGCGCTTCACAAGAGACCTCACCAAATGTCACTGTAGAGCAGAACAGCACTTTAACGTCTGCATCATCGACTATGTACTGAACTTCGTCTCTTTTAAGATGGCGACTGATAGTCGCGTAGTACAGACCTATCCTATGGGCTGCGATCAAAATTTCAAAATATCGAGGGTGATTCTCTAAAAATACAGCAATTGTGTCACCTGGCTCGAGACCCGCATGCACCAAAGCAGCAGCGCATTTTCGTGTACGAATTTCTAACTCTGACCAGGTGACTTCGTACTTCGACGGCATTAGCCGATAAGCAACACGATTAGGCGTTTCCTGCGCATAGCGTTCAAGTGGGAGCATGCTAGTTGACCTTGATTCCTGCAGCCTTGATCACTTTTTCCCACTTATCCGTTTCTAAGGTGATGAACTTCTCAAATTTTTGAGAAGAGCCACCGATGGGCTCTCCGCCTTGCTGAATGAGTGCTTTGCGAGTGTCTGGATCATTAAGGATTGTGTTTAACATTTGATTGAGCTTTAAGACACGCACCTCAGGGGTCTTTGCAGAAGTCAGCAGCCCAATCCAGGTCCCGCCAACGAGCTGTGGATACCCCTGCTCTTTCACCGTGGCCAAACCACGTAGTAATTCGCTGCGCTCTTCTGTAAAAACTGCTATCGCCTTGACACGGCCTGCCTGAATCATTGGCAATGAGGTGATCATGTTGTCAACCATGAAGTTCACCTGCCCCCCAACGAGATCGTTCATTGCTGGGGCAGCACCCTTGTATACGACATTGATGGTTTCTATTCCCATTTGGTGCTTCATCATCTCGCCAATGAGATGCCCAGACGCACCAGTTGTCGAGATGGCCATAGAGAGTCTGCCGTTTTGAGCTTTTGCATAGGCTTTGAATTCATCAAGATTATTAGCCGGAACGCTAGGGTGAACAACTAACACGCTTGGCATAGAAATCACGTTCATCACAGGCGCGAAGTCAGAAGCTTTGTAAGGAAGATTTGGATACAGTGTGTAATTGGCGGCATTGGGTCCAAGGCTTCCCATCACGAGAGTGTGGCCATCTGGGTCTGACCTGAGCAAGCCCTGCATGCCTATGATTCCACCGCCACCCGGCATATTCTGGACAACAACTGAGTGTCCGTTTAATAGTTTTGAAAGCTTGTCACCGATGAGTCGACTGGTGAGATCGAGGATTCCGCCCGGCGAGCTTGGCACAATGATGCGTATGGGCTGAGTCGGAAATTGATCAGCTGTTGCTAAGGCGCTAACGCTCACACCAATAGACAAAAACAACGCTATTACATTCTTCTTGAGTTTCATTATTTCTCGCTCCTAATTTATCTTTCTTACCTGCGGCTGTTTGAACTACTCAATTTGAAGATTGTTTTCCTTCACGAGTTTTGACCATTTTTGGTATTCGGCTTCAAGAAACTCTTTTGCTTGTATCGGGCCACCGACCATCGGGGTTGCAAATATACGATCGTTAAAAGCGATGGTTTCTGGCGAGGCGTTGATTTTTGCGACAGCCTGACTTAAGCGACTAATCACTTCGGTAGGAACGCCAGCGGGCGCCATGAGTACGTATGACGCTCCGACGTTAAATCCTTTAAGTCCCGTTTTATCTAGAGTTGGAATCCCAGATAGCGCTTTGATGGGCTCTAGCCCCGTGATTGCCAACGCTTTGAGTTTGCCGCCCTGAATTAACCCGACAGCGTTAGATGGGCTTCCGAACATCATGTCGATTTCTCCAGACATCAGAGCAAGTTCAGCGGGTGTCGCGCCTTTATAAGGAACGTGGGTGAGCTTGGTTCCCGTCATGGCCTGAAACAGCTCACCTGCGAGATGGATTGAAGACCCAATTCCCGCCGAACCATAGGTCAAGAATGATTTCGAACCCTTACTTGCGGCGACGATATCCGCTGGGCTGTTGAAGGGCGATTTTGGAGGAACCATCAGAATATTTGGCGTGGCTGAGACGAGTGCAATAGGTTGCAGTTCGGTTTTCCAGTCATATTTGTTCCGCCCGAAAGCCGCATTTGCGGCGATGTAATTTGCCCCCAAGGCAAGTGTGTAACCATCAGGCTTCGCTTGGGACAGCGCTTGGATTGCCACGTTTCCGCCACTACCAGCGCGATTTTCAACGATAAAACGTTGCCCCATTGCCTGTGAAAGCTGTTCTGAGTAGTAGCGCGCGAGCATGTCGGTTGCTCCCCCAGGCGCAAAGCCGACATAGACCCGAATTGGCTTGTCTGGGTAATCATTAACCGTTTGAGCAGAACTGGCAGAGGTTATCGCTAAAAAGGAACAAAGCAAAATTTTTTTTATCAACATTTCTAATCTCCTTGTTTCACCATGAGAAGCACAACGAAGTATTGCGACATGCCGTAAAGTATATCGGCTAATCGAAATTATTTGCAATTAATTTCGGCTATGTGTAGACTTTTACGGTTACTCGTAACTATTGTGACAAAGCTTAGTAAATCAAATTTGACGAGGGGAAGAAAAAATGGATTACCAACTCAACGAAAAGGTCGCGCTTATCACAGGGTCAGGGCGTGGTATTGGTCTTGCCTGTGCGTTCGCCTTGGCGCGAGAGGGTGCACGAATTGTCGTGACAGACATTAATCCTGAGTCCGTTGCTGAGGCAACTAAAAAGCTAAAGTCGGCTGGGCATGAGGTGATTGGCCTAGTTGCGGATGTTTGTAATGAAGAGCAGGTTAACGAAGTCGCTCAACAGGCAATTGATACGTTTGGTTCTATCGATATCTTAGTGAACAATGCAGGATTCACTCGGGATAGATATCTCACGAAAATGTCTGAGACCGACTGGGACTCTGTTTTAGACACCATACTGAAAGGGGCTTTTTATTGCACGCGAGCGGCACTCCCCTCAATGATGGAAAAGCGATGGGGGCGAATTATCAACATTAGTTCCAGGGCTCATTTGGGTAATCCAGGGCAGACGAATTATGCGACTGCTAAAGCTGGTTTGCTTGGGTTTACTCGGTCACTCGCGTTTGAGCAAGGAAAGTTCAACATCACGGCGAACGCAATTGCTCCAGGCTTGATCGAAACAGAGCTTGTCCGTGCCTTGGATACGTACGAGACTTTACTTAAGACCTCGTTGACCCGTCAGCCTATCCAGCGGCTCGGTAAGGTTGACGATATCGCTAATGCTGTCGCATTCCTCTCCTCTGATTGCGCCAGTTTCATCACGGGTGAAACGCTGCATGTCACTGGGGGCAGATATTCATCTTAAAACCAAGGGTCAAAAACGCTTGCGTAAAAGCATATAGGAGTGCTGTCAATGTCAGAAGTAAAAAGCCTCGAGACGGGCGTCGAGACCCGTAAACGTCTGGTCGTTGGGTATTCGTTTGACTCAGCAGGACGCACAATAACTGAAACAGATATCGTTAACTTCGCATGTCTGTCAGGGGACTTCAACCGCTTGCCTGTTGATGAGATTACTTTTTGTCGCGAGGCCGTAAACCAACGAGGTGAAGTCGTGGTTAAGGCCAATTTCATCATGCAGATTCAAAACGCCGAGATCGTATGAAACCGTTTGCAGATCTAAGTCGACTGACCAACCCTAGAAATGTAGTGGTGGTAGGTGCGTCAGCCCGTTCAACAAGTCAAGGTGGCAGACTATATGAGAATCTAGTTGATCACTCTGTACTAGATGGCAAAGTCTATGCAGTGAATCCGTCATACCATGAAATTAATGGGGCCCGTTGCTGGCCAACGATCAGCGCCTTACCAGAAGAAGTCCAGATCGATGTTGCCTTGGTGATTGTCAATGCCAAACTGGTTCTTGGGGTGCTTCATGAGTGTGTATTACGTGGGGTTCCTTTTGCCATTGTTATGACATCGGGATTCTCTGAGACTGGCGAATCTGGTTCAAAAATGGAGCTTGAAATTGCGCAACTTTGTGAGAGCACCGGACTACGCGTTTACGGCCCTAATTGTCCCGGCTTTGTAAACGTAAGAGATCGAATCGGGATGACTTTTTCTCCGGCCTTCAAGGACGATCTGCACGGTGGTCGCATTGGTTTAGCGACTCAAGGCGGCGGGCTAGGACGAAACTTGCTTCAAGGGTTGTCGATTGGGCCAGGTGTCGGGTTATGGTTTTCTGCGGGCAATGAAGTCGACTTAGAGGTGCCTGACTTTATCGCACACATGGCTCAAGACCCACACATCGATGTCATTGGTGTCCTCATGGAGGGCGTGCAGGATGGACGGCGGCTGACTGCTGCTTTTAAGCTGGCGTCTGACAAAGGTAAGCCAATCGTCATGCTTAAGATTGGTCATTCAGAAGCAGGAATCAAAGCCGCTCAATCGCACACAGCGTCAGTTGCCGGAAGCGCGGCCGTTAACAGTTGCGTCTTCAGGCAGTTTGGTGTCATTGAGGTAAACGATCTGAATGAGTTGCTGGCAGCTGTGCAATTGTTATCTCGCGGCTCTGTCAAACCGGGTAAAGGTTTGTGTATTTACACCTTTTCCGGAGGAACGGCCGCTTTGGCAGCCGATATTGCCGGCACTGCCGGGTTGCCGATGCCTCGCTTTACAGAAGTGACACAGCGTGGTTTAAAAGCTTTGTTGCCCGACTTCGCAGCAATAGACAATCCTGTAGACACAACAGCCGATATTCTTCGAAATCAGGATGCGGCTACGCAATGTCTTCGGCTAGTGAGTCACGACCCTAATATTGGAGTTGTCTTGCTCCCCATACCGATGGATTATGGCGAGGTCACGGACAGAATTGCAGAGTCAATCGTGGCCGTGGCCCGCGACGCCAGCGCCACCTTAATCCCAGTGTGGATGAGCAGGCGATTAGGCGGAGGTTTTCAGACTTTAGAGAAGAGCGGACTCACCCCATTTTTTTCTTTAACCGACGCGATACGAACGCTCAAAGCGATCTGGCCGGTTGAGGGGATATTGAAAAATACAGGCACTACCTCGTTAGCAGCTGAAGCCTCTGAAAATCATCTAAAGGGTAAGGCCCTTAGTGAGGTCACAAGCAAAATGATCTTGAGTGAGATCGGCATAAAAATGCCGCAGAGCGGATTGGCGACGAGTGCTGAGCAGGCTGTAGAGATTCAGCGCACTTATAGTGGGCGGATGGTCATGAAGATCGTGAGTTCCGATATCCCCCATAAGACCGATGCGGGAGGAGTGAGGATTGGTATCAAGGACGAGCATGAAATTAGGGATGCATTTTCAGATATTTTGAACGCTGTAAAAAAGCACGCTCCGCACGCAAGAATCGATGGTGTATTGGTTGAGGCTATGCTGCCAAGACACGGTCTTGAAGTTCTCATCGGCGTACACAGTGATCCGGCATTTGGTCAGATTTTAACTTTTGGCCTAGGCGGTATTTTTGTCGAGATTTTTCGCGATGTCACTCATCGGTTGCTACCAATCACACGCTCAGATGCGCGCGCAATGATTCGTGAAATACAGCATGCGGAGATTCTTTATGGCGCCAGGGGGCAAGGTGAGTATGACCTTGAGGCGCTCGAGGAAATGCTGGTTAAGGTGTCAGATTTCGCGTATCTTAAGCGCGAAAAAATACTTGAGCTAGAGCTCAATCCCGTCTGGGTTGGATATCAAGGAGAAGGGGCGTTTCCGCTTGATGCGCTGATCATCGAACGTTAATTTTAAATATTGCCTTTGACTGTGTGATCCAAAGCGAGAAACATGAATTCTTCCTCACATTCAAATTCACTGTGCTACCTCTCGCTCAAGTCTCACCCTCATTTTTAAGATAATTCAAGATATGCCACAAACACTTCCTACTGCTGAACGAGTTCTTCAAGTTTTCGAAATTTACGCTCGAGAGGGTCGTCCGTTGAGCAACTCCGAGATGGCACGCTTACTAGGTGTTGCCGACAGTAGTTGCTCTGATCTTTTGTACACGCTCAGGCAAGCTGGGTATCTATTACGAACGCCCAAGACAAGGCTATTCCATCCTACTGGACGATTTTTTGATGTCGCCCAACGACTCAAGGCAGCAGACCCAATGCAGACCTTCGTCAATGAGGCGTTAGAGATTCTTAGCCGTCAATCGGGTGAATCCGCGATGTGCGGTGTGCTCGATGGAACACATGCCCGAGTTATCGCTTACCAGGACAGTCCAAGAGCACTCAGGTATGTACTGAAACCTGGAACGCAAATTGAGTTGCACACCACTGCTTTGGGTAAGGCCCTTTTGGGCAATTTGGATGAGACGTCAAGAGAATCGGTATTGGTCGAGCTAGGAATGAAACCCATTACTGAACGAAGTATTGTCGACAAAGCTGTACTGCGCCGACAACTAGAGAAAGGTGTAAAAGATGGTTATTTTCTTAATTTAGGCGAGGGCAATGAGGCGGTGGGTGCCGTTGGAATCGCTGGCTATGTTGGTGGCCAACTAGCTGCAATATCGATCGTCGGACCAATCACGCGGATGGAACAAAATTTTGAAAAGAATGTTGAGATTTTAAGCAAGGCACGAATTGAGTTCTTTGAAGGATAGTATCAGTGCCCTATTTGAATCGGAAAGAAATACTAATCCATTTAGGCCGAGGCCAAGTGAGAGGCAACGTCTGTGCGATCAGGGGAGTGTCTGATCTAGTCGCTAACCATCATGGGGTGTCATCAAGGAGCAATGCATTATGTTAAGTGACGCATATCAAGCGGATTCTATTCAGTACTCAAAGAAGGATCACGTCGCAACTCTCACGCTGAATCGACCTGAGACACGAAATGCAATAGATAGTGTGATGCGCCTAGAGTTAGCTCAGGTGATAACAGATATCCGGCAGGACAGAGACATCAAAGTTTTGATCTTGGCAGGAAATGGAGGTGCCTTCTGCTCTGGGGGGGATGTACGATCTATGACTGAAGATAATACTTCGGAAAAAGCGCGCGATCGAATGGTTAGTTTACAGGGGTGTATTCGTGACCTTCTATCCTTGGATCGTCCCATCATTGCGGCCGTAGATGGCGCTGCCTATGGTGCGGGCTTAGGTCTAGCCCTGACAGCTGACCTCATTCTAGCCTCTCCACGCGCTCGATTCTGCCTCTCTTTCATGCGGTTGGGTGCAGTGCCAGACTGCGGTGTTTTTTATACATTGCCACGAATTGTAGGTATACATATCGCTAAGCAACTAGCCTTCTCGACTCGAGAATTTGATGCTCACCAAGCTAAAGCCATGGGAATTGTTTTTGACATTGTCCCGCAAGAAGAGATCCTTGAGCGGGCTCAGGAAATGGCACAAAAGCTATCACTTTTACCGTTGGCAAGCCTCGCACTGACCAAAAAGATCTTCAATGCCTCACTAGATAGCAGTCTTGATGCCATGCTGGAGATGGAAGCGATGGGTCAAGGTATTGCGCGCTCTACTGCGTTTCACCTAGACAGTGCAAAACGCTTTAGGGAGAAGCAGCCCCTTCTATTTGGGGGTCTATAGTACTTGCAAGTACCCGTTCGTTCAGGATCGTATTTTAGGTAGACGATGTTTTTTGCTGAAACCATAAAAGTTTCTCTAAAGTGACACGCGAACAATTGTTTCATCTCAGGCCGTTTTATTTAGGAGTTTAAGTAGCCGAGATTGCGCCGCGCTAACAACCTTCCTAAAACATCACTCCCCATTCACCGAGCGACACCGGTCACTCGTACGGCAATTTCACGATAATTATCCTTGTAATTTAAACATATCATATTTAATATACGATGATGTTTAAGCGCCTATCCTACGCCAAAATTGCCGAGCACCTTCAATGGAGCCCAGCTGTTGGCATACTCGGGCCGCGTCAAGTCGGCAAAACAACCTTGGCTAAGGCCCTGGCCAGCGAATCAGGCAAATCTATCTATCTAGATTTAGACACCGCCCATGCCAGGGCGCAACTGGTTAATCCAACGGCCTTTTTCGCCGCTAATCGTGATCGCCTGATTGTTCTGGACGAGATTCAAAATCAACCAGAGTTGCTGAGCGAACTACGCGGCGAAATCGATGCCGATCGCCGACCTGGTCGGTTTTTGTTAATTGGCTCGGCCTCATTTAAATTGCTTAAGCAGTCACAATCCCTTGCCGGGCGGTTGTCTTTGGTGGATATGTCGCCGCTATTGTTAAGCGAGGTGTATCAAACCTTTAACGACACGCAAACGCTATGGCTCAGGGGCGGGTTTCCAAATAGCTATTTGGCTAAAACGACCAATGTCTCGTGGGACTGGCGCGACGCACTGATACGACACTTCTTGAATACAGACTTATCGAGTTTGGGTATCGCGGTCGAACCGCAGCTGATGCACCGCTTTTGGCGGATGGTGGCGCACCTGCACGGTCAAATGTTTAATGCGTCAGCGGTGGCAACGTCACTGGGTATCTCGGCCCCTAGCACCGGACGCTACCTAGACCATCTATGTGACGCGCTCATGGTTCGTCGGCTTGAGCCCTATTACGTGAACCTTGGTAAGCGTTTGGTCAAAACACCCAAAGTGTACGTGCGCGATAGCGGTTTGTTGCACAGCCTGCTTGACATTCGCGAGGTCAACGACCTACTTGGGCACCCAAGCACTGGCGCCTCGTGGGAAGGCTTTGTCGTTGAACAAATCGCGGCGCACCTACCCACGGGCGCGACCATGTACTTTTACCGCACCGCAGCCGGCGCAGAACTCGACGTCGTAGTTGAATTGGGGTTACGCAAACTAGGTTTTGAAATTAAATTTTCGAGCGCACCCAAAGTCACAAAAGGCTTTTGGCTAGCCTGCGAAGATGTCGGCGTAGATGCTGCCTATATCGTCGCACCCGTACAAACAGGCTGGCCGGTACAGGCAAAGGTCGAAGTGATCGGCGTCATGGATATTGCACAGCGCTTGGCGAAGCATTTTGATGTTTAACAAACAAACCAATTAACTCCAACCTTAAATCTATGGACCCACGCCTACTCGACGCGTTACGCAACGCCCCTAGTCTCGACTTATATGAACTTAACCTGACCGTGCGTCAGATGCTCTCTGATCCGCAGCGCATTCTCGCTGTGCGCACTCAGCTGCATCTTGGATCGCGGGTGAGGTACTTTCATCATCAAACCCAAGTGCTCACGCCTGGTATCGTTGTCGAATTTCGGGCAACAGAAGTTGCGATTCAAGACGAAGCCACACGGCAACAATGGTGGCTTCCTTACGCGGCAATTATTACTGACCCCGACGCGCACCCTTCACCGGCAGCTTCGGGGCCCAAGCCCGAAAAATCGAACGTTGATTTCAGAATCGGCGACACCGTTGGCTTTACCGACAAATATCTTAGAGAACATTTTGGTACCGTTGTGCGCGTGAACGACAAAACCATTTCAATTGACAGCGATGGCGGACGATGGCGCGTGTCGCCGAAACTATTACGGAAAATTATTGATCTTTGAGGCGACGTAGCCAGACCACCACTGGTTGTTAGAAGCGCGCCAAGTCGGCAACGCCGCCTGATCCCCTCTTAACTTGAGACGCTACCTCGAGCCTCGATGTCGCTCGCGTGCAACAGTCACGCGTTTGCCTCACGAGTTTTGGCCAAAGAGAATGTTAAATCCTTACCGCAATGATCCCAAAAACCTTACCTCATTGCCCCCATTAAGAAAACCTGATTCGCTTGTGGAGTGATTGCAATCAGCGCTTGCAGATGTTCTGCAAGCTGTTCAGGAGTCAATGAGGCATGCGTAGCGGCAACTACCAGCGCCAGATAAAGCTCACGCACCTCGTATTGATCAATTTCATAGCCATAACCAAGGCCAATCCATTTAAACGCGGCCAACCCTGACGCCAACGCAAATCCTGGGCGTTTTTCTGCATAATCTCTACAGGCTCTGAATAACGTGCGCGGATCAGTCGGACTATCTTGAATCAGTGCGATGGCGCGATCATAGAGACCCGCATCTTTTGCGGCGGCAAACCATTTACCTTTATCTAGTGGGTCTCGGTCGACAAGGTCGTCTAACACTTCGGCTTGGTCTTTATGCGGATATTTTTTTGTAATCGCTCTAAATGTCGCTAAATTTGTTGTGGCCTGATTGGCAATCAGACCGTAGCGCTGATATGCCTCTTCGTGCAAACCAGACGAGAGCAAAATATCTTCGCAAATTTCTGCAATCTCAAACTCGCTGACGTACGGCCCCCGATTCGCGTGTGCGTATTGAATCGCCTCTGTTTTTTTACCTTGTGCAAAAAGCGCCTTAATCAACCATCTCTGGTCATGCCAGTATTTGTGTTGAGCGCGGGTGACGAGCTCTGTTATTTCATCGTAGCGACCAGAGAAATACAGTGCGGATAAGCAAGCTTCTTTACCGTTATAGGTGGCAAAGGCTTTTTCTTCGAGCATCACGTAACGAGTGGTGGGTAAAAACGTATCCGCCCAGTGCGAGGCCAACTCGCGGGTGGCGCACAATTCACCCCAAAACGTTTTCAAATGCTCGATATAGGGCATTTGATCGTCTTCTATCGCTTGCCAAAGCCGATCGAGCCATTTTTCTTTGATGACCGCGTCTTCTGTACCTGTCGCAATAATTGGAACAAGTACCTCAATGGCTTTATTCACAGCCGAACCAAGGGCTCCTGAAGAACTATCAACATGCATGAGCGCGGGTGATAATTTTTCTAACAGTAATACCGCACCCTCAGCCGCGAGCGCTGGCTCTTTACGGGCGATCTTACGAATCTCAGTCAGCGCTTCTTTAATTCTTTTAATTGGCAGGTCTGATTTCCAACCAAATATATCGCGACGAAAACGCGGAGAAAATTCCCATTTATGTTTGTTCATAGGTGATGTCGTGCTTATCCGAGCATTTGCGCGTTGTAGGTGATTGGCTTTTATGAGTTTGCCTGAAGCCTCAGGAACCCAGTACGTCATCTAGGTACTGTTGAAGCATATTCATGAACTCTCCCACCGCTAAGCCTTAGCTGTAGCGGGGGTTTCTTGGGTCAACGACCAGTGCGCCGGGATGTTGCCACCCAAACGACTTACCTCGGTC
>Ga0209550_10002216_pt1 | contig 18695 bp, 18 predicted proteins | sample LauGreSuBDMM15SN_2_FD_187567 | JGI IMG/M metagenome (GOLD analysis project Ga0209550, IMG submission 187567) | Freshwater lake microbial communities from Lake Michigan, USA - Su13.BD.MM15.SN (SPAdes) (version 5) | ecosystem: Environmental > Aquatic > Freshwater > Lake | place: Lake Michigan...
GACTCGCCGCGCATGAGGAAGATGCAAATGTCGGTGTCCAGCATGAACAAGGGCGCGTCAAAACGAGCGCTCCTGGACCGGCATGCGTTCAGCCTCAGCCATGAAGTCGGCCGAGACCGTCAGGCCGGAAGCAAAGAAGCTGGACCAATCTGCTGGACGAGGTGTGAGCACGACGCTTCCCCCCTCACGGCGAATGAACACTTCGCGAACAGACTCGGGAAACCGGAATTCGAGCGGCATGGTGACCGTCTGCGAGCGGTTGTTCCAGCCCACACGGGCGGTGGGCCTAGGGGATGGAGTTGGGCTTGTGTTTACTGCCATGTATCAAAGTCTATGGCAAATCAAGTCCATCAAGCTCTGGCGACCCGCAAGCGACCAGAGCCCTTATTCAAGCTGTTCGGGCTGCGTTAAAAACTCATTCCCACTCGATGGTCGCTGGCGGTTTGCTCGACACGTCATACGTCACCCGGTTGATGCCGCGCACCTCGTTGATGATGCGGCCGGACACTTTCTTGAGCAGCGCATAAGGCAGCTCGGCCCAGTCGGCGGTCATGAAGTCGCTGGTTTGCACGGCGCGCAGGGCCACCACGTAGTCGTAGGTGCGGCCATCGCCCATGACGCCCACGCTTTTGACGGGCAAAAACACCGTAAATGCTTGGCTGGTCAGCTCGTACCAGGTCTTGCCGGTGGCATCGTCACGGAAGTTGCGCAGCTCTTCAATAAAGATGGCATCGGCCCGGCGCAGCAGGTCGGCGTAGTCTTTTTTGACTTCGCCCAAAATGCGCACGCCCAGGCCAGGGCCTGGGAAGGGATGGCGGTAGACCATGTCGTGCGGCAGGCCCAAGGCCACGCCGAGTTCGCGCACTTCGTCTTTGAACAGCTCGCGCAGGGGCTCCAGCAGTTTCAGGCCCAGTTGCTCGGGCAGGCCGCCCACGTTGTGGTGGCTTTTGATGGTGACGGCTTTTTTGTTCTTGGCGCCGCCGGACTCGATCACGTCGGGGTAAATCGTGCCTTGGGCCAGCCATTTGGCGCCCTTGGAAGAAGCGTTGGCGGCTTTGAGCTTGGCGGCTTCGGCCTTGAACACCTCGACGAATTCACGCCCAATGATTTTGCGCTTGGCTTCGGGCTCGCTCACGCCGGCCAAGTGGCCCAAAAACTGATCGGCCGCATCCACGCGAATGACTTTGGCGTGCAGCTGGCCGACAAACATATCCATGACCATGTCGCCCTCGTTCAGGCGCAGCAAACCGTGGTCCACGAACACGCAGGTGAGTTGCTCGCCAATGGCGCGGTGGATCAGGGCTGCCGCCACCGACGAATCCACGCCGCCGGACAAGCCCAAGATGACTTCTTCGTCGCCCACTTGGGCGCGGATTTTGTCAACGGCTTCTTGGATATAGTCGCCCATCACCCAGTCGGGCCGGGTGCCGCAGATGTCCAGCACAAAACGGTGGAGCAGGGCATGGCCTTGCAGCGTGTGCGTGACCTCAGGGTGGAACTGCACGGCGTAGAACTTGCGCGCTTCGTCGGCCATGCCGGCAATGGGGCAGCTGGGCGTGGACGCCATGAGCTTGAAGCCGGGCGGCATCTCGGTGACCTTGTCGCCATGGCTCATCCAGACCTTGAGCATGCCGTGGCCCTCGGCCGTGGTGAAGTCGGCAATGTCCTTGAGCAGTGCCGTGTGGCCGTGGGCGCGGACCTCGGCGTAGCCGAATTCTCGGGTGTTCGAACCCTCGACCTTGCCGCCTAACTGGTTGGCCATGGTTTGCATGCCGTAGCAAATGCCCAGCACCGGCGCACCCAGCTCAAACACGGCCTGGGGTGATTTGTCGTCCACCTCGTAGACGCTGGCGTGCGAGCCAGAAAGGATGATGCCCTTGAGCTGGCCATCGGCCGCAAACTCGCGCACCCAATCGCTGCTCACGTCGCAGGGGTGCACCTCGCAGTACACATGGGCTTCGCGCACACGGCGGGCGATGAGTTGGGTGACTTGCGAGCCGAAGTCGAGGATGAGGATTTTTTGGTGGGACATAGGGGCTATGAATCAAAAAAGATGGGGTGTCTGGCGACTTTCAAAGCGCCAGGCAGCTCAGCCCCAAGGACTGGGCGGCTGTTTTCATTTTTTCGTCGAAGGTGGCCAGCTGTGCTTTGCGCCGCAGGGCCAACTCGACATAGGACGCGTCGTAGTAACTCAAACCAGTGATCTGGGCCAGCTCAATCGTGGCGTGTTGTACGAGGGCGGTCGGCACCCCATCAACAGCCGGATTCACATAGTGCATGAGCTCCAAATAGCCCGGCACCTCCGGCAAAAGCATGGCCTTGCGTTTGACCATGCCCAGCAAGACATTGCCGCATTCCCAATGCCACAGCAGAGGAACGTGCACCGACACATCGCCACGGTAGGCTGCCAAAAACAGGTCTTTGAGCGCGGTCTCAGAACGCGGTTCATCCAAGAGCCACGCCAAACTGACGGACGCATCGATGACGACTTCTGCGCCCAAGCGCATCAGTAGCGCCGGCCTTCATCGCGCAAGCTTTTCCACTCGGAAAAGTCAATCTTGCCGCGCAGACGGTTTCGTCCAGCTTCGAGCGCTGCCAGCGCCTGAGTTTCGCGTTCAGCACCAGACAGCGCAAGCGCCTGCTCGGCCACCAAGCGGACCACCGGCTTGCCATGGCGCGTCAGCACCACTTCCTCACCTGACTCCACGGCGTGGATCAGGCTGGAGAGTTGATTTTTTGCTTGAGCAATGCTTACGGTTTGCATGAGTCACCCTGGAAATATGGCCATACTTTTAAAATTATGGCCATATTTTAGCTGCATCAAGCTCTGCGACTTCAATCCGCCCTGTAATTGGGCGCTTCCTTGGTGATCTGCACATCGTGCACATGGCTTTCCCGAATGCCAGCGGCCGTGATTTCCACAAATTCAGCCTGCTCTTGCATGTCGGCGATGCTGGGGCAGCCGCAGTAGCCCATGGAGGCGCGCAAGCCGCCTGCCATTTGGAAAATGATGGCGACCACCGAGCCTTTGTAAGGCACGCGGCCTTCAATGCCCTCGGGCACCAACTTGTCGGCGTTCGGGTTGCCGGTGCTGGACTCTTGAAAATAACGGTCTGCGCTGCCTTGCTGCATGGCGCCAATGGAGCCCATGCCGCGGTAGCTCTTGTAGCTGCGGCCCTGGTAGAGCACGATCTCACCGGGCGCCTCTTCGGTGCCGGCAAACATGCCGCCCATCATCACGGTGCCTGCGCCAGCGGCAATGGCCTTGGCAATGTCGCCTGAATAACGGATTCCGCCGTCGGCAATGAGCGGCACGCCCGTGCCCTTGAGCGCGGTGGCCACGTTGTCAATGGCCATGATTTGCGGCACGCCCACACCGGCGACGATGCGGGTGGTGCAAATGGAGCCTGGGCCAATGCCGACCTTGACCGCATCGGCCCCGGCCTCCACCAAAGCCAAGGCAGCGGCGCCCGTGGCAATGTTGCCGCCCACCACGTCGATGTGCGGGTAGTTTTGCTTGACCCAGCGCACGCGGTCAATCACGCCCTTGCTGTGGCCATGCGCGGTGTCGACCACGATGGCGTCTACCCCGGCCTTGACCAAGGCCTCGACGCGCTCTTCGGTGCCCTCGCCCACGCCCACGGCCGCACCCACGCGCAAATGGCCTGCGCTGTCGCGCGCGGCATTGGGAAAGTTCAGCTGCTTGGTGATGTCTTTGACAGTGATCAGGCCCAGGAGCTCAAAAGCATCATTGACCACCAAGAGGCGCTCGAGCTTGTATTTGTTGAGCAAGGCTTTGGCCTGCTCGGGGGTGGTGCCCTCGGGCACGGTGATCAGGCGCTCCTGCGGCGTCATGATCTCACTGACCTTTTGGTCGTAGCGGGTTTCAAAGCGCAGGTCGCGGCCGGTCACGATGCCCACCACCTTGCCCGCCACCACCACTGGAAAGCCAGAGACACCCAGCTCGTCGCTGAGCGCCATGACCTGGCGCACGGTGGCGTCGGGGGTGATGACCACCGGGTCGCGCAGCACGCCCGACTCATAGCGCTTGACCTTGGCCACTTGCGCGGCCTGCTCTTGCGGCGTGAGGTTTTTGTGGATGATGCCCATGCCGCCCTCTTGCGCAATGGCAATGGCCAGGCGCGCTTCGGTGACCGTGTCCATGGCCGCAGAGACCAGGGGCAGGTTCAGGCGAATATGGCGGGAGAACTGGGTCGCAAGGGACGTGTCCTTGGGAAGGACTTGCGAGTAAGCGGGTACGAGAAGAACGTCGTCAAACGTCAGCGCTTTGCCGAGGAGGCGCATACATGAAGCTCCAAAAACACGATTGTACCTAGCGTGCATGAGCGATTTGGCGCATCAGCATCATCAAGCTGACACGGAACAGCCAGGCTCAGTAACCCGCCTTGGCGCCCGGACGGCGCTTAGTGAACAAGCCGGCCGTGCGTACGCCCTGCCCTTTGAATCGCTCTCGCCGCGCCACCTTGGGGTCCACCCGCAGGGGGCGGTAAATTTCCAGCCGGTCGCCGTCTTGCAGCAGTTGGGAGGACGGGCAAGTGCGACCCCAAATGCCCACCTCCAAAGTCGCGCCCTGGAGTTCGGGAAAAGCTTGCAGCAAACCGCTGGCCTGCAGCGCTTGCAAGGCGGTGGCGCCCAGGGGCACCTCGAAAACCCGTTCGTGCACCACCCGGGGTGCAGGCGAGTAGAGCGCCTCAATCTGCAGAACGCCGGGCTCAGTCGTCGCCATAAACCTGATTGGCGCGTTTGACAAAGGCGTCCACCAAGCTGCCGGCGATTTTGTCGAACACGGGGCCGACCAAGGCAGCCAAGGCCATAGAGCTGAAGTCGTAACTCAGGCTGAACTCCACCTTGCAGGCGCGCTGGCCCTCGGCCAGAGGAGCAAAAGACCAGTGGCCATTGAGCTTGGAAAAAGGGCCTTCGACCAATTCCACATGAATTTCACGGCCAGGCACATGGGTGTTGCGGGTGGTGAAACCTTGTTTGAGCCCGCCAAACGCAATACCCACCCGCGCCGTGACCGTGTCGCCCTGCTTTGACAACACGCTGGCCTGGTCGCACCAAGGCAGAAACTGGGGGTATTGATCAACGTCTGTGACCAGGTTGAACATCTCTTGGGCAGAGAACCAGATCAGAACGGACTTGTGGACGGTTTTCATACAATCAAAGGCTCTGATCCATTGTATTGCCCGGTGGACAGCTCAACAATTCATTGATGTCCACCAAATCCACGAGCGCTTCCAAGCCAAGTTCCACCGACAAGTCCAGCAAAGGCAAACGCGCCGACCCGGGCGGCCGCATCGCAGAAAACAGACGCGCGGTCTACAACTACCACATTGAAGAGCGTTTCGAGGCGGGCATGGTGCTTGAAGGCTGGGAGGTCAAGGCCGCGCGGGCTGGCAAGGTGCAACTGACCGACGGCTACGTGGTGATCAAAAATGGCGAGCTCTTCATCATTGGCTGCCAAATCAACCCGCTGGGCACCGCCTCCACCCATGTGAACCCTGACTCGGTGCGGACCAAAAAGCTGCTCATGCACAAAGAGGAAATCAAGCGCCTGGTGGGCAAGACCGAGCAAAAGGGCTTCACCCTGGTGCCGCTCAACCTGCACTGGAAGGCCGGCCGCATCAAGTGCGAGGTGGCTCTGGCCAAAGGCAAGGCCGAACACGACAAGCGCGACACCATCAAGGAGCGCGAAGGCAAGCGCGAGGTGGAGCGCGCCATGAAGTCGCGCAGCAGGTAAGCCTTAGGCGTTGGAGGTGGTTTTTACAAGTGCTTGAGCGGGTGTGCGTCGGCCGGCCAAGGGCTGTCAAAAAAGGCCTCTACTTCACGGGCGTCCACGACCTCCAGGCGCGCGGGCTGCCACTGGGGCTGGTGGTCCTTGTCCACGGACAAGGCACGTATGCCTTCGACCGTCTCGCTGCGCTGCACAGGTCGGTGGTTAAAGCAGCGCCACACCATGTCGCGCTCCATGCGCAACTCGTCGGCCAAGCCCATGTGGCGGGCGCGGCGAATTTGCGCCAAGGTGACATGCAGCATCAAGGGGGAACGCTGGCGCAAGGCCTGGGCCGTCTGGCCAGACCACTCGTCGCTGGCTTGTTCGAGCACCTGCATGATCTCCAACATGCTCGGCTGGCTGAAGGCGTGCTCCATGGCCGGGTGCGGTGCAGCGCTGGACGCGGCCAGCGGCAAACGCGCCTCAAGCCACTGGCGGGCGGCCACGGCGTGGGGCCAATTCTGGACAGACAAGTCTTGCCACAGCGCGGCTTGGTCGGCCACCGGGATCAGCACATCGGCCAGTCCAAAAGCCATGGCTTGCTCGGCGCCTATTTGCTCGCCGGTGAGCGCCAGGTACTCGCCCACATGGCCGGGGCAGCGGCTTAAAAAATGGCCGCCACCCACGTCGGGAAAGAGACCAATCTTGGTCTCTGGCATGGCCATTTTGGTTTTGGGCGTCACGATGCGCCGCTCAATGCCCTGGCACAAACCCATGCCGCCGCCCATGACCACACCGTCCATGAAGGCCACAATGGGCTTGGGGTAGGTTTGAATCAAGTGGTTGAGGCTGTATTCCTCGGTGAAGAAATCATCCAGGCTGGCATCACCGGCCAAGGCTGCATCGTGAAAAAAGCGAATGTCGCCGCCTGCACAAAAATGGCCAAACCAGCGCTCGGCTGTGCCAGGCGCGCCCGCCTTGTTGCTGCCGCGCATGGCCACCAGCGCCACCGAGGCATCGTCCCGAAAATCCAGCAGCGCCTGCGTCAAGCGGCGCACCATGCCCAGGGACAGCGCATTGAGCGCCTGCGGCCTGTGCAGCGTGAGCAGGCCCGCACTGGCGCCCCGCTCCACCAACACCTCGTTGTTGTCTTGTTCCATTGTCGTCATGCGCTTTGTCTCCAAGCCCAAAGTTCGTTCATTACCAAAGCCCCCAGCACCAGGGCGCCGCCTTGCCACACGCTTGGCGCAGGCACCTCGCCCGCGCCAACCCAGGCCAGCATGATGCCAAAAATCACTTCCAGCAAGGCCAACAAAGCAATTTCAGGCGCCTTGAGCACCCCGGCGCAGCGCACAGACAGCACGCAAGGAATGGCCAATTGCGTGAGGCCCAAGACCGCAAGCAGCGCGATGTCGTGCCCCGAGGCTGAAAAAGGAAAAGCCAGCGGCAGCGTGAGCAAGGTGGAGATCACCGCGCCCATCAGCACGGCAGGCACCAGGTCTATGCGCTCACCATGGAGTTGGCTGCGCTGCACCACCGTCCAGTTGATGGCGCCCGCCAAGGGCACCAGCAAAGCCACCAGAGTGCCCACCATCTGCCCACCAGCGCCCAGGCTGAACTGCTCGCCGTACATCCACACCATCCCCATGCCTGCCAGGGCAATGGCCAGCCAGGTGCGCAAGGCAATTCGCTGGCCCGCATACAGCCACGCCAGCACCGCCGTGAAAAACGGCCCCACCGCCATGGTGACCAGCACATTGGCCACGCTGGTGAGCGTGAGCGCGACCATGAAAGCCGTGAACATCACGCTCCAACACAGGCCAGACAACCACAGCGAGCGGCCGGCCCGGGCCATGCGGCCAAACACCTCGCGGCCCTGAAACAGCGGCAAGATGACCAACAAAGACAGCACCGTGAAAAAGCTGCGCCAAAACGTCACCTCAAAGCTCTTGGCCTGCTCCAAGTGCCGCGTGACCATGCCTGCGGTGGACCACAACAAAGTGACCAAAACCATGAGCCAAACGGCGCGGCGGTGGGTGAGGGTCATGGGGTGTATCTGCGCAAACCCTCGTAGAAGCTTGAGCGCTAAAAAAATTTTTACAGCTGCTGTCCACCCGCCAACTTGGCCAAGGTTTTGTCAAAGGTAGCCAGTGGCAAGTGCCCCGCTTTGCGCGCAATTTCCAGCACCAGGCAGTCTGAAAATCCGAGGGCCGGCTTGGCTCGGAACTGGCCCAAGGCAGCGCTGACGGTGTCAGCGTCCTGCAACACCAAACTGTCGTGCACCAGCAGGACGTCCAAGGCGGCCATCAACTGCGACGAGGTGCGGGCGTAGACCGCATCGAGAACCCAAACTGCTTCGGTCAGCACCAGGTGTGAAACCCAGGCCCCTTTGGCAACAGCCTGGTCTGCGGCAAGCGCTTGCTCAGGTTCATCGCGCACCAACAGGCGCACGAGCACGTTCGTGTCAATCGCCAGCATGACGATGGCGCACATGCTGGCGGATGCCCTGCTTGAGTTCAGCCAAGGTTTTAGGAGGAGCCGCATCCGAAGGCGTGCCTTCAGAAAACAAGGCTTGGTGTGCGTCCAAGGTGCTGTGGCGCGTGGCGCGCTGCACCACAATCCTGTCGCCCTCTTGCGTCCACTCCAGGACCGAGCCTGGGATCAGGTGAAGAAAATGGCGCACAGAAGCTGGCACAGAGACCTGCCCTTGTGAGGTGAGTTTGGTTTGCGACTTGAGCATGCAGTTATTCTAGTTCTTTACCCTGGTAATGAATGGCAACATGAAACAGTCGCTCGCATAAAAAAACCGCGTTGATGGACGCGGTTTTTGAAGGCTGTCAACTCAAACAAGGCAGAGGCTTTTGCTGTTGGGCCAAAGCACCCCATCAAGCATTGAGCCCTGAGCCCCACAAAAGGCTCAGGCGCAGAACAAAGCATCAAAAGAGCCTTGAGCTCAAGCTTAGCGAGAAGCGCGCTTGCGCTCGTGCTCTTTGAGGTAGCGCTTGCGCAGGCGAATGCTCTTGGGGGTGATCTCAACCAGTTCGTCGTCCTCAATGAACTCCACACCGTACTCCAGCGTGCAGTCAATCGGGGGGGTGATTTTGATGGCGTCTTCTTTGCCGCTGACGCGGAAGTTGGTCAGCTGCTTGGTGCGGGTGGCGTTGACCACCAGGTCGTTGTCGCGGTTGTGGATGCCGACAATCATGCCCTCGTACACCGGATCGTTGGCCTTGACGAACATGCGGCCACGGTCGTCGAGCTTGCCCAGGGCATAGGTGAAGATTTCACCGTCGTCCATGGAGATCAGCACGCCGTTTTTGCGACCCCCAATGTCGCCTTTGTGCGGCTCGTAGCTGTCAAAAATGTTGGAGATCAAGCCCGAGCCGCGTGTCAGGTTCAAGAATTCGTTGGTAAAGCCAATCAGGCCACGGGCGGGAATGCGGTACTCCAGGCGCACACGGCCACGGCCGTCCGGTTCCATGTTCACCAACTCGCCCTTGCGCTCGCCCAGGGCTTGCATGACGCCGCCTTGGTGGGTTTCTTCAATGTCGGCGGTGACCATTTCAATAGGCTCGTGGCGCTCGCCGTCGATGTCGCGGAACACCACGCGCGGCTTGGACACAGCCAGCTCGTAGCCTTCACGGCGCATGTTTTCCAGCAAGATGGTCAGGTGCAGCTCGCCCCGGCCCATGACTTCGAACACGCCTTCTTCGTCGGTTTCTTTCACGCGCAAGGCCACGTTGTGCTGCAGCTCTTTTTGCAGGCGGTCCCAAATTTGCCGGCTGGTGACGAACTTGCCTTCTCGGCCGGCCAAAGGGCTGGTGTTGACGCAAAAATTCATGGTCAGCGTGGGCTCGTCCACCTTGAGCATGGGCAGCGGTGAGGGGTTGGCCACATCGGTGATGGTCACACCAATACCGATGTCAGCAATGCCGTTGATCAGCACAATGTGGCCAGGACCGGCCTCGGTGACCTGCACGCGGTCCAGGCCTTGGAAGGTCAGCACTTGGTTGATGCGACCCTTGATGGCTTTGCCGTCCGGGCCTTCCATGACCACCACGTCTTGCATGGGCTTGATGGTGCCCTGGCTGATGCGGCCCACGCCAATGCGGCCCACAAAGGTGGAAAAGTCCAGCGCCGAAATTTGCAGTTGCAGTGGTGCCGCAGGGTCGCCCTGCTGGGGCGGCACATGCTTGAGCACGGTTTCAAAGAGGGCTGACATGTCAGGGCCCCACTGCTCTCCGGGCGCGCCTTCGACCAAAGAAGTCCAGCCGTTGATGCCCGAGGCGTAGACCACGGGGAAATCGAGCTGCTCGTCGTTGGCGCCCAGCTTGTCGAACAAGTCAAAAGCCGCATTGACCACAGCGTCTGGCTTGGCGCCAGGCTTGTCGACCTTGTTGACGACCACAATGGGTTTCAAGCCCAGGGCCAGCGCCTTTTTGGTGACAAAGCGGGTTTGCGGCATGGGGCCTTCTTGCGCGTCAATCAGCAGCACCACGCCATCGACCATGGACAGCGCACGCTCGACCTCACCGCCAAAGTCCGCGTGGCCGGGGGTGTCCACGATGTTGATGTGGGTGCCGTTCCAGGACACGGCGCAGTTTTTGGCCAAGATGGTGATGCCGCGCTCACGCTCAATGGCGTTGTTGTCCATCACGGTGTCGACGATTTTTTCGTGATCTGCAAAGGTGCCAGACTGACGCAACAACTGGTCCACCATGGTGGTTTTGCCGTGGTCAACGTGGGCAATGATGGCGATGTTTCTGATTTGCTTGCTCATGCTCTTGTTCCTTTCAGGCCGCAGCTGCCAGGGGGTCCTGGTGGCTTGGCGTATGTTCCAAAATCTGTTGAATTTCTAAGGGGCTCAACAAACGCCCCGGAATCAATTCGCCGGCCTTGACATGGGCCGAGCCCAGCAAAGCACGCGGCTGCTCGCCATACACGGCCACCTGCTCGGTGTCAGGCCATGGGCCCCGCCGGCGCAGGCCACTCAAGAAGCGCCCCGCATTGTCTGCATCCAATGTGACGGGCACATGGCCGGGCAGCAGGCAGTCCACCGCCCGCACTGCCGCCATGCGCTGGTCCTCGCTCCAAGCTTCAAGCTGCGCCAGGCTGACGCAATCCGCAGCCGCAAAGGGGCCGGTGGCGGTGCGGCGCAGCAAGCTCAGGTGTCCGCCACAGCCCAGCGCCTGGCCAATGTCTTCGCCCAAGGTGCGGATGTACGTGCCTTTGCTGCAGCGCACGCGCAGCCGCACAAAGGGCGTATCGCCTTGGAGTTCGGCGTCCAGCAGCTCCAAGTTGTAAATCACCACCTCGCGGGCCTCGCGCTCTATGGTTTGGCCTTCGCGGGCGTATTCATACAGGGCTTTGCCGTCTTTTTTCAGGGCGCTGTACATGGGCGGCACCTGGCGAATGGGGCCTTTGAAGCGCTCCAACACCTGGGCCACCTGCGCCAAACTGCAGTCGACGCCACGCTGCTCCAGCACCTGGCCTTCGGCATCGGCCGTGCTGGTGGTCACGCCCAGGCGCACCACGGTGTCATAGCTTTTGTCGGCGTCCAAATGCAGCTGGCTGAACTTGGTGGCCGCGCCAAAACAGAGCGGCAGCACGCCAGTGGCCAACGGGTCCAGCGTGCCGGTGTGGCCGGCCTTGTCGGCGCGCAGCAACCACTTGGCTTTTTGCAAAGCTTGGTTGCTGGACAAACCCAGCGGTTTATCGAGCAGCAACACCCCATGCACAGGGCGCCGCTGCACCCTGGTGCGTGGCGAGTGCATGGTCAGTCGTCCTTGGCGCGAGAAGAAACCGCCTTGGCAATCAAGGCGTTCATGTCCGAGGCGCGCTCTGGCGTGCGGTCAAACATAAAGTGCAAGGTGGGCACGGTGTGGATCATCAGGCGTTTGAACAAGCCGTTGCGCAAAAAACCTGCCGCCTGGTTTAAGGCGTCTTGGGTTTCTTGCGCATCCCCTGTGAGCACGCTGAAAAACACCTTGGCGTGGGCGTAGTCGGGCGTGACCTCGATGGACTGCACCGTGACCATGCCCACGCGGGGGTCTTTGAGCTCGCGCGCGATCAGTTCCGTCAGATCGCGCTGGATCTGATCGGCCACGCGAAAACCGCGGTTGGGGGTGGATGATTTCTTGCGCATGAATGCCGGGCTTGGGCTCAAAGAGCCGCCCAAGACCAGCTTGGGCGGCTTTTCGAGAGTTAAGCACTCAGGGTCCGAGCCACTTCCTTAACGTCAAAGAACTCGAGCTGATCGCCCTCTTTGATGTCGTTGTAGTTCTTGAGCTTGATACCGCACTCAAAGCCTTCTTTGACCTCGCGCACATCGTCTTTGAGGCGCTTGAGGCTGTCGATCTCGCCGGTGTAGATGACCACGTTGTCGCGCAGCAGGCGGAAATTCGCGCTGCGGGTGACGGTGCCCGAGGTGACCATGCAACCGGCCACAGTGCCGATTTTGGAGGCCACAAACACGGTGCGGATCTCGGCCATGCCGATGACTTCTTCGCGTTTTTCAGGCGTCAACATGCCCGACATGGCCGCACGCAGCTCGTCCACCGCGTCGTAAATGATGTTGTAGTAGCGCAGGTCAATGCCGTTGTTCTCGGCCACCTTGCGGGCCTGGGAGTCGGCGCGCACGTTAAAGCCAATCACCACCGCCTTGGACGCAATGGCCAAGTTGATGTCGGACTCCGAAATACCGCCCACGCCCGAGTACACCAGTTGCACGCGCACTTCTTCGTTGGACAGCTTGATGAGGGACTGCGCCAGCGCCTCTTGCGAGCCTTGCACATCGGCCTTGATGATGATGGGCAGGGTTTTGACCCCAGCACCGCCCGCCGCCATGTCGGAGAACATGGTTTCGAGCTTGGCTGCTTGTTGCTTGGCCAGTTTGGTGTTGCGGAACTTGCCTGCGCGGTAGGTGGAGATCTCGCGCGCACGGCGCTCGTCGGTCATCACCATGAACTCGTCGCCAGCTTGCGGCACCTCGGTCAAGCCTTGAATTTCCACCGGAATGGACGGGCCAGCCGACTCGGCCTTGCTGCCGTTTTCGTCCAGCATGGCGCGCACGCGGCCATAGGTTTGACCGGCCAACACCACATCGCCCACCTTGAGCGTGCCCGACTGCACCAGCACGGTGGCCACAGGGCCCCGGCCTTTGTCCAGCTTGGCTTCAATCACCAGGCCTTTGGCCAACGATTGCACCGGGGCTTTGAGCTCCAACACCTCGGCTTGCAGCAGCACGGCTTCGAGCAATGCGTCGACGCCCTGCCCTGTTCGGGCCGACACGGCCATGAAGGGCGAGTCGCCACCGAACTCCTCGGGCACCACTTGCTCGGCCACCAACTCGCTTTTCACGCGGTCCAAGTTGGCGTCGGGCTTGTCAATCTTGTTGATGGCCACCACGATGGGCACACCCGCCGCCTTGGCGTGCTTGATGGCCTCTTTGGTCTGCGGCATCACGCCGTCGTCGGCGGCCACCACCAAAATCACAATGTCGGTGGCCTGCGCGCCACGGGCGCGCATGGCCGTGAAGGCCTCGTGGCCCGGGGTGTCCAAAAAGGAGATCATGCCGCGCGGCGTCTCAACGTGGTAGGCGCCAATGTGCTGCGTGATGCCACCGGCCTCGCCTGAAGCCACTTTGGCGCGGCGAATATAGTCCAGCAGGGAGGTTTTGCCGTGGTCCACGTGGCCCATCACGGTCACCACAGGGGCCCGGGTCACAGACTCGGCGACCAGGCCTTGCACGTCATCGTCGGTGAAGGCTTCAGGATCGTCCAGCGCCGCCGTGACCGCTTTGTGGCCCATTTCTTCCACCAAAATCATGGCGGTGTCTTGGTCCAGCGGCTGGTTGATGGTGGCCAGCTGGCCGAGCTTCATCAGCTGCTTGATGACTTCAGAAGACTTGACGCTCATCTTGTGCGCCAACTCAGAGACCGTGATGGTCTCGGGCACATGCACTTCAATGACCTTGAACTCGGCGGTGGCGGCAAAGCCTGCGTCTGCGCGCGCATCGCGGTCACCGCCGCCACGGCGACCTGCGCCCCGGGTGGGCGCGCGCCAGTTGCCGCGGCCAGGCACAGGGGCAGCTCCACGGGTTTTGATCTCTTTCTTTTTAGCGGCGTCGTCCTTCCAGGTGGACGAGAGGTTTTCACTCTTGACCTCTTTGCGCACCCCAACCGCACCTGCGGCAGGTGCGGCAGCACCGGCTGCACCGGCAGCGGGTTTGGCGGCACCCGGCACCACGGCCGGCTTGTGCAGCGTGCCCTTGATGGACGCCTTGGGCGGCTCGGGCGGCGGGCTGATCACGCGCTTGGGCGCGCTCAACATGGCTCGAATGCCAGCGGCTTCGGCCTCGGCTTTGCGGCGGCGCTCGGTCAGGTCGGTGGCTTTGGCGGCTTCGGCCTGGAACTCGGCCAGGGCCTTGGCCTTGGCAGATGCGGCGGTGGCAGCCGCTTGAGCTGATTTAACGGCAGCGTCAGCGGCGCGGGCGCCAGCGGCTTCGTCAGCCGCGCGGGCATCGTCGGCCGACAAGGGCGCTTGGCCTGCGTTGGCCACGGCTTTGGCAGCCTGGGCTTGGGCATCTTCGGCGGCGCGGGCCGCTTCAGCAATGCGGCGCTCTTCTTCCAGGGCGAGTTCGCGGGCGTCTTCGGCTTCGCGCTGGCGGCGCTTTTCAGCCATTTCTTCTTCTTGGCGGCGCAAAAGTTCGGCTTGGCGCTGGGCGTCTTCCTCGCGGCGCGCCAGTTCGGCGGCTTCGGCAGCGGCGGCCGCCTCGGCGGCGGAATCGTCATCTTCGTGGCTACTCTCGGGCACAGCCTCGGCCGCGTCATCGCGTTTGATGAAAGTGCGCTTTTTGCGGACTTCCACCTGAATGGTACGGGCTTTGCCCGTGGCGTCGGCCTGCTTGATCTCGGTGGTGGATTTTTTCACCAGCGTGATTTTTTTACGCTCGGCCGAGACGGTGCCGTGGCTGACTTGCAAAAAGCCCAGCAGCTTTTGCTTGTCGGCCTCTGACAAGGGGTCGGTGGCCGATTTTTTGACGACACCTGCGCTGCTCAATTGCTCGAGCAGCACGGCGGTAGGCTTGTTCAATTCCGCTGCAAATTCAGCGACGGTGTTGGTACTGGACATAGTTGGGTTTCCCGGCCTCCATGGTCATTGCTCTTGGGGAGCGGACTCATCGGAGAACCAATGTGCGCGCGCGGTCATGATCAGGGCCGTGGCATCTTCAGGGGTCTGGCCGGTGATCTCGGTGAGTTCGTCCGTGGCCAAATCGGCCAGGTCGTCGCGGGTATGCACCCCCGCCTCGGTGAGTTGGGTGATCAGCTCGGGGGTCAGGCCGTCGAGGTCACGCAGGTTTTGCGACACCCCTTCCACGCTCTCTTCCCGGGCAATCTCCATGGTCAGCAGCGCATCCTTGGCACGGTTGCGCAACTCGGTGATGGTGTCTTCGTCAAAAGATTCGATCTCCAACATCTCTTGCAGGGGCACATAGGCCACCTCTTCCAGGCTGTTAAAGCCTTCGGCAATCAGGATGTCGGCAATTTCTTCGTCCACATCGAGCTTGGCCATGAAGAGCTGACGGGCCGAATCGGTTTCGCTGGCTTGCTTCAGGGCCGATTCATCGGCCGTCATGATGTTGATTTTCCAGCCCGTGAGCTCGGATGCCAAGCGCACGTTCTGACCGCCTCGGCCAATGGAAATCGCCAGGTTTTCCTCGTCCACCACCACGTCCATGGCGTGCTTTTCTTCGTCCACCACAATCGACTGCACGTTGGCCGGCGCCAGCGCGCCAATGACAAATTGAGCCGGGTCTTCGCTCCACAGCACAATGTCCACACGCTCGCCAGCCAGCTCGTTGGTCACGCCATTGACGCGCGTGCCGCGCACGCCCACACAGGTGCCAATGGGGTCCACGCGCTTGTCGTGCGAGAGCACGGCAATTTTGGCGCGGGAGCCGGCGTCACGGGCGCAGGTTTTGATTTCCAGCAGGCCTTGCTCGATTTCGGGCACTTCCTGGCGGAACAACTCCATCATGAACTCGGGCGCTGTGCGCGACAAGATGATGGGCGCCCCGCGCAGGGTGGAGTCCACCTCCATGATCATGGCGCGAACCCGGTCGCCGGAGCGCAGATTTTCTTTGGGGATCATGTCGCTGCGGCGCAGGCGGCCTTCAATGCGGCCCGACTCCACAATAATGTCGCCCTTGTCCATGCGCTTGACGGTGCCCACAAAAATCTTCTCGCCTCGCGAGAGAAAGTCGTTGAGCAGCATTTCACGCTCGGCGTCCCGGATTTTTTGCAAAATCACTTGCTTGGCCGCTTGCGCACCAATGCGGCCTATGGGCAAGCTTTCGATCGGCTTTTCAATAAAGTCGCCCTCTTCAATGTCGGCCAGCTCTTCGCGGGCGTCGCTGAGGAGTTCTTCACCTTCGGGGTTTTGCAGGCCGGCCTCGTCGGGCACCACCAACCAACGGCGGAAGGTCTCGTACACCCCGCTGTCCCGGTCCACAGACACGCGAATGTCTGTGCCTTCTAGGTAGACCTTTTTGGTGGCCGAAGCCAGCGCCAATTCAACGGCGCCAAACACCACGTCGCGCTCGACGTTTTTTTCGCGGGAGATCGCATCTACCAGCATCAACAGTTCGCGATTCATTTCACAAGCCTGCCTTTCCTCTTATTTCTCAATCTGATCATTTTTCACTTCTTTGGGCTTGCGGCCCTTGAAGTCCACCACCGGGGCCAAACGCGCCTGTGCAAGCTCGTCGAGCGTGAAGCCCAACGCCTGCAGGGGTGCGGGCACCTTTTTTTTGCTGACTTTTTGGCCAGGCTTGGGCTCGGGCTCTTGCGACCACAGCAGTTGCCAGCCCGAGGCGGCGCGCTCTAAGCGGCCGCGAAATTTTTTGCGGCTGACCGCCACACCAGAGCCCGCCGCTGCAGCGCCTATGGGCGCCTTCAAGGTCAGGTCCAGCAGTTCGCCTTCAAAGCGCTCAAAGTCTTTTTCCGTTTTAAGCGGCCGGTCAATGCCAGGGGAGCTCACTTCCAGGCGGGCATAGTCCACGGCTTCAACTTCAAGCACAAACTGCAGTTGACGGGTGACTTTTTCGCAGTCCTCGGCGTTGATGAACTGCTCAACGCCTGGGCTCCAGGGCAAGTCAATGGTCACGCGCAAGAGTCCACCGCCGGTGCGCTCAATGTCGACCAACTCATAACCCAAACCCGCCAATGTTTGCTCTACCGTCTCTGAAAGCGCCATGAGGCCTTGAACCGCCTGAACTGTGATAACTTTGCCAGTGAATGTGTGCCTGCGCGCCTTGAAAAAGCCACAAACTGCCGTTTTGGACCCTCGGGCGAAGTCGCCACGAAAATCAAACGACCAAAAAAAATGGGCCGGTGAAAACCCGCCCATTTGGTCGTGAAGATGGGATTGTAACCGTTAAATAACCGTTGGCAAAGGCTCGTTCAGGCCTGTTGATCAAGCCCAGCCAGCCACAACCAGGAATTTTCAGGCTTGCTCGGTCAGCTGCCGGGTGTAGGGGTGCGTGGGCGAGCTCAGCACCTGCAGGGCCGGCCCAGCTTCGAGCACTTGGCCGTCTTTCATGACCAAGACATGGTGGGCCATGGCCCGGATCACCGCCACATCATGGGTGATGAGCAAGTAGCTCAAGCCCCGCTCGCGCTGCAGGCTTTGCAGCAGGGCCAGCACCTGCTTTTGCACGGTCACATCCAAGGCGCTGGTGGGCTCGTCAAGCACCAAAAGCCGCGGCTCGACCACCAAGGCCCGCGCAATGGCGATGCGCTGGCGCTGCCCGCCTGAGAACTCATGCGGGTAGCGCTGCAAGAGTGCGGGGAACTGCACCTCGTCCAAGCCCACCTCGGCCAGCGTCTGCCGCACCTGTTGGCGGCGCTGCTCGGCGGACAGTTGGGGGTGGTGCACCCACAAGCCCTCGCCCACAATTTCTTCAACGGTCAAGCGCGGAGACAGAGATGAAAACGGGTCTTGAAACACCACCTGCACCTGGCGCCGCAAGGCTTTGTCCACCGCCAGCTGGCCGCTCCAGCCCACCCCGCCCAGCAAGAGCTCGCCTTGGCAGGGCTGTAAACCCAGCAAGGCCAAGGCCAGGGTGGACTTGCCGGAACCGGATTCGCCCACCACGCCCAGGGTCTGACCGGCGGCAATTTCAAAGTCAGCGCCCTTGACCGCCACAAACTCACCCGACTTGAACCAGCCGCGCATGCCAGGTTGGGGCACGCGGTAACTCACCCGCAGTTGCTTGGCCTGCACCCAGGGCTTGGCAGTTTGGGCAGTTTGGGCATCTTGGGCATCTTGGGCATCTTGGGCTTCTTGGGCTTCTTGGGCTTCTTGCACTTGGCGCTGGGGCACGCTGTCCAGCAGTTTGCGGGTGTAGGCATGTTGGGGGCGGGCAAACACCTCGCTGACCGGGCCGTGCTCCACGATCAGGCCGCGCTCCATCACGGCCACCCGGTCGGCAAAGCGTCGCACCAGGTTCAAGTCGTGGGTGATCAGCAGCACCGCCATGCCGCGCTGCCGCTGGAGTTGCGCGAGCAGCTCCAAAATTTGCCCGCGCAAGCTCACGTCCAGCGCGGTGGTGGGCTCGTCGGCCAGCAGCAAGCGGGGCTGGCAGGCCAGGGCCATGGCGATCATGGCGCGCTGGCGCTGGCCGCCAGAGAGCTGGTGAGGAAAGGACTTGGCCCGGCGCTCGGGCTCGGGAATGCCGGTGTCGGCCAGTGCCTGCACGGCCGCCGCCCAGGCCGAGCGCTTGTCTAGGCCTTGCTTAAGTTGCAGCACCTCGGCGATTTGCTCGCCCACTGAAAACAGCGGGTTGAGCGCCGTCATGGGCTCCTGAAAAATCATGGCAATGTCTTGGCCGCGCAGCCCCCGCAGCTCGCGCTCGCTCAAAGCCAGCAGGTCGCGCGGCGGCTGGTCCCCGGCCTGAAAC
>Ga0209550_10002217_pt1 | contig 18690 bp, 14 predicted proteins | sample LauGreSuBDMM15SN_2_FD_187567 | JGI IMG/M metagenome (GOLD analysis project Ga0209550, IMG submission 187567) | Freshwater lake microbial communities from Lake Michigan, USA - Su13.BD.MM15.SN (SPAdes) (version 5) | ecosystem: Environmental > Aquatic > Freshwater > Lake | place: Lake Michigan...
TTCGGTGCGCGCGCCACTCACGATGGCGGGGCCGCGCATGTACAGACCGATGGCGCCCCAATAGCGGACGGCGCTGTCGGTGTCGGTGAGGAGTTTTTTTAATGCAGGCGTGGCCTCGGGCTTAAGGGACGAGGCGAGTTCGGCGGCGGCGAAGACGCGCTCGTAGGGATACTTCGTGTCGTCGTGGCCGAAGTCATACGGGGCTTGGGTGCCGGCGCGCGTGAGTCGTTCGCCCTCAGGGATGAAACCGAGGTCGCGGATGCGGCGGGAGTGGGCCTGCTGGGCCGTGCGGAATTTAGCGAGCGTGGCTTGGTGCGCGGGCGATGCGGCGAGATTGTTCACTTCGTCGCGGTCGCGCTGGAGATCGTAGAGTTCCTCGGGGGATTTCGGTGTTTGCCAGAAGATGCTCTGGCCAGCGTTGAGTGTGCCCTCGTCGTAGAGTTTTTTCCAGACGGCGGTTGTGGGGGTTTTGAACTGGGTGTCGACGTGCTGGCCCTGCGAGAGGTGCGGGAGGTAGTTGCGCAGGTAAACGTAGCGTCCATCGGTGACGCTGCGCACGAGATCGTAGCGCTCATCCATGCGGCCGCGAAAGCCGTAGACGTAGGGCTGGGGCGGGGCGATGAATTTGCCTAGGAAGGCGTAGCCCTGCATCCACTCCGGCGGCTTGACGCCGGCGAGGCTGCACATCGTCGGCGCAAAATCGACGAAGCTCACCGCGCGATCGGTCGTGCCGCCGGCGACATAATCGGCGGGGCGGAGATCTTTGAATTTTTCCGGAATGTGCACGATGAGGGGCACGTGGAGACCGGAGTTCGCGGGCCAACGTTTGCTGCGCGGCATGCCGGAGCCGTGGTCGGCCCAGTAGAAAATGATCGTGTCATCGGCGAGCCCGTCGGCGGCGAGTTGGGCGAGGACGGCGCCGGCGTCGGCATCGGCGGCGGTGACGCTGTCGTAGTAGAGCGCCCAATCGCGGCGGACTTCGGGCGTGTCAGGGTGATAGGCGGGGACGCGGACTTTGGCAGGGTCGTGGACGGGTTTGCCCTCGGCGCCGAGTTTGATGATCTGGCTCTCGTGGCTCTTGGTGGAGTTGAAGACGGCGAAGAACGGTTTGCCGGCGGGGCGGTTTTTCCAGTGGGCTTGGGCGGAAGAGGCGTCCCAGACGGCGGGAGTTTTCGGAAGGTTGTAGTCCTCCTTGGTGTGGTTGGTGGTGTAGTAGCCGGCCTCGCGGAGGAGCTGCGGGAACATCTTTTGACCGGCTGGATAAGCGACCATGCTGCGCATGTGATCGCCGCCGGAGGACGGACCGTGCAAGCCGGTGACAATGGTGGTGCGCGTGGGCGCGCAGACGGGCGCGACGGCCCAAGCGTGGGTGTAGCGCAGGGCGCGCGTCGCGAACGTGTCGAGATGGGGCGTGGTCGCGTAGGTGTCGCCATAGCAGCCCATCTGCGGGCCGTGGTCCTCGCTGGAGATCCAGAGGATATTGGGCTGCGCGGCGACGGCGGGGGATGCGGAGAGGGCGAGAAGGAGAGCGAGGGAGAGAGGGAGAAGGGAGCGGAGGAAGCGCATGGGAGGGGAGTTCTGAGGAAAAATTAGCTACGGACTACACGGAAGAAAAAATCGGTTTCCGGGTGGGCGGTCGAGCGGTAGGCGAAAGGAAGGGATAGAGCGGGTTGGGCGGCGGCTCGGCGACGAGCGCCGGCCCTCATTCGGGGATTTCTTAAAACCGCCCGCGGATGCCGGCGGTCCAGACGGCGCCGAAGTTATCCTTGTAGGCGATGGTGCCGGGGACGTTGAAGTAGGACTCGAGGGCTTGGTTGAAGACGTTGCGGCAACTGAAGGTGAGTTCGTAGGTGCGGTTGATTTTGTCCCCGCCGCTGAAGTCGAACATCAGACGCTCGCGTTCCCATTGCGTGCGCGCGGCGGTGATCGAGGTGAGGCGGGCGGCGGTCCACGTGAAGCGGAGCTGGGAGTTGAAGCGGTGGTTGCCGAAGCGCAGGCCGCCGTTGGCTGATTTCGACACGATGTCCACGATCTGCACATCGGGGACCGTGTGAGAGATGGAGCCGAAGATACTGAAGCCGCGCCAGAAGCCGGGGAGAAAGGTGAGTTGCTGGCTGTATTCAGCGTCGATGCCCTGGATGCGGCGGGTGTCGGTGGCGTTGGCGGCGCGGAAAAACGAGTAGCCCGTGTATTCGGTGTCGTCGGCGTAGCCGGCTTCCTCGGCGGTGACGGGCGAACTGATCGTGCCCATGTTTTCCACGATGAGTTTGTAGGCGGAGACGGTGATCGTGCCGGCCGGCTCGATGTAATACTGCGCGCTCACAAAAAATTTGTCGGAGGTCTCGGGCTTGAGATTGGGGTTGGGCAGGGTGACTCGCTGCGTCGTGTCGTTGACGGAGATGACGCCGGCGAGGCTGTCGTAGTTGGGTCGGCCGATGGATTGGCTGGCGGCGACTTGGAAAACAAGATTGCGCGAGAAGGAGTATTTCGCGCCGCCGCTGAGGAAGAGGTTGTCGTAGCTGCCGTAGGTGGAGGGGCGCACGCCGTTGCGATATTGGTGGATGACGTAGGGGATCGTACCGGCGGTGAAGCCGGCGGCGCGGACGACGGCGGCGGGCAAAATATCAAAGGTGCGGCCGACGGTGCGCGTGCGCTCGTAGCGAGCGCCGAGATTGAAACGAAGCTGGTTCCAGCGGGTGTTGGCCTCGGCGTAGCCGGCGTCGATCTGCTCTTTGACGGAGCGCGGCGTGGTGAACGCGTTGGTGAAGTTGCCGACGGTGTTGGGGACGAACTGCTCGGGGTTGGAGCGGAACAGCGCACCCATGGCGAGCGTGTCGGGCCACGGGAAATTCTGCTGGGTGACGTTGCCGCCGCGCTTGGGGTCGTAGGGATGGAGGGACTCGTCGATCACGAGGGTTGTCGGGTCGGTCTGGATACCGCGCGGCCCGACGAAGGTCCAGTTCTGCGTGCCGCCCCACGTGATATCGAAGGTGGTGAGGCGGGATTTGACGCCGGTGAGGACCTGCACGGGGAGGCCGGCGACGTTGAAGGTTTTCTTCGCGTCGAGGTTGCCGGAGAACACCTGGCTGTGGCCGCCGCGCGCGGTGCTGACCATGTTGTTGGCGTTGGGGTCATCGCGACCCCAGTTGGCGATGTCGCCCCAGGGACGGCCGGCGAGCTGAGTCATGGTCCACTCGGTGGAGTTGGTGTTGGTACGCTCGGCCTGCCAACTCATGCGCGTGAGGCTGAGGTTGGAAGTCTGAAAATAGCCGTCGCGCAAATCCTCGTAGTGGGTGCGGCTGCGGGAGTAGCCGCCGCCGGCGGTGAGGGTGAGATCGCCGCGGGTGTACTCGAGTTTGCCGACGTAGGTGAGCGTGGCGTTGCGTTTGTTGCGGTGGTTGCTGGAGGCGTTGAGGCGCGTGTTGGTGTTGGCGGTGGAGTTGGCGATGATTTTCGTGAGCGTGGAAGCCGGATCGATCTGCGCGATATTCGCGGTGAACTGGAGATTGCGGGCGTAGAATTCGTCGCTGAGGTGTGAGCCGGTGACGCGCAATGAGGCGATGAGGCGCGGCGTGATTTTGTAGTCGAAGGTGGCGCCGAGGGAGGCGCGTTCGATGACCTTCGGCGCATCCTTGAACGTGAGACCGGTGATGCGTGGGCCGGTGGCGACGTTGGAGAAATCGTAGGCGTGGGTGATCTGCTCCTGTTCGCCGTACATGGTGGAGCCGCCGACGTTGAGCTGGACGCCGAGTTTGCCGCCGAAGACCTCGGCGTAGCTGAAATTTCCTCCGGGAAACACGACGCGGCGGAGCTCATTGGTGGGTGAAGGGACGCGGCGGAGCGTCATCTGATACTCGTTGGCGGTGAGGGAAAACTGGGCGGTGATTTCGCGGCCCTTGCGGTCGAAGGCGCTCTTGCTGCGGAAATTGATGGCACCGGCGGGAGAGTCGGCGTCCATGCGGGCGGTGAGCGTTTTGTTCACCTCGATGGCCTCGACGCTGTTGATGGACGACTGCTCGAATTCGAACTGGCGCGAGTCACCGCCGAATGCCGCGCCCTGCGCGCTGGCCATGCGCATGCCATCGACGCTGACGCCGACGTATTTCGGATCGAGGCCACCGATGCGGACGGCGCGGGCGTCGGACTGGTTATAGTCGATCACGACGCCGGGAATATACTTGATGAACTCGCCGACATTGCCGCCGGTGATGTCGCCGAAGTTATCGGCGGCGATGACGTTCTTCACGTTGAGGGCGGCGCGTTGCTCCATGATGGCCTTGGCGTTGCCCTCGCGCTCGGAGGAGACGACGAACTCCATCAGTTTGATCGGACCGGCGGATGTCCCGGGGGCCGTGGGCGAGGCGGCTGCGGCGGGCCGCGAGCCGGTGGCGACGAGTTCGAAATCGCGGGTGGCAATGGTGCCTGGAGAGACGTTGACGCGGGCGGTGGCGGAGTCGTAGCCGGTATAGGAGACCGTGACGTCGCGGGGACCGGAGGGGACCTGGGTAAACGTGTAGAAGCCGTCGTCACCGGTGAAGGTAGCGAGGCGGGTGCCAGGGATGGTGACCTCGACGTTCCGCAGGTATTCCTGGGTGACTGGACTGAGCACGCGGCCCTGAATGGTGCCGGTGGCGGCGGTGGCAACTGAGTCGGCGGCGCGGACGGCTGGCGCGGCGCTGAGCACGACAGCGAGCGCACAGCGCAAGACGACGCGGAGCACTCGGGCAGGGGAAAGGAAGGGCATCAAGGGTTGGGTGTGGGAAAGCATGAGGAACGTAGATGAGCTGGGCAAAAAAGACGGCGCGGTGCAAGTGTGCGCGAGGGACGAACGACGAGCCGTGAGCGGAAAGAGCGAACGGTGCGTGCGCACAAGAAAAACATTTGCGGATGATTCCGCTTCTGAATGTGTTCTTGTCCACCCCTATGACAGGCGCCCCGCTCGAACTTGCCCGCCGACAATTTCTCGGCCGGATGACCACTGGTCTTGCCGGTGTTGCCCTCGCGCGGCTGCTGCGCGGGGATCTGCTCGGGGCGGTGGGCGGCGGGATGTTGCCGCATTTTCCGGCGAAGGCGAAACGGGTGTTGCAGATCTTCTGCCCGGGTGGCGCGTCACATGTGGACCTGTGGGATCACAAGCCGATGCTGGAGAAATTCCATGGCACGCCACTACCGGGCGGCGACGCGGAGGTGACGTTTCAAGGCAAGAATGGGAATCTCATGCGGTCGCCGTGGGACTTCGCGCCGGCGGGGCGCAGCGGAAAAATGATTTCGACGCTCCTGCCGCACATGGCGCGGCACGTGGACGACATGGCCTTCGTGCACTCGATGACGTCGCGCTCGAATACGCACGGCCCCGGCTGCATTGCGATGAACACGGGTTTTACGCGCGAGGGCTTTCCAAGTGCTGGCGCGTGGATCAGTCACGGTCTGGGCACCCTCAACGAAAACCTGCCCACGTTTGTCGCGTTGCAGGACATCCGTGGGGAGCCGCCGAACGGCAAGGCGAACTGGGGTAACGGATTTTTGCCGGCGCAGCATCAGGCCGTGGTACTCGCCGCGCACCAACCGCTGCGGAACCTCGCGCGCCCCGGGGATATTTCCGAGGCGGAGGAAGTGGCGACGCGGGCGTTTCTGGCGCGGGCGAATGCCGGCCACGCGGACGCGCATCCGGGCAACAGCGAATTGCAGGCCCGGATCGCGGCCTACGAACTCGCGGCGCGCATGCAACTCGCGGCGCCGGAAGTGAGCGATCTCTCGCGCGAGCCGGCGCACGTGCACGCACTCTACGGTACGGATGATCCGAATACGCTCAAAGCGAGCTATGCCCGCAATTGCCTGCTCACGCGTCGACTGCTCGAAAAGGGTGTGCGCTATGTGAGTCTGTATTGTGCGTCGCGGGCGAGCGCGGTGGACGGGTTGCTCAATTGGGATGCCCATAAAACGCTCAAGGCGGACTACGAACGCCACGCGCCGATCTTCGACCAACCGACGGCCGCGTTGTTGGCGGATATGAAGCAACGTGGCCTCCTGGCGGATACGCTGGTGATTTGGTGCAGCGAGTTTGGTCGCATGCCGACGCATCAGGAAGGGACGGCCGGGCGTGATCACAACCCGGATGCGTTCACGACCTGGTTCATGGGTGCGGGGGTGAAAGGTGGTGTTAGCCACGGGGCGACAGATGATTTCGGTCGGCGCAGCGTGCAGGACGTGACGACGGTCTACGATTTTTATGCGACGGTGCTGCACCTGCTCGGGGTCGATCACGAGCGGCTGACTTACTATCACAACGGCTCGAACCGCCGGCTCACCGATGTGCACGGGCACGTGTTGAAGGGAGTGCTGGCATGAATGGTTTCCCGCAGACTCAGGGCACCGCAGATGAATGACTGGGCAATCGCCTCAAGATGAGATTTGCACGAATTAATTTCCCCCAGCTGCGGAGTCTTGTGGCTGCGGGATTTTGCATCGCCGGTGTTTTGCTGATCTCCATCCGCGCGAGTGCGGCGGACGCGGCGGGGGTCGCGTTCTTTGAACAGAAGATTCGGCCGGTGCTGGTTGAGCACTGCTACGAATGCCACAGCGACCAGGCGAAGAAGATCAAGGGCGGGCTGCGCCTCGATTCGCGCGCGGGGTGGTCGGTGGGCGGAGACGGCGGCACGGCTGCGATTGTGCCGGGGAAACCGGAGGAGAGCCTGTTCATCCGAGCCGTGCAGCATCTCGACGATGATCTGGCCATGCCGCCGAAGAAACCGAAGATGCCGGACGCAGTCATCGCTGATCTCGTAACGTGGGTAAAGATGGGCGCGCCCGATCCGCGCGATGGTGCGCCGCTCGAGGCGAAGCGTGCGGACAAATCGTGGTGGTCGCTCCAGCCGTTGCGCGCGGCTGATGCGGGCGTGGCGGCGGGATCGGCCGCGATTGACCACTATGTTGAAGCGGGATTGCGGGCGAAAGGGCTCGCGCTGAATCCGCCGGCGGATGCGCGCACGCTGATCCGCCGGATGACTTACGATGTGACGGGGTTGCCTCCGACGGCGGCCGCAGTTGCGGCGTTTGCGGTGGTCTATCGCGCAGAGCCCGAGCGCGCAGTGACGGAGCTGGCGGATATCTTATTGGCATCACCGGCCTACGGCGAGCGCTGGGGGCGGCACTGGCTCGACGTCGTTCGCTTTGGTGAGAGTAATGGCTTCGAGCGAAATTTTCTCATCAACGATCTCTGGCCGTTTCGCGACTACGTGATCCGCTCGCTCAACGACGATAAACCTTTCAATCAGTTCATCGTCGAACATCTCGCCGGCGATCTGATCGGGAAGAACCGGCCGGAAACTGAAGTCGGCAGCGCGTTCCTCGTCGCCGGGCCTTATGACGACGTCGGCAATCAAGATGTGGCCGCTCGGAAAAATATTCGCGCGGCTACCCTCGACGATCTCATCACGGCGACGAGTGGGGCGTTTTTGGGGATGACGATCAATTGTGCGCGCTGCCACCACCACAAATTCGATCCGATCCCCACGGAAGATTACTATCGGCTGCGCGCGGCGTTTGAGGGTGTGACGCACGGGCGCCGCGTCGTGGCGTCGACGGAGGAGCGTGCGGCGTTCAAGTCCGCAACGGGGCCGCTGAACGAACAGCGGACGAAATGGGTCGCGGAGCGCACCGTGCTGGAGCGGGAAGTCACGCGGCGCGCGAAAGAGGCGGCGGGGCAGGTCGTCGCGACGCGGCCGAAGGTGAACCCCGAGTTGACCGAGGAGCGTTTTGAGCCGGTGGGGGTGCGGGCGGTGAAGCTCGTCATGAGTGCGAGCACCGCGAATCCGAAGTCGGCTACGGGCTCGCGGATCGTGGAGTTTGAGGCGTGGAGTGCCGGTGAGGGCTCGCGCAATGTCGCGTTGGCGAGCAACGGAGCACGGGCCGAGGGCGCGAAGTCTGCGGTGGCGGAGGATTTTCCGGAGGCCTACGGAGCGCACCTCGCGATCGACGGGCGATTCGGCGAGCAATGGTTCATTGGCGATCCCGCGGTGCTGACGGTCACGTTCGCAAAGACCGAGACGATCGACCGCGTTTCGTTTCGCAATGCGAAGGGCCTGATGATCGAAGACAAGGCGCAGGGTGCGACGCCGACCGACTACGCGATTCAGGTCTCGGCCGACGGGGAAACCTGGCGGACGGTGGCTTCGAGCGCGGGACGCGAACCCTGGAGTGAGGCCCACGGCATCGAGCGGGCGCGTCCCGAAGTCACGACGTCGGCCGAGGCCCGGCAACTTGCGGCGGTGTCGGCGGAGATTGCCAAAGTGGATCGGGCGCTGAAGGCGGTACCGCCGCTACGGGAGATCTGGGCTGGTAAGTATGCGCAGCCCGAGGAAAAGACGTTCGTGCACAAGGGCGGTGATCCGCTGAAGCCCGGTGACGGGGTGGTGCCAGCGAGTCCGACGATGGTGGATCGCACCGTGCCGTCGTTTGCGATGGAGGCTGATGCGCCCGAAGGCGAGCGCCGTCGCGCGCTCGGCGAGTGGATCGTGCGGGACGATCACCCGCTCACGCCGCGGGTGTTGGCAAACCGTGTATGGCAATACCACTTCGGCACGGGAATTGTGGATACACCGAGTGATTTTGGCTTTCTGGGTGGGCGGCCGACCCACCCGGAGTTGCTCGATTATCTCGCGCGACGGCTCGTCACCGCGGGTTGGCGATTGAAGCCGGTGCATCGGGAAATTCTGCTCTCGCGCACCTATCGGCAGTCGGGCGCCCATCGCGCTGACGCGGCGCGTATTGACCAAGAGGCGCGCCTGCTCTGGCGGTTTCCGCCGCGGCGATTGGGCGCGGAAGAGTTGCGCGACACGATGCTGCACGTCGCTGACAAACTGGATTCAAAAATGGGCGGGCCGGGTTTTCGACTCTACAAATTTACGCAGAACAACGTCTCCACGTATTTCCCGTTGGATCGGCATGGGCCGGAGACCTATCGGCGGAGTGTGTATCACCAGAACGCGCGGGCGAGCGTGGTTGATGTACTCAACGACTTCGATCTGCCTGACATCGCGCTCGCCGCGCCCCGGCGCGCAAACACCACGACGCCGCTGCAGGCGCTCACGCTGCTGAACCATAGTTTCACGACCGATATGGCGCAGGCCATCGCGGCGCGGTTGGAGCGTGGGGGAGCAGCGGCCGGCGCGCAGATTGACGAAGCGTATGGGCTCGCGTTTCAGCGGGAGCCAACGGTCGCGGAGCGGGCGGCGGCCGGGCGGTTGATCGCGACGCACGGGCTGGCGGCGTTTTGTCGCGCGCTCTTGAATATGAACGAGCTGATCTACCTTGATTGAGCAGGGACCGTGGGCCGAGCGTTGCGGGCGAAAAGGCGCGAGGGTTTTTCGGCGAGGAGGGCGGCGGCTTGATCGCGACTTCCCCCGACGAACCCATTTATGCGTCGAGCCATTTGTTAATGTTTGAAAGCCGCGCGACGACGGCACCTCTTTGCTGCATGGCTGAACAACCCCTTTCCGGAAAAGTCCTCGTCGTCGTGGGTGGCACGACGGGGCTCGGCCTGTCGGCGGCCCGGGCGTTTTTGTCGGCGGGGGCGCGCGGGGTGGTGGTCACTGGGCGTGACGCCGGCAGCGCGAGTGCGGCGACGGCGAGCTTGGGGGCGTCGTCGGCTGCGCACGTCGGCAATGCCACCGATCCGGCCCACGCGCCCGGTGCCATCGCGCTCGCGCGGGAGCGTTTCGGCGGTTTTCACGGCCTGTATCATGTGGCCGGAGGGAGCGGTCGACGGTTGGGGGACGGGCCGTTGCACGAGATCACCGACGACGGATTACGGGGTACGCTGCAGCTAAATTTGGAATCAGTGATTCTCTCGAACCGTGCGGCGGTGAAGCAATTTCTCGCCCAGGGCACCGGTGGGGCCGTGTTGAATATGGGCTCGGTGCTCGGGTGGTCGCCATCGCCGGAGTTTTTCGCGACGCATGTTTATGCAGCAGCGAAGGCGGCGATCGTGGGCTTTACGAAATCGGCGGCGGGCTACTACGCGGCGCAGAATATTCGATTCAACGTGCTCGCACCGGCTTTGGTGGCAACGCCCATGTCCCGACGTGCGGCAGCGGATGAACGTATTCTGAAGTTTATTACAACGAAGCAGCCGCTCGACGGAGGCCGCATCGGGCGGCCGGATGACTGCGACGGTGCGGCGGTGTTTCTGTTGTCGGATGCGGCGCGTTTTGTGACGGGGCAAGTGTTGGCCGTGGACGGCGGTTGGACGGTGAGCGAAGGGCAGATCCCCGTGGAGAACCCATGAGTGAGGCACGGTTCATTTTAGGCATCGATCTGGGCGGCACCCACGTCAAAGGACTGGTTGTCGATGAATGGGGCCGTGTGTACGCCGAGGATACGCGGCCGACGGAAGACGGGGCCGCGGGTGCGTGGCGCGACAATGTGCGTCGGGTGGTGGCCGGTCTGCAGGGGCGCTTCCCGACGATTGCGGTCGCGGGGTTGTGTGCGCCGGGGCTGGCGTCGCGCGATGAGAAAATGATCGTGAGCATGCCGGGGAGGCTGCAAGGACTGGAGGGCCTTGATTGGTCGAGCGAATTGCGCCTGCCCACAGTGGTCCTCAATGACGCGCACGCGGCGTTGCTCGGTGAAGTTTGGCTGGGTGCGGCCCGCGGCGGCACGAACGTGTTGATGGTTACGCTGGGGACGGGGGTGGGTGGCGCGGCCATGGTGGATGGACGACTCTTGCGCGGGCATCTGGGACGCGCCGGACACGTGGGGCACCTCTCGCTCGATCCCGCTGGCGAGCCCGACATCGTGCGAACGCCGGGCAGTCTCGAAGATGCGATGGGCGATTGCACCGTGGGCCGGCGGAGTGGCGGGAGATTCGCCACGACGCGCGCGCTCGTGGCGGCGGTGATCACCGGTGATGAAGCGGCGCGCGCGGTCTGGGAGCGGTCGACAGGGGCGTTGGGTGCGGCGCTCGCCGGGCTGATCAATGTGCTCGATCCGCAGATGATCGTGCTCGGTGGCGGCATCGCTGCGGCGGGCGAGGTATTATTTACGCCGCTCACGGCGGCTCTCGACCGCATGGAGTGGCGCATCGGGGCGACGGGCGTGGCGCTCGTGCCGGCGAAGCTGGGCGCGCAGGCAGGGGCATTCGGCGCGGTGTATCGGGCGCTACAAAAATTTCCAACCACATGACTCCTTCCGAAACCTATCTCACGAAGATCCGCTCGCTCGTCGAGACGGTGGCCGCACAGCAGTCTGCTATTCACCAAGCCGCCGACTGGTTTGCTCAGACTATTCTCGCGGGGCGCATGGTGCACCTGTTCGGCTCCGGGCACTCGCGTATTATGGTCGAAGAAATGTGGCCGCGTTATGGTTCGTTCCCGGGGTTCAACCCCATCGTCGAGCTTTCACTTTCGTTTCATAATTTGGTCGTCGGTGCGAACGGCCAGCGGCAGGCGATGTTTCTGGAGAACGTGAGCGGGCTCGCGGCGCGGATTTTGCGCAACTACGACCTGAGCACTGCGGAGAGCGCGCTGATCATTTCTTCGAGTGGGTGCAACGTGGTGCCGATTGAAATGGCGGAAGAGTTTAAACGGCGCGGGGTGCGCGTCGTCGCGCTGGTCAGCCTGGCGCACGCCAGGGCATCGACCTCGCGTCGCGCCGACGGAAAAAAACTGACAGACTTCGCCGACCTCATTCTCGACACGGGTGCCCCCGTGGGCGACGCCATGGTCAAGATCGACGGGCTGGATACGCCGGTCGCACCCGGTTCTACGGTGGGCGGATGCCTGCTGGTGAATGCGATCAAGGCTGAGGTGGCCGCGCGCCTCACGGCGGCGGGGCAGCCGCCGAAGGTGCTCAGCGCGGGAGTGGTCGTGGGCGCGGCGCGAGCCACGGAATTGTTTGAAGCCGCCTACGATGAGCACGCGCATCGGCTCGCCAAACTGTATGCGAATGTGGGTCCGGCGTAACGATCGCGATTCTTCCCTATGAAAAATTGTCCCCTGCGCAGCTCCGTGATTGGCAGCTACCCCTTTCCCAGCTGGCTCGAGTTCGCCAGCCAGCACCTCGAAGTATTCGGGCGCTCTGACGTGAGCGAAATTCAGAACGACGCGGTCATCGCCGCGGTGCACGATCAGGTGGAGGCCGGGCTCGATGTGATCACCGATGGCGAGCAAACGCGGCTTGATTTCAACCTGTCGTTTTACGGTTACATCAACGGCATCGAGCTTGAGTCCGTGTCGCCGCGGAAGTTTGGCCCGCCGGCCCACGACCAACGCGGCAAGCACGCGATCACGGGCGAGTTGGTGGCGCCGCGCGGTCTGGGGGTGGTGGAGGAGTTCAAGCGACTGCAACGTCTCGCGCCGAGTGGCGCGGCGACGCTCAAGGCGAGTGTGCCGGGGCCTTACACGTTGAGCGGACGGCTCGTGCCTAACGCCCAATATGTTGATCGCTGGGCGGTGACGGAGGCGCTCTTACCCATGGTGCGCAAGGAACTCGAAGACCTCGTCGCCGCCGGCTGTAGCGAGATCAGCGTCGATGAACCGTCGATGAGTTGCTATGCGTACAAGGAAGACCCGCGGCGCTTCGTGAATATTTTTAACCGCACGGTGGAGACGGTCTACGGTCGCACGCGCCTCTGTACGCATTTGTGTTTTGGGAATTTCAAAGGACGCGCGATCGGCCCGCGGCGGATCGCGCCGATGTTTCCGGCGTTTCTCGATTTTAAGGCCGACGAAATGCACGTCGAGATGGCGAGCCGTGAGTTTGCCGAAATCGAGCTGATCGCGCAGATCGCGGCGCGGATGGATGTGGCGGTCGGCATCGTCGATGTGAAGAGCTACTACGTCGAAACCCCGGAGGATATCGCGGATCGCGTACGCTGGTGCCTGCAACACGCGCCGGCGGAACGGCTGGTCTTCGCGCCCGATTGCGGCCTGAGCCAGACGGCGCGCTGGGCGGCGCAGCCCAAGTTGCGGAATATGGTCGCGGGCATTCGCCAGGTGAAAAAGGAACGTGGCCTATGATCCGCCCCGTGCTCCAAGACGACGCGTTCCTCGCGCAGGTGGCGGCGACCCGGGCCGACGCCACCTCGGCACGGCTGGCAGTGTGGTGGTTGGGCCAGAGCGGGTTTCTTGTCTGCTACGGCGGTGAGTGTCTATTGTTCGATCCGTATCTGAGCGACTCGCTCACAAAAAAATACGCCGCGACCGACAAACCCCATGTGCGGATGACGGAGCGGGTAGTTGATCCGGCGCGTTTGGATTTTGTGAGCGTGGTGACGACATCGCACAATCACACGGATCACTTGGATGCGGAGACGCTCGTGCCAATTTTCGAAGCGGCACCGCAATCGAAACTGGTCCTGCCCGCGGCCAATGTGAGTTTTGTGAACCAACGTTTGGGTGCGGCGGCGCAGGCGCGCTTTCTTCCGCTGGCTGACGGCGAGCGGGCGACCGTGGGTGGCTTTACCATCGAGGCCGTCCCTGCGGCCCACGAAGAATTGCAGCCCGAGTTTGCGGGTTTTGTGGTGAGCGTAGGACCGTTTCGAATTTACCACAGTGGGGACACCGTGCGGTTTCCGGGGATGGCGGAGCGGTTGCGGCCCTTGGCCGTCGATCTCGCCTTGTTGCCGATCAATGGCCGCGCACCGGCGAGGCGAGTGGCGGGGAATCTGGATGGTGGCGAAGCGGCGCAGCTCGCGCACGACATCGGCGCGCGGTGCGTAGTGCCGTGTCATTACGAGCTGTTTGAGTTTAATACTGCGTCGCCGGCGGCCTTCGTGACGGCATGTGCGCGGCTCGGGCAGCGGAGCACGGTGTTGCGCGCGGGGGAGCGATTGAGTCTGGAGCCGGCGCCATGAGTTTCCGTCGTACGATGCCGAGGGGTTTAGGTGCTCCCAACGAATGGATACGGCTAGGATCGGCGGGAATGACCGCTCGGCACGGGCACGAAAGGTTTGTCGAGACGCCGGCCGAGACTTGCGTTTTCTATGCAAAGTCCTGAATCGCCTGCAAGCAGGCTCCTACCTCCAAGCGCCATGAAAAAAACCTGGAAGATTGCCGGCATTAATTTTGACCACATGCACATGGGCGACCTGCTCCGTCAGGTCCACGAGCATCCGGCCGCCGAGATTGTCGGCATGAGTGATACGCAGCCGGAGCGCATGCAGGCGGTGATCTCTCAGTTCAGCGTGCCCGCGGAGAGGGTGTTTACGGATTTCCGGAAATGCCTAGAGCAGACGCGACCCGATCTGGTGATTCTCTGCCCAGCGACGGCGGAGCACGCGAAATGGACGCAGCTGGTGGCGCCTTACCGCACCCACATTTTGGTCGAGAAGCCCTTTGCTGCCACGCTGGCGCAGGCGGACGCGATGATGGCGGCCGTGGCGGCGACGAAAAAGCAGCTCATCATCAATTGGCCGCTCCGCTGGTATCCCTCTCACGTCACGGCGAAACGGCTGATTGATGACGGGGAGATCGGCCGCGTGATCGAAGTGCATTTTTACGATGGCAATCGCGGACCGCTGTGGCACGGGGCGGACAAGATTGAGACCGCACCCACGGCGAAACGAAAAGCCTCAAGTTGGTTTTACAAAAAAGCGGCGGGCGGTGGCTCGCTGCTCGACTATCTCGGTTACGGCACGACGCTCGGTACGTGGTTTATGAACGGCCGTGCACCCATTGAAGTGACGGCGGTGGTGGATCAGCCCAAGGGCCTGGAGGTCGACGAACACAGCGTGGTCGTGGCGCGCTACGAGACTGGACTGTCTAAATTTGAGACGCGGTGGGGCACGTTTGCCGATCCGTGGAAACTGCAGCCGCAGCCGAAGTGCGGCTTTGTAGTGGTGGGCACGCGAGGGACCCTGGCGAGTTACGACTATGAGCCGTCGGTACGACTCCAGACAGAACGGAATCCGGCCGGGATGGACGTGCCGGTGGATGTGCTCGCGCCCGAAGAGCGTGGTCCGATTGCGCACGTGCTTCACGCGCTCGCGCACGGGAAGAAGGTCGGTGGTCCGCTCTCGCCGAAGATTTCGCGGATCGGACAGCAAATCGTGGACAGCGCGGTGCTGAGCGCGCGACTGCGGAAGACGGTGAAACTCGTCGATTGACCATGAGCGAAAAAATCCAGGCAGGCGGCTATGGTGTGAGTGCGGCGCGCGCGGGCGACGTGATGATTGCGCCGGTTTTGACGTATCTGCCCCCGCGCCCCCGCGAGTATCGACCGAAAATTGCGCTGATCGGCTGCGGGGGGATTTCGGAGTATCACCTGCGGGCGTATCGTGAGATGGGTTTGGACGTTGTGGCGCTGTGTGATCGCGACCGGGATCGCGCGGAGAAGCGGCGGACGGAATTTTTCCCGGAAGCAACGGTGGTCGCTGATTTTCGGGACGTCCTGCGAGGCGGTGAGATCGAGATCGTCGATGTGGCGCTCCATCCGGCGGAGCGCGTGGAGGTGATTGAGGCTGCGCTGCGCGCGCGAAAACATGTGCTGAGTCAAAAACCGTTCGTGCTCGATCTTGCAGTCGGCGAGCGGCTCGTGGCGTTGGCCGACGCGGAAGGCGTGAGGCTCGCCGTGAATCAGAACGGGCGTTGGGCACCGCATTTCAGTTATCTGGCGGCGGCGATTCACGCCGGGGTGATCGGTGAAGTGGCGAGTGTGGATTTCACGCTGCAATGGGACCATACGTGGACGGCGGGCACGCCGTTTGAAGCGATTCACCATTTGGTACTGTTTGATTTCGGTATTCATTGGTTCGATATGGCGGCGCGATTCATGAATGGACGAAAGCCGGAGCGAGTGTGGGCAAGTGTGGCGCGCACGAGTTTTCAAAAAATGAAGCCGCCCATGCTCGGACATGTCGTGATCGACTATCCCGGTGCGCAGGTGCGGCTGAACTTCAACGGCCACGTGCAGCATGGTCAGGAGGATCGCACGGTCGTGTGCGGGAGTCGGGGTACGTTGCGCAGTTTTGGACCCAGTCTATCTGAGCAGACCGTGGTGCTGTGCACGGCGGACGGAGAGGCCAAGGTGCCGTTGGCCGGGACTTGGTTTACGAGTGGATTTCAAGGGGCGATGGGCGAACTGCTCTGCGCGATTGAGGAGAACCGCGAGCCGGCGCATAGCGCGCGCAATAATCTCGAAAGTCTCGCGCTGTGCTTCGCGGCGTTGGCCAGCGCGGATAGCGGAGCGCCAGTGCGTCCGGGCACGTTCATGAAGGTGTCGAAATAACCCGCTCATCGGCATGACCGTGCTCCGTGGCTGGCCGAAGACGAAGCGGCGCGCAAGGAGCAGCGGTTCGCCGAGCTGTCGACGGGCTTGGGGCATCGGCACCGTAGGGTTAGCACGGAGACGGTGCGGGCGCAGTTGTATGCGCGCGAGCTGGCCCGACGGATGACGAACGCAACTCGGGTCGCGCCAGAAGCCATGGATAGGAGACTGGGGAAAAGCTCCTGAGGACAGTGAGTCGCACGGCGGACGAACTGAAGGCAGCGGGAAAGTCCGCCGGATGGAAACTCGCGCTCGCCGCGGCGCTGAAGTCGCGCACGACGGCGACTATATCGCACGACGGCGACGAACCGCTGGCTCAGCACGGCGTTGTATTTCGACAATCTGTACGAAGTCAGCACAGCATTCGCACCAACGACCAGTGGCGCCTCTGCTTTCGTTGGAAAGGCGAAGACGTCCACGAAGTCGAAATCGTAGATTACTATTAAACTTCCCCGTCTTTCCCAAAAGCCCATCCGCCATGAAAACCAAATTGCCTGTCGTTTCCAACATCACGCCTGGAGAGATTTTGCTCGAGGAATGGATCACGCCGCACGACCTGACCTGCTATCGGGTGAGCCAGCGCACCGGCATTCCCGCGTCGCGGCTCACCGAGATCACGAAAGGCCGCCGCGCGATCACTGCCGACACTGCCCTCCGCCTCGGCCGCTTCTTCGCCACCGGCGAACGCTTCTGGCTGAACCTCCAGCAAGCCTACGATCTGGAGCAAACCCGCACCGCGCTCGGCCGCCGCCTCGAAGCCGAGGTCGAGCCGCTCTCGGCCTGAAGCCGCGCGAGCCGAATATTAACGATTAAAACCTGACCCTCTCCGGCCCCCCTCTCCGGCCCCCCAAGAATTCGAGCCTCCGTAGAGCGTCTTGGTCGGGTTGGTTGCGGCAGTTTTTCGCGACCTGTCACGAAGCAGAATCAACCCGGCTGGCCAGATTCGAGGTCGTAGAGCATGCGCCAGATGCGATCCAGTTCGCCACGTTCGACTACCTGCAAGGGCGTCGATCCGTCGAACGCGGGATTGGGGTTCGTGAGCCAACGGCCGACTTGCGCCGGTTCGATCACGCGGGCGAGGCCGTCGAACAAACGATCCATCTCAACCAAGGCTTTTTCCTGCTTGGGCGAAGGCGTTTCGCCCTGGCTCCACTTGGCGACTGAGCGAGGCGAGAAGCCGGTGAGACGCACTAGCTGCGCTTGGGTGACGTGGAACTCGGCGCGGTAGGTTTTGAGCAAGCCGGCGTAATCAGTCGCGCCACGGTGCTTGAAGCGAAAGGCAACGAGGGTGGCCTTGGGTGCCTTAGCAGTCTTGGGGCGTCGTTTAAGGCTGCTCATTGTGTCTGCACTAAAATCTGCAATTTTGCAGGTTTCAAGGTTTCTTTCCGACGGTGAGGCGGGCGAGCGCATCGCCTTCGATGATATTGAGACGGTCGGAACCGCCGAGCGGTGGGAACAGGATGACGTTGTGGGCCTGATGCACGGCGGTGGAGCGAACGAGGAGTCCGGAAGCGCCGGTGGAGGCGGCGGCGCGGCCGAGGGCCTGAGACAGGCTTTCCTGGCCGGACTGGAGGAGCTTGCGCCAGTCCTTGAAGGTGGTCCGAGGCTGACTGGCGTGTTTCTTACGGCCGCGTAGGCCCACCGCCCGCATAAGCCGACCACATCGGCGTTTACTTGTACGTGTGCCCGCATCGCGCAAATCCTCGAGGATGCGAGGCACCCCATAGGTGCCGCGACTGGCCTCGTGCGCGACCACGATTTGCTTGGTGATGGCCGCATCCTCGCACTGTCGCTGGCTCGAGCCGCCCTTTCGCCAACGGTAGTAACCGCTGGTCGCCACGCCCAGTAGTTTGCATTGCAATCGGACTGCGTGTTCGCCCTTCATCGCTTCAACCTGGGCATACCGCTCTCGGGCGTTTCGGAGAGGATGCCCAACGATTTTTTTAGCACGTTCTCCCGTTCGCGCATCCGGATGAGTTCGGCGCGTAAGCGAGCATTCTCCTGCACCGCGTCCTCCAGCGTCTGCGGCGCCGGACCCGCCGCACCCGGGCGCGGCGCATAAAACTTGCGCCATTCATACAGCTGCCAAGGCGGCAGCTCCAATTCCTTCGCGACGGCGATCACCGTGCGGTCGCCGTGGAGCGTCAACTCCACCGCGTGGCGTTTGTAGGTTTCGTCGAACTTGCGCCGGGGCGTTGCCCCGGTCCCTTTTCGTGCTGGCTGGTTCATAGTTGGCCTTTCGCGCTGCCCACACCGGTCGACCCCGTTTCCTCCGCTGTTTGGTCGCTTCCTGCGGCAAGCTCTTCGGCTCCTGTCCTCGGAAGCGACCAAACAGCTACCCGTCAACCCGGTTGTCTGTGTCCACTAATTCGAGGCACCTTCAGACCGCGATTGGACCGACGCGGAACTTTTCGCGAAATATAGTAT
>Ga0209550_10002221_pt1 | contig 18680 bp, 13 predicted proteins | sample LauGreSuBDMM15SN_2_FD_187567 | JGI IMG/M metagenome (GOLD analysis project Ga0209550, IMG submission 187567) | Freshwater lake microbial communities from Lake Michigan, USA - Su13.BD.MM15.SN (SPAdes) (version 5) | ecosystem: Environmental > Aquatic > Freshwater > Lake | place: Lake Michigan...
ACCTCGCCGTAGGCCATGCGAATGATGCCACTGCTCAGTATGTAGATACAGGCGCTGCCGCAGCGGTGTTTAGGGCCCACATAGGTGTTGAGCTTTTCTCGGCGAATGATCTTGCCAATTTCTTTGGCTGCTGTGGGGCTACCGCCCGATGTGTTCAGCACTACGCTGTTGAGCTTGATCTTGTAGCCGTCGCGCTTAATTTCGTCTAGCGCCTTTTGAAATTCAATCTCGTCTTCGTATTTGATTCGGCCTTCGATTTTGAGAATGACAATTTTTTTTGGATGTTCAACTTTGTCCACGTAGATACCCGCATGAACTGAGCAGACTAGTATGGCGAGAGCTAGGGTAGCTAGCATTCTGAAAATTTTCATAAGCAAGCATCTTTTTTTTTTTAAATTTAAGTATTCAAAATCTTTATTGGCGGACAAGCTTTCACCATGAGCTAGATCTACTTACTTTTTTGCCTTCTAAATTCCCATGGCGGAAAGGGTGTCTTGTCTTTCCAAAGTCCAATATTTTGATCTCGCGCCGCTAGTTCTGCTTGCGCATATGTTTCTCTGTCTGTTTTAATTTGCTCGGACGCATACTGTTTGTAATGCCATACCAGGCCCAATTTAATTTGCTCTAGACAAAGTCTGTATCGTTGTGCAGCACTTTGCCTACGGTTCTGCCATATTTGTCTTTCTTCTGAAACTCAACGGTGACGTACTTGCCGTGAGCTAGTTGGTGCAAAGACTGCTTTGATTTTTGGCCGAAGGCCTGAGACTTCTCTGGCGCGTCAATGCCAAGTAGGCGAATTTTGTGATGGATGTTGTTGACATCTAAAACAGTAATGGTATCCCCATCAGCTACCCCAACCACCTTACCCTGAATTGTTCCCGCACACAGACTGAAGTTGATTAGGAGAAGTATCAGAGCAAAATTTTTTGTTAAGTACATGCTTCCTTGCTAGGAATTTTCGTTTTATCTTTTTTTAGTAAATGTGTGATTAAATTAAGTAGCAATCCACTTTTATCAAGACGCTATATTTCAAAATAAGTTGGTTTTTTATCTCTTTTATGGTGCGGGAAAAGTGTTTATCACGTTTTTATCTTGAACAAGAATTTCAAAGATCTTTCTTTTTCGCAGTTCCAACTTTATTGCCTTCAGAATTTGATCTTGTATACACAACAGTAATCGTAGGCATGCTGTATCTATTCCCATCGTTGATTACATCAAAATACTGAGTTGTACTAACTTGGTCTGAATCAGGTGTACCAAATGCATAAAAATATCTACCAGCGCATATACCTTGAAAAACGGAAACTCCACGAGTTAATAAAGAATCAGTAGCAACTAAACTTGACCCTGGTCTGCTTCCCTTGCGCAGCTCTATGTTAACTATTCCTTGGTATCCACTTGAATCTAATTTTAGAGTTGCTACTGATGGGCAGCTAGCTTGTGTAAAAGTGCTACTTAAAAATAACGCAGCAATAAAAAATATTTTTTTCATATAAATTACTCGTAATTTTTATACGGGAAAATTACAGAATGGACAAACTTTCATACTGTCAAAAATATCTGCTTCACATTTAAAATTTTTACATTTGATTTTACGAACACTGCGCGATATTTCTGAAGGAGCAACTGGGCGAATGGGAATTTCGATTGGTGTTGTTACTTGAAAATCATTTCCGTCTGAAATAATTACATCAGAAACAGTAGGATTTGAAATTTTTGCAATGCTTTCATGATGTGTGCTGGTTGTTGAAACTTCTTGAGTTCCCCATGTACTTACGATAACTGGTGGTTGTACTACCTCTGGTTCATAGCTACGAGGTTTATTTTCAATTACCTCAATTGGAGAGGCTACGCCCCTGGGGGAGCGATATGAAATTCCTGACCATCTAACAATTACAGTAGAAATTCTATTTGTATTATTATCAAAAAAAATGAACTCGTAATTGCTTGATACTTCTAAATACTGAACGACGGCAGGTGGAAGCAAAAACGAAAAATGTGATTCAGCGCCTAGATCAATCAAAAGTGGAATCCGAGATTCGGAAATTTGCCATCCATTTTTACCAAGAAATGGCTCTATGTGACGGGGTCTAATAATTGCAACACTTTCAATAATGTGGTCTGTGCTTTTTTCTTTAAAACCTACACGCGCCCAACCTTTGCCACGTGAAGCTTCTGCACTGATAAGTTCAAGACGCATGAATATTTTTTCCTAAATCCAAAAGTTGACCAAGATCTTTGAGAATGATTCCTAAAGATAAATTGCTCGATATATCGGAACGAATCCCAGCTTGGTAAACTGCATTGGTACGAATCGAGTACTGAACCGCTTGAATCCAGTCAAGAAGGTATCTGCGACTAAAGTCTCCCTGAATATCTGTTATCTCCGGATTTTTTACAGGTTCAATTTTGTCGTGAAAAATATTAATTTCTTTTCCTGACAGATTTGTTATGTTTATTGATTCGTTTTGTCTCGCTTGTAAACCACCGCAGGCGATAAAGTCATTAAACTTAGCAGTTACAACAGAAGTTTGACGCCATATCCAACTGCGGCGATCATCAGATTTGTATTGTTGATTTTTCTCTACATACTTAACTAGTTCTTCTACAAGGCCAGTTCGATTTGCAGCGATTTCTAATTCATTCAAGAGCTGTAAAACGTGATCGCGTTCAATCAGTAAGTATTCAGATAGGTTCTCCGATGAAAGTTTGGTTAGGCACCTGTTTCTCCATTCGTGAATAAATCGATGAATAAATGATTGTGAAAACGACCAGTGTGGTTTCTTTGAAGGCTCTTCAGTACTTTCTAACGACTCCGTGAGCACAAGTCCTAGCTCTTCTGCATCTCGGGGATCAATTTGTAGATTATTTTTTTGTGCTGACTTGTCAGTACCTTTTTTTGCATGCTTTTCACGTTCAAAATCTAAGAGCATTCTCTTGTAGGTGTCAACAGTATCAATATCTGATTCTAGAAATGTAGTTATGAATTCACCAAGTCGTTGATTGTTAAGTAACTTGGCAAAGGATGTTGTTATAGATTGTGCAGTTTTAAATTTTTCGAGCTGTAAGCTTTCCAAATCTGAACTCACATAGTATTTTCTTAATTCTGAGTCAAGATTTTCAATAATTCGAATTAAACGTTCATCAATTTGTCTAAGCTTCAAATCAGGAGAACAAGTTTCTGCTAATTTTTGCAATAAGTAGCTCGCACCTCCATCATTTAACCGCATCCCTTCAGTCCAGGCTACATTTGGATTTTCAAAGTGATTTTGGACAATCGGATTTGAAAGAAATGATGCTTTTAAAGTTTCAATGACAGGTTTTTTTCGAGTTGAATAATCTAATTCTTTAGAGCTGCCTGGAGTGCCCTCATACTCAATTAAGCCCGACTGATCAGCATTTGGATTGCGAAGCCAAAAAGTATTTTTGAAAGAAGATTGATTTGTCCATTTGTGAACCCAGTTCGTGCGATGTGCATGGGCACCAAATGAATTGATTAACGAAGCTTGAAGTCGTGTTGACCATCGCGTTCCATCAAGGGTTTTTCCTGCACCTTCGTCAAATTCTTGATCAAATTTACTTAAAACTAAAAACAAAGAAGTGGTGAGTTTTGCTCTTGCTTCGGGTTTGCCGCCATGGGATTTAATTATCCAGTCTTCAACCATTGCATCTAGACCAACCACTTCTTGATTTGATGGTCCAATGCAAAGTAGCATTGAAGTTAATTCCAAATCTGCAGAATACTTATCGAATAGGTATGCAACTTTTCCACGAAGAAAATTTTCAATCTGAACTTTAGGTTGACTGAGTGATTTGTCACCTTTTGGATGTCCTTTGCGTGAGCGTGCTCCTGGAAAATCCAGCAAATCAGCAGATTTAAAGAAATCATGTGGATTATTTTTAATTGGAACAACTAGTTCAGAGGTAAGTGCACAAAGTGTAGGTAGCCCAATTGAAAATATTTTTCCTTCAGAGGTTGAAACACGGAGGCTGTTTTCATTTTTATTAATCAGCCCATCTAAGGTTGCAACATTTATGATGCTTGTTTGTGAGCGAACTAGGCTTCTATTTTCTTTATTGAATAAGGCTTCTGTTGAGCTGAATACGGTCTGCGCATACTCTAATTTAGATAGATCTTCGACTAAATTTGAATAAAGCTGTGAATAAGAGGGAAGTTCTTCCCATAAAAGCTTAAATAATCTAAACCTTCCTGAGTTACCAAGATTTGGAAGTAATGTTGCAGCTCTGGCCCAAAACCCCATTTTCTTGAGTGCTTGAATTCTAAAATTGGATGAAAATTTCGTGTTGCAATAGTCCTCTAGCTCATATACATCTTCAACCGAAATTGAGCTTGTCGACTTTGGTAATGTCTCCAACTCATTTAAAACTTGTTCCACTTGGGATTGATGTTTTTCAATTTCATCATCTTCATCTTGCAAAATATCGTTAACGTAAGAGTTAACAAAAAGCTTAGTTAAGTCTAATTCAGAAAGAAGTTTTAATTGAATGGGATAGCCTATCGGCGAATTTATAACATCCGTCGTGAAGCGTGTAACTAATCCAGTAGCTTCCTTCCCGCCTTCTGGATTTAATGTCTCAATGAAATCTACTTCTTGATTTCCAAAAATTGCGATAAGTCTTTCCCCTGCTTTCCTTGCAAGTGCAGAAACTAAGTAGGACTTGCCAGCTTGACTAGGGCCATACACACCTACACACATCTTTGCTTGAGCTGATGTGGCAAGTCGGTGAACTTGATAGATTCCAGTTCGTAAGTTTTTAATTAATCGATCGTTACTAGAAATTTCAGATTCTTTAGAACTTCTTACCCAATCCAATGCTGAATTGAGTGTTTGATAAGAAGCTAATGCTTTTTGACTAATAGATTCTTGAGATGTAGTTGTCACAATTTATTACCTCAGTTAATCTCAAAAAGACCAGTATCTAACCAATGACTTTCATCCCATAAACTCTTTAGTGAGAGTGATAAATCAGACTTAGGTATTGAGCTTCCGTCTTTGTCCACAACATCGACAAGTTTCAGGATACCTTCATTTTCTTCTTCAACATATTGTGTATCTTCATCTTGAAACCTTCGACTATAAGAAATTGTTACTGTGTAAGGTCCTTTTTGTGAAGCTCGCTCCGCAGCTCGTTGATTTGCAAATACTAATTGATAAAAAGGTGTTGTTTTCCATCTTTCAACTTTCATTTGCCTAAAACCAATAAATGTTCTTGTTTGAAAGGGCATTGTGCATGTTATTTCTTCATCTTGAATTTTGCTTACATCCTCACCTTTAAAAAGCAAAAACTTATCTAAAATCTGCTTATCGACACCCATTGGCCCGATAAACTTTATAGTAGACGCAGGCTTTAAGGATGAAGTTCGAATGTGAAAATTATTTAAATTTCCCTCAGATACTGTAAACAGTAAGGCTCCCACAACTCCTGTCGTTTTAGGATCCTCGATTTTCCCATCTAGAGTTGTACAGAATGGATACCAGCTTTCTACTTCATATTCACTCATCGCAATAATTCGTGAAGGAAGAAGAGGTGGTGATTTACGCAATATCGCTTGAATAGATGGCAAGCATGATGGTCTTCCAGACAGTACTAGAAAGTCGCATTCCCAAAGTTTTATGACCTCTGCCATACTTAGTAAGTAGGGAGATAAAGTTGCGGTAATAGATGTTCCTACTGATGCTAGATCAAATGTAGGCCTCCATTCCAATAAACTCACTTCCTGTTTTTCACGCTTAGATGCTAGTCTCTCGACAAATTGAAGAACATCTGGATCGACGCCGAAACCTGAATTGAGTACTTTTTTTACGTCGATGGAATAAGCCGAAAAAGAGGGCAAATCTTCGATGGGCAATCGTTCCATTGTTTGAAAAATTGATAGCGCAATTGGTACTAAAACTTGCTGTGCAAATTGTGCGCGAAGATTTCTTTCTTTTTCTGTTAAATCAACTGCATCTTTTCCTAAAGTCCGCATAATTGTTTCGCGGTTAATTTCAGAATTAAATTTTGCAAGGTAAGTTGTCAGTTCAGGTATGACGTGGCCTTCAATTACAGCCTTCAGTACGTCATCGCCAGCAATATTGAAGCCTTCACGAAATTCCTGGTGAGGTATCAGGATGTTGGTTGGACCAGCTGCTTCTGAGAGGTATGTTGTAATAACCATATCTGTGGTTCCACCACCAATATCAATACTCGCAACTCGCAGTGTTTTTTTGTTTGAATAACGAAGTCTATTTTTTCCGAAAATATCAAAATATTGATTTGAGTTCCCTGAAAATCTTTTCTCTATTTCGTTATAGACAAATACAAGTTGTGTAGCACTTGCTTCATCTAAATCCATACGAACGTTCGGCTTCGTGCGGTAATCATTTGCCTTTTTCGAAAAATCATCCCAAGCTAATGCTTTCCATAGAATATCTACAGCCCAGTTCGCCCATTGTTGATATAGTTTTCGTTCAGACACAGACATCGCAGGTGGAGTCGTCAAAATTATGCTTCGCAACCGACGCGGAATATCCGGGTTTAATCGGTTATATCGATGTGCTGGAGAGTTAGCTTGAACCAATGCGTGTGTGACGATCTCACTCATCAAAAACATCATCATAGAGCTACGCGAAAATTTTGGTTCAGTCACAGGAAATTCACTTTGACCCTGAATGAACTCAAGATTTTTTAATTTTGCGGAATCAAAAACATGAAGTGGAGTTCCTTCGTTGTTTACGAAGCCTACAAAATCTCCGCTATTTACAGGTGATTCAGGAGAATTTGGATTCCCTAATTCTGGAGAATATCGCCATTCTTGAACGCGGGGGAGCAAATCCCATAAGTAGCGCTTAGGGCTTGACATAGAAGTTTGACCTTCTTCTCGTCTTGATCCTACTGCTAAACGAAGTGCTTCAGGCCCAACTCGTACAACGGAAGGCCAACTGAAACTTGGCCGATTTCGGCCAGACCCTTTGGAGTATCCGTTCGGGTCTCCAAATCGTGTCTTTGCAAAACATACGTAAGAACTGAATGTGTCTTTATGATGCAGTCTAGGATGTGAAAGATCACGTAATTCTAAAATCGAACCATTGTCTAGTGATAAATTTTCTCCTGGTCTTTTTTCAATCAGCATGCCAATAGTCCGAGAATTACCTATATCTAGAACTAAATCGACATCAATTGGCTCACTATGTCTACGAGGATCTGTAAGCTTGACTTTTGGGATTGATTCAGTTCCGCCAATTAATTCAATGAAAGCAATGTATCTAGCTAAATGTTCATATCGATGTTCAAAATCTGAATCTCTAATATGTCTGTTTGGGAATTTTTGTTGAACTGTGTCTTGAAACAATTCGTTCAACCAGTCTCGCATCCAATCTAAACTTAAAAACCATGCATAAGATTTGAATTGTGTTACCAATGATAATTCAGCTCCATCGTGCATATCCATTTCGGATAATGATGCATATCCTTCATCCTGGTTGGCTTTTGTGACATCTATGTCATTTTGAATATGTGTATCAAAAGAAATCACCAAGCTGTGAGTGTTACCTTTGCTATCAGGCTCAACCAGAGCTTCAACTCTTGCTCTTGCCCAATCAGTAGGTCCAAATCGGTATCTGGTTTCATATGAGCCGATACTTCCTTCTGATCTAAAGAATGGCAGTGGAACCCACTTATTCAGAAATGGTGAAATTGCTTTATCTATACTAATTGAATAATCTGGCTGGATTGATTTATCCGGTAGACCCGTCAGCGGGCTAATTACGGCCTCTCCTGTCTGGACATCTATGTAATATTCGCCATCATCAGATCGATTTAAACACCTAAGATATACATTGCTTTTTTCTTCAGATGTAGGAACTTCTATTTCTAAAAATTCAGTCTTAATCCTAGAAGACTTTGATATGTTGAACCCCAAGTCCAAAAATTGCAAAGTCCCACCTGGAATAAGTGAGATGACTTTTCTATATTCTGGTAATACTTGTTCGTGTCTTTTCATGGGTTTAATTTCTTATATTGAACTCAGTAACGGACTGAATTTTTGTGCTGCAATGTTCATCGCATTTAATATCTTCCACTCGAATTAGGCCTGGAATGGTGCTTGTCTTGCCGTCTTTAGTAATTTGAATTGTGAACGAAATGGGTTTTAATTGATTACGTGGACCATTAGTTGAGTAAAGCCTGACATAGATTTTGTAAGTGCCAACTGCCATTTGATCGCGCCAAGAAATATTTTCGAGTGGTTTATCACTAAGGTTGTTGCATGGATATCTTGGGTCGCATAAATTTGCATCTACATCAAGTATCCCGCAAGTAGAAGCTTCACAAGGTTTGAATGAAACTACGTTACCGTCTGGTTGTTTAACAATTAAATCAAGATCTGCTCTGTTGTTCCAAGCCAACGAAATATTTACTTTGGCATCACTTCTGATTTGGCTTTGTGATTGCCGGTTTCTAAATTCTTCATTTGTTACGGGAGCTTGATTATCGGGTGCGAGTGAATTTTCTGAAACTAAACAAGATTGAATTTTCGTATCTAATTCAATCCATAGTTTTGAAACCTCAGAACGTAGCGATTCTTCTTTTGCAACACTATCGTTATGTTTAAAGTTTAAAAATAAACCTATCAGTAAAAGAAGAAACAATAGTAACAAAATCAACCAGCGCCACCGAAAATCTTCTTGCACTTGATAAGTTGTTTCACCTAAATTTAATGGTTCAAGGGATGCTGATTCTTCAACTTTTATGGTTTTTTCGGGTGGGTCACTTGCCTGTAAATTAGAACTTGGCAGATTTAATGTGACTTCATTTGAACTGTCAATTTTTTCTAAAGGGTGCTTTGTTTCTGGTGCGGGATCTAATTGTGTGGCTTTAACTGGCTGCCTCTCTATCTGATCAAATAAATCAGAATTACTGGCATCACTACCAAACTCATAGCAACCCCATTGTGCAAGTACAAACTCGTTGCCAACCTGAAAAAGAGATTTTGATAAATCTGGAGTTATCAACATTGACCGAAGAGTTTCCGTACTCGAGGAATTACCTCTTCCAGACTTTTCTAATCTTGAAATTAGGTTGTTAATTGATACTGTATTTTTCTTCAGTTTTTGAAGAGCTACATTCCATTCTTCATTTGAAAATTCGGTTGCGGGTTTGATCGCTCCTGTAAGCCTAGTATTCCAATTAATTTCACCTCTAACTACATTAACTAGCGGTTCTGCAAAAAAATTAGTTACTTCAGGGCATTCTCTTTGCAATAGGATCTGCATTTGTTGGTGTAGATCAAAAATGCTTTGTCCTAAGACTACTCTTACGTCAATTTCTCGGCGTTTTGTTGTTATGGGAAGTCTTGCCATAAATATCTACTATTAATTGGCATTAATTGAGGTGCAATTCGCAGCAGTGGAATATTTTTGTCCACTTGCATCCAAAAATTTTCTTAGAGAATCGGCGGATAAAGCGAAAAGTCGTCTGCTTTCTGAGCGACTTTCAACGCCTCTTACGAAAGTATTGACACCTACAACTGATCCGCATCTATCGAAAAGAGCTCCTCCAGAGCTTCCAGGGCTTATATCTGCTGTGTGTATAACTAATTCCACACCACTTGGTTGAGGTTGAATTGCGCTTACATCTCCTGAAGTAAAAATCGGTGATGGAAAATCCGAATTTGAATCAGTCTGTATGGCGGAGCCTGGAAAACCGACTGCAAATACTTTTTGAAGTGGAATTGGCCTTCCGGAAATTGACAGCGCGTTTATTCCAGCAGGAGCCCTATCAATTCTTAGTAATGCGAAATCAGCTGATCCAACTTGAGAATCTTGACTAGCTGAAATAACTTTGGCGGAGATTGCGCTGCCTATTACTCTACTTGAAATTTGAACTGTTTCACCGTTTATACCTTCAACTACATGTCTATTTGTAACGATGGTATTTGAATCAATAAAAAAACCACTGCCAATACCTTTGCTATGCGAAACCATAACGGTAGCTGATTGCAGCAAATCAACTAAATTCCCTTTTACAGATGGAGCTTGATTTCTTCTGACATCATCTGGTGACATTAGTGAGCTATTTCTATCAACAGAAATCAGCCCTGCTGACCCACAAGCTTTTTCTAATAGAGCTTTAAGTTTGTCACGTTCGTTCGAGAGTACTGAAATTACATTAGAGCTGTCAGGCGCAGAAGTTCCTGTTTTCAGAAAAAACCAAACAAAAATATTTCCTGCAATTAATATAGCCAGTGCTACGTAAAAAAGGCTTGGAGTCAACCAGGTCTCAAAACGCTGTATTGAAACTAATTTATTTGTTTCCATTATTTATAGTTTGGTTTTGAGGTGTACCTATCTGAGGAGGATCACGTTCTTCAGTTGGTTCTCCATATTGTTTATTTGATTTTTTATCTATGGGAGCCTGGCAAGAAAATTTCCAAAGAAAACAATTTTCTTCAGTTGCTACAAATTTCACGCCCACAACAGCAATAGATGACAAAAGAAAGATGAGAGTGATCCAAAAAAGTAAATCATTCGTTATTGATTCACGACCTTCAATTGATTTAAATTCAACTTGCGGTTTTTTTTCATCCATTTGATATTTTATTTTCACTGGCTTAGTGCCTTGTGAAGCTCGTTGATATTGCTCAAGTTTGATTTGTAGATGGTTATTTTCTGACTCTAATTCTCTATATGCCTTAAGACACTTATCTGCACGAACTTGTACCTGCTGCAGCTGTATGTCGTGGGCCGCAAGTGTTTGATCAATGACTTCTCGCTCACTTTTATACTTTGACAAAATCTGCTCATACTGTTGCACCGTAGATTTATGACGGAGTTGTTCGTTATGAAGCTCTGCATCAAATTTTTGACAGGCAGCGTCAATTGCAAATGCTAGAGTTTTAAATACTTTAATAGAAGAACCAGAAGCTGATTCAGGAACTTGATCAGAATTTCCAATTATGATTTTTGAAAATTTAGATGCTGATTGTGCTCGTTGTCCCCAATCGAGTAAATCCGAAAAAGAATTACTCGCCTCTATGAAAATTGCTTCACCAGTTGGGTCGCAACCATTAGTCGCATTTGTTAAGCTAGCAGTTAAAGTAGCAATTTGCTCGGGTGGTACAAGTTGTGGGTGAATTTCGTTAATTCTCTTAACGAAACGGTCACCGTTCATAGCAAGTGCTTTAATTTGGTTTGCTAAATTTTTTAGCGTTTCAATTAAACATGTTACATCAGCTACTTTATCAATTACCCAGGCTCCTGCACCATAGAAGCTACCAGGTCTGTCATATCCAATTTCACGTGCAGGACGATACAGTCCTATCCACGTTGCGATATGTCCATTAAGATTCCTACGACTTAAAACTACAACATCCCTTTCGGGGCGAAGTGTAGCCATGTTAGGTGAGATTTCAATCCAAGCATCTTCAAATCTAACGGGCAAGTTGTTGGATCCGATTGGTAGATGTAATACCTCTAAACCAGTCGTAGTTCCAAAAAGTGTTAGGTTAATCACGGAAGTACTCAGTATTAATTAGGTTAAGATTTTTTTAAAAAAATCTGTGAGCTTTGAGGCTTTTCCAGTACCTCTTTCAATTTCAACATAGCCAAATAAATCGCGGCCATCGTTTGCATTGGAGTAAAGCCAGTTCCAAAGCTTTATTGGATATTTGGACATATTAGATTTGAATTTTGAAGGGACATCAACACGTGTAGCACCACTCATGATGCCCGCACTGTATTGCATTGAGTCAGCTTCTTCAGATTGCATAGTTTGGAAAAGTGTCCATGTCTTCGGATATTTTTTAGAAATTAAATCAGAAACAAGTCCTCGTGGAGGATTGATAAATTCGCTGTCAGTTACAGATCGAGTGTGTGCATCCCACTTGGTAAGAAGGAACAGGTATTTGTCGAATTCCCTAAAACTTCTTATTCTTTGATATGACTTAAGTGCGCCGTACAGTGCTGTATCACTTTCCTTCATCTCTGTCACTGCGAGCTCTGATGGTGACTCATGTGAATATGCATCGCCCATAACATATGGTCCAATTATCAAAACCGAAATTGGCTTAGGGAAATTTTTGTATACGTCTGATACTTCATCTCGAAGATCTTTGAAAAGATCCTTGGAATTTTTATCAATTGAATAAAATTCACCCCTACTTTCTAAAAAGGCAAACTTCACTTCCGGTAGGCCATTGTTAGGTCTTAAAATAATAGGAATGTAGAACGGAAATTCATCGCGAGTGCTTGGAGCGGCCTGTCCATCGTGGAAATTGTTCAAAACATGTGTAAGGAAGTTTGTCGTTGCATCGGCAACGTTCTGCCCATAAGACGTGTCTGTTGGAACAATCCATTCGCCTTGAACCCAAATGGCAGGAGATTCTGTATCAGATTCTAGATAGTGCAGCAGTGATGCAAGAAGTGATGATTTTCCTGAGGCTCTCGTTCCGAATAACATCACTGGGTGGTAGCCACTCGTAAGCAATTTTTCAGCAAGACTTAATTTGTCTTGTCCTGATTTATAAGACGCTTTATATCCTGAAGTTTGAGTATCCGAATCAAAAGTTGGCTCTACATTATTTGTTGATGGTGAATTTAATTTAGCACCCCAAATCGTTTTATCTTCATTGCTCATTTAATTTAGTCTTCAAAAAGATTGCGAGCTTTGCTTGAACTATTCGATGAAGAGAACTCAGACTCTTCTCTATTTCCAACATTGCTGTGTAGGTGCCTTGCAAAAAATTCAATTAACAAGACATCGAAAATTACAGCAGATAAAATAATCAGGTACGTCAAAGGGTTGTTTAATTGAGTAAGAAGTAATGGAATAATTTGAGTAATGTGCCCCATTCCAACTACGTTCTTATCGACAATCTCAGAGGGAATATCAAGACTAGTTCCTGAAAGCAATTGAACCTCTACTCGAGTTTGGGCATAGATATTCCAAGCGCTTGTTAAAATTGGCAAAGCAGTAGACTTATCCAAATCGGGATTTTTAACTTTCATATCCTCGATTTGTTTGATCGTTTGCTCTATTTTTTCAGTGAGAGCTCTGCGCTGCAAATAACGTTTTTTAGTTATAGGGTCTGGTAAGTCATCGGTTAATTTATTTACTGTGTCGCGGTATCCGGTAATTAGGGCATCTACATTTTGACAAGCACCACTTCCTAAGGCAAGTGGTTTGAGTGTAGGAAGTTGAGATTGCAGCTCCTGAAAACGCATGTTTGATTGAGCACCAAACCCACAATTAGCTGGGTTGCGAAGCTCTTTCTCAAAGTTGGCGAACACTTGATCAATTTTGATTCTTTGCTGGTCGTATGCTTGTGTTGCTAGTTTTTCGTCTATCTTAAATTTGAGTTGCTGCAAATGATTTCGTGTTTCGGATACAACATCACCAAGAACACTCGTCTGCTGAGTCTGCATGAACATAGTGTTCATAGTTCCCAATGCACTAATTAAAAGCAGTACTAGAAAATATGCCTTCCAAGTATTTGTATATTTTGGATTAGTTTCTTGAGAAATTCGAATTCGTTCAGCCGCTACGGCTTTGGCAAGAATTACCCCAGCAAAGGCGATAGACATTCCCGCTAAATAGCGCAACAAACTAAAAGCAGGGGACAAATATTCAGACCAGCCATTTGGTAGAGTGATGACTGGCAAAAGCATTGTCGACCAGCCGTAAGTTACGACAATTCCGAAAAGAATTATTAAACAGACCAATGAGGCAAGTGAAACCGTGTTGCTTACCTCCGAGATGTCTGTACGACGTCTTTTCGATACCATTTGAGAGACCTTTTTTGTTGAAGTTAGATTTAAATTACGAGTAATTTAATTTAACTTAAAGAGTTAGATGATGATCACATTACATCAGTTTTATTTAAAAATTATAATTTTTTGATCTTATTTTTATATTAAAAAAGTACTCATATGCATTAATTAAGTCTACAACTATCTAATACTAATACTAATACTAATACTAATACAAAGCCTTTGTACTTGATAAATTTATGGCATAAATATTGCTTTTAATTTAAGTGTCAGAGATTCGACAGATAAACTAGGGTTTTTCATGGCTATTCAAGCTAGTTTGCTTCAGCAACCCATTGAGCGACAACAAAAAGCTGCTTTAAATCCGGGTATTTCCCGTCAGAAGCCAGTTGCTGAGGCGCCTTTTCGCGATTGGGTTGCAATGGCTCAGTCGCAGACAGTTGGCTCAAATAGTGCAAAGCAAGTAAGTGTCCAAAAGGGTGACACATTGTCCGGCATGATCCGTCGATTTGTCGCAGAAACAAAACCTCAAGTTTCATCTTCTGAATTAAACCGCTTGTTAGGTACAGTGTCCAAATCTAATGGTATCAGTGATCCCAATCGTATCTTTGTTGGTCAAAAGATCGACTTTTCATCCATTGGCGGCAAAGAAATTCAAAAAGCAGCAGAGTCCTCGGTTAAAGCCTCTCAACCTGAGCAAATTGTTAAGGACTATCTGGCAGAGCCAACTGTCCAACTAAAATATGACCGAACAGTCATTGTTGGAGATAGCATAGCTGTGGGTATTGGTGCTTCTATCTTGAGAAAAAAAGGGGTTCAACCTCAATTGTCTGTAGGTTCAAAAAATTTGAGTCAAAACGAAATTGAACTTTCAGTGGATGCGACTGTTGGTCTCAGCAGTGGTCAAATTCTTCAAAAAATCAAACAAAACAACAATGTGCGGAACTCACAAGTCGCAGTTATTTCGGCCGGCACCAATGATTTGGCAAATGCAGCTAATCGAACCCCTGAAAAGCTAAATGCGATTAGTCAAAATTTACGCAATATTCGCAGTTCTTTAAATGCAACGCAAAATGTCTGGATCTTGCCTTACGATACTAAAGGACGTGAATTGGTGTCAAGCATTGCCAAAGAATATGGCGATGGGATGGTAGATTTAGGGCAATTTGCTTCTGCTGATAACTACCATCCTAAAAATTACGCTGAAATTGCCCATGCATTGAAGTTGCCTGAAGTTAGCGTTTCCAAAATATGGGTATCCACACTGTCAATGTTGCAATCTAGAGCCCAAACGCCTTGAAAAAAGTTATTTCAATAAGCCTACTTATAAAAGAGTTCAAATCTAGCTTGCGTTTTAATTTTGCATATTTGTTATTTAAAAATTGAATGTCATTCAAACGCGCTCCTCAAAGTTGCATCAAATTACTGAGAGCTTTTTGGATCTTCTCCTGCCTCTCAGCATTGTCACAAAACATCGCTAGTCCATCCTTGAGCGATCAAGTTTACACAGCCTTCTTTAATAAATGCCCAGGTGCACGCTACATGAGCGATGCTACTGGCAGGATGCAGCAAAATTTACCTTCTCAGGACATCATAGAAGGTGCAGCAGATACTCCTAACCCTTTGCCGCCTTATCTTGGCGTGACACGCATAGGAGTTTGGGGAGACAGTCACACAGCATCAGGTGATTTTGTCATGTCTGCAATACAGCAATGGGGCTTTACAACCAATAGCGTTCGGCCCAGCATGATTCAGCCTGCCATGATGTTGGCGGGTGTTAAAACTCAACTTAAAAAATCTTGCATCAGTGCGGGATGGAAGTTGCAGTATGCCCATCGCATTTCTGGATCCGTTGAGAAGCTCAATAAGACCATGATTCTTTTGACTTCTGAGAATCCCAATGAATTTTTGTGGTTCGATTTCAGAACACCGAACGATGATGTACGTTTGAAATGGCTTAACATACACTTTTCAAAAAATGATGTCGATCGTTCACTGATCGTAGCTATATCCGTTGATGGTGGTACGGAACAATTTTTTAATTTGACCAGTTCAAAGAGCCCCTTTTTGCAAGTGATGGCTAAGGAGCCATTTGCAACTGTCCGAATTAGGCTTGTATTGGGCCAAATTGGTATCCAAGGTTTAGCACCTGTATATGCTGACGCGCCCCAAACCTTGCTAGATATCTTCAGCACGCCTGGTGCGATGGCCAAAGGATGGAATGACGTGAATGCGAGCATCATTGGCCCGCTTAACTATGAAATTGTGATATTTCAATACGGCACCAATGAAGCCATGGACCTTGCATATAACGATGCAACTTATACCAAGTATTTTAGGCAGAGTCTGACAGCATTTCGAAAAATGAATCCAAGTGCAAGGTGTATTGTGATTGGCCCACCTGCAAGAGGCTCTTTTTCAAACGGTGTTATGAGACCTTTGGCGAAAATCCATCATAGCATTAGTCAAATTCAGGCGAAGATAGCTAGAGAGATGGGCTGTGCTTTTTGGAATTGGCAAGCAATGCTCATGAAATTCGGCGACGTGAATCAGTTAATGATGTCGACACCGCCATTGATAAAACAAGATCAAGTGCATTTAACCAAGCAGGGGTATGAGTTGAGTGGTCAACAATTTGGTAAAGCCATACATTGGAAAAGTGATCGAGCTAACGTCAACCCATGAAGAATTCTAAGAAAATTAATAAACTAGTGGGTCAAAATATTGAATCGCGGTTGTTGGGTTTGGAGATTGTTCGCTCTATTGCAATCTTGACAGTTCTTTTTTACCACTTGAACCTCAGTGGATTTTTCAATGCTGGTTTTTTAGGAGTTGACATTTTTTTTAACCTGTCAGGTTTTCTCATCACATGTCTTCTTTTGAAAGAATATGAGAAATCTGGACGGATTCAATTAGGTACTTTTTACCTTCGGCGATTTAAGCGACTCTTTCCTGCAGCAGCCGCGATGATTCTGGCCTGTTTGATCTTCTCACCAATCTTTATGCCGCAGGCTTTCTTAAGTCTATGCAAGGACATTCCGGCGGCGTTACTGTATTACTCAAACTGGTGGCAAATTTATTCTAAGCAACCGTATTTTGAAACGTTTGACAGTCCGCCTTTATTGCAACATTTGTGGTCGTTAGCAGTTGAAGAGCAGTTTTATATTTTGTGGCCAATTGCATTGATCACACTTTTGAAATTCATGCATGTGCGAAAAGTTGGTTGGGTGGCTTTACTGTTGGCAGTTTGCAGTACAGTTTGGATGGCTTGCTTAGACGGAATGCGGATTAACGGAGTAGATTCCAGCAGAGCCTATTTAGGTTCCGACGCGCATTCGATGGGTTTGTTTTTAGGTGCTGCTTTGGCGTGTTTCTGGAATCCTTGGCAAGAAAGAAGTCCACAACTTATCGCGTTAGTCGAAAAATTTCGAATTCCTATATGTTCCATGGCGTTTATGGCGTTGTTTGCCTTAGTGACAACTTGGAATGAAGGGCTTTCAATTCTTTTTAACGGCGGTTTTTTTCTTTCCGGACTTATCACTTTGGTGCTAATATTTTCTTTGACCGATTTAAAGACAAATTCGTGGGACCTCACATTATGGGGACAATTATTCGTTCGTTGTATTACTTGGATTGGCACCCGATCCTATGCCATCTACCTTTGGCATTGGCCTATCTTTATCGCCTTCAAAGTACAACCCGACATGACGTGGGTAACAATTTTTTTCAGTTTAGCTGTTACCTTTATATTGTCTGAGTGTTCGTACAGAATCATTGAGCAACCCTTCAAAAGTATTCCGTTAAGGTCCGCTATTTCGACTACCCAATTTGCTCTAGTGAGTACTCTCACTTGTGTGAGCATGGGAATTTCATGGATAGCATTCAAACCTCTGGAAATCATTGAGAAGACAAAGCTGGTTCAGCAGTCTAATGCGGCTTCAATTTTCGCAGAATCATCAAAGAAAAGTGTAAGCTTCTCAGCGACTGATTCTTTAAGCACGACTGAGAAACCAGTTGATTCATCGCAATCAACTCAAAAAATGATTTTGGTGGGCGATTCAGTATTGCTAGGTGCAAAAGATTACATGCTGAGGAATTTCTCCACAGTAACGGTTGACGCAGAAGTGGGGCGGCAAGCGCATCAAGGTTTACAAGTTATCAAAAAGATCAGAAGTCTACAAAACGATATCGACTTTGCAGTAATTCATCTAGGAACCAATGGTTACATTGTTGAATCGCAATATGTGTCATTACTGAAAGAGTTGTCTGACTTGCAAAAAGTTATCGTTTTCAATGTTTACGCAAACAGGCGATGGACACAACCCAACAATGAAGTCATTGACCGTGTCACGCAATTTTTTCCCAACGTGAGCTTGGTCAACTGGAACGAGATGGGGCAAACGAATCCCCAATTCTTTGTCAAAGATGGCATTCATCTCACTAGCGATGGTATTTTGGCTATGACCCAAGAGATCAGTAAAATCTCTGGAATCGCTCTGAGTTCGAAAAATAGTTACAAGCCTGCAAAAGTGCGCACTACGCCTATAAATGAAGTCAAGGTAAAGAAAGTCCCCATTGCCCCTAATTCTGATGAAGAGCCCGAAGATGATCGACAGGATAATCCAGCGGATAAAGATCCGGCATTAAATAAACAAGTTGCCAATAACCCATTTGATTGAGATGAGAATAAAAGCATTGATTTTCGGTGGCTACTTCCTTGTCCTATTACATTTTTCCGTACAGGCACAGGTGAGTACGTTCGCTTCGTTATCGGTTCGTGTTGGTGAAAAAGTACCTGATTTGATTTGTGATTTAAGCCGCGCCAAAAAACAACAAATGAAAACACCTGAACCAGATGATCCATTAGTAATTCCCGATATGGAGTTGGTTGCCACGGAGAAGGCTGATATT
>Ga0209550_10002222_pt1 | contig 18677 bp, 18 predicted proteins | sample LauGreSuBDMM15SN_2_FD_187567 | JGI IMG/M metagenome (GOLD analysis project Ga0209550, IMG submission 187567) | Freshwater lake microbial communities from Lake Michigan, USA - Su13.BD.MM15.SN (SPAdes) (version 5) | ecosystem: Environmental > Aquatic > Freshwater > Lake | place: Lake Michigan...
GACAAACTTGATTACGCTGGTTTAGGTAAAAATCCACAACCACTTGGTGTTGCTGGACAAATTATTCCTTGGAATTTTCCACTGTTAATGCTGGCTTGGAAAATCGCACCCGCCCTAGCTGCAGGTAACACTGTAGTTTTGAAACCTGCTGAAACTACACCTTTAACTGCATTACTATTTGCTGAAATATGTCAACAAGCTGAATTACCTGATGGTGTTGTAAACATTGTCACCGGTGCCGGTGAAACAGGAAGATTTTTAGTTGAACATCCAGAAATTGACAAAGTTGCTTTCACCGGATCAACTGAAGTGGGCAGACTTATTGCACAAGCTGTGGCTGGAACAGATAAGAAAGTAACTTTAGAACTTGGTGGCAAAGCTGCCAATATTGTTTTCGACGATGCCGCAATGGATCAAGCTGTGGAAGGTGTTATTAACGGTATTTTCTTTAACCAAGGCCATGTTTGTTGTGCCGGATCGAGATTGCTATTACAAGAATCAATTTCTGATGAGTTCTTAAATCTTCTTTATGAACGAATGAAAACACTTCGCATGGGAGATCCTTTAGACAAAAATACCGATATAGGTGCCATAAATTCTGCTGCTCAATTAGCAAAAATTCATGCCTTAACTCAAGCAGGTAAATCTGAAGGAGCAGAAATGTGGAGTGCTCCTTGTGAGATTCCTAATAAAGGTTTCTGGTTTGCGCCGACAGTATTTACAAATGTTTCTCTTTCTCATCGAATTGCACGTGAAGAAATATTTGGCCCGGTGTTAAGTGTGCTCACCTTTAGAACACCTGATGAAGCAATTGAAAAAGCTAACAACACTCCATTTGGTTTAAGTGCAGGTATTTGGACTGAAAAAGGATCTCGAATCCTGGAGGTTGCACATCGTTTAAGAGCTGGTGTTATTTGGGCAAACACATTTAATAAATTTGATCCCACAAGTCCATTTGGTGGATATAAAGAATCAGGTTATGGTCGCGAAGGCGGACGCCAAGGACTTGAGGCTTACTTGAAGGCCGGTAAATAAATGTCAAATATTGATGTGAAAAGAACTGCCAAGTTATTCATTGGTGGAGCTTTTCCTAGATCTGAATCAGGAAGAACTTATGAAATATTTGACAACAATCAAAATTTCTTAGCTAACGTTGCCTTAGCTTCCCGTAAAGATGCCCGCGATGCAGTTGTTGCTGCTAGATCCGCATTTACAAAATGGTCCGAGGCTACTGCTTATAACCGTGCCCAAGTTTTATATCGAGTTTCAGAATTAATGCAAGGTCGTCGTGAACAGTTTGTGGAAGAGTTAAATTTATGCAGCAAAAGTAATAAACATGCTGAAAATGAAGTTGATGAGGCAATTAATTTAATGGTTTGGTTTGCCGGTTGGGCAGACAAAATCGCAATGGTTACTGGATCTAGTAACCCAGTAGCTGGACCGTTCTTTGACTTTTCAATTCCTGAACCAACAGGTGTTGTGGCAGCAATTGCCCCTGACAAATCACCGCTACTAGGTTTAGTTGAAACAATTGCATCCATTGTGGTCAGCGGAAACGCTGTGATAGTTATAGCTTCAGAAACACAACCTTTGCCCGCTATTTCTTTAGCTGAAGTTTTAGCAACCAGTGATGTACCCGGTGGAGTTGTAAACATATTGACTGGTTCCTATAAAGAAATTGCCCCATGGCTTGCCAGTCACCAAGATGTTAACGCTATTGATTTAAGTGGAGTTGAAAGTAAAGCAATAGCACTCGAATTAGAAAAGGAAGCTGCCATAAATTTGAAGAGAGTACTACGCCCTAATACTAAAATGGATGGTTTAACAAGAATTAAAACTTTCTTAGAAACTAAAACTGTGTGGCACCCACGGGGTTTTTAGAACTTTATTCCTAAATCTTGAGCAATTTTGGCGTAGGTGGGTTTTATGTTCTCATTGATTAATTTGAGTCTTTGATCAAAAGGAATAAAAGAACTTTTCATTGCATTTACTGTTAACCATTGCAATTGCTTTAAAGTGAAACCCAATTCGGTAACTAAAAGTGACATTTCCTTTGTCATGGAAGTATCAGACATCAATCTGTTATCCGTGTTAACAGTTGCCCTAAAACCAAGTTTTGTTAAAACTCCAATGGGATGTTCTTTAATACTTTTAGCTGCACCCGTTTGCACATTTGATGATGGACAAAGTTCAAGTGGCACTCTGCGATCACGAACGTAAGCAGAAAGTTCACCTAATTTTACTTCACCATTTGTTTGAAAACTTAAATCATCAACAATTTTTACTCCGTGACCTAAACGATCTGTGCCACAAATCTGTACCGCTTCCCAAATTGAAGGCAAACCAAATGCTTCACCAGCATGAATTGTCATATGAAAATTTGCTCGTCTGACTGCATCAAAAGCATCCAAATGTCTTGTTGGTGGAAAACCTGCCTCTTTACCTGCGATATCAAAACCAACTACACCTTTATCGCGCCACTTAACTGAAAGTTCTGCAATCTCACTTGATCTCGCAGCTGTTCGCATGGCAGTTAATAAAGCTCTCACCACAATTGGTTTACCATTTTTGGACATGGTTTCTTCACCGCGTTGAAAACCTTTAATTACAGCTTCCACCACTTGATCAAGTGTTAATCCTTGATTTTGGTGTAATTCGGGAGCAAACCTTATTTCTGCATAAACCACACCATCATTTGCTAAATCTTCGGCTGCTTCAAAGGCAACTCTTTCTAGGGCAGCTGCTGTTTGCATAACACCAACTGTGTGAACAAAGGCTTCCAAATATTTTTCTAACGAACCTGAATCACAGTTATCTCTAAACCATTTTGCCAGTGCTATTGGATCTGTAGTTGGAAGATTGCTGTAACCAAATTCCTCTGCTAATTGTGCAACCGTGGCAGGTCTGACTCCACCATCTAAATGATCGTGCAATAAAACTTTAGGAACCGATTTGATTATTTCTGGTGTTAACTTCTCAGACATTTAGTGAACGTCTCCACCGGCCATGAGTCTTCCCACTTTATTTCTTTCCGCGTCTTTTTGATCCAAAATCTTTACGATTCTTCCCGCATACATAACTGCCACTCGATCAGCTAATCCTAAAACTTCATCTAATTCAGCCGATACTAATAACACCGCAGATCCAGCATCTCGGGCGGCAACTATTTGGTTATGAATGAATTCAATTGAACCCACATCAACACCTCTGGTTGGTTGGGCGGCTATAAGTAATTTTGGTCCCCAAATTAGTTCTCTTGCAATAACAAGTTTTTGTTTATTTCCCCCAGATAAAGAACCAGCTGAAGTGTCAATTGAAGGGGTTCTTACATCAAATTTTTCCACTAATTTTGTAGCTAATGCTCTAATTGCGCCAGTTTGCCTCACCCCTGCTTTCGAGAATTCTTTTTCATCAAATCTATTTAAAACAGAATTATCAGCAATTGAATAGGCAGCGACTAAACCATCTTTTTCGCGATCTTCGGGAACATGAGCTACCCCTAATTCATGGATTTTATGAGGACTCAGTTTCGTGACATCTTCATTGTTAATTTCCACAGTTCCAGAATCAATTTTTCTTAATCCTGTTATTGCTTGCACTAATTCTCTTTGCCCATTTCCTTCTACCCCTGCAATTCCAACAATTTCACCAGCTCTAACCTCAAGAGTTAAATCTTTCACTGCAGTTAGTTTTCTATCATCTCGCACGTTTAAATTCTTAACTTGTAATACAACTTCTTTAGGAGTTGCTAGATCTTTTTTTACATCTAGCACCACACTTCGACCAACCATCATGGTTGCCAATCCTTCTTGATCTGTGTCTTTTGGTCTTGCACTTCCAACTACTTTGCCATTTCTAAGCACAACAACTCGATCTGCAATTGCTAAAACTTCACGAAGTTTATGGGTAATGAAAATTACCCCTACCCCTTTTTCTGCAAAACCTTGCATAACTTTTAATAATTCATCTGTTTCTTGGGGGGTTAATACCGCGGTTGGTTCATCCATAATCAAAATATCTGCTTTACGATAAAGCATTTTCAGAATTTCAACTCTTTGCTGCATACCCACTGGCAAATCTTCAATTCTTGCTTTGGCATCAACTTCCAAACCGTACTTAACTGATAATTCTGTTACTTCTTTTTCAGCTGCGACTAAATCAAATTTGATTCCTTTGGTTTTTTCTGCCCCTAACGCAATATTTTCAGCCACAGTCATAACTGGCACTAATTGAAAATGTTGATGCACCATGCCAATGCCCTTAGCAATAGCTTCTGCTGGGGAATGAAAATCAACTTTTTGACCCTTGATGAATAACTCGCCACCATCTGAACCATAGAGACCATAAATCATTTTTACTAACGTTGATTTACCAGCACCGTTTTCGCCTAATAGTGCAAGAATTTCACCCTTTTCCAGAGTTAATGAAACATTGTCATTAGCTAAAACTCCAGGAAATTTTTTAGTTAAATTTTTAGCTTCAATCAAATATTCAGTCAAAATTAGCCCTCCTTTGTATAAGGCTGGCCCGCTGCCGCAGGTGGTCTTACTCTTCCTACCGCTATTGATAACACGATTAAGGTCATCACAAAAGGTAGCAAGTTAACAAATTGTTGTGGAATATTTATAACTTCATCAGCTTGCAATTGACTCGCGATTGCTGTTGATAAACCAAAAAATAGTGCTGCAGCTAGAGCTCCCATTGGATTCCAGGCACCAAAGATCATGATTGCTAAGGCTAAGAAACCTCGTCCAGCAGTTAATCCTCGAGCAAATGTTCCGGCAGCTTCTAAAGCTAAGAATGCACCAGCACAACCCGCTAAAGCACCGGCAAGAGTTACGTTCATCATTCGTACTCTGGTGACATTAATACCTGCGGCATCTGCAGCACTTGGGTATTCACCAACTGATCTACTTCTTAAACCCCATCTGGTTTTGAAAATTGCATAATTTACAGCTAAGACAATAAACAGTGTGGCAAGAGCGAACAAACCATTTCTAAAAAATACTGGTCCAATTAATGGAATGTCACTCAAGATCGGGATTGAAACCACAGGCATTAATTGTGGAAGAGTTTTACCGGGAGCATAGAAAAACGAAGTCAATCCTGCAGCAACAATGTTTATTACCACCCCGGCAATAATCTGATCCATCTCCCATTTTACTGCTGCCACAGCTAAGAATGCGCCCATTAATAAACCTGCGCCTATCCCAATCAACATTCCTAAATAAATATTTCCAGTTATCACTGAACCAAAAAAGCTAGCAAATGCCGACATAAGCATTTGGCCTTCGATGCCAATATTTACAACGCCAGTTCGCTCACCAATAATTCCTACCATCGCAGCCAGAACTAAAGGGACCGCGTAGCCCCACCCGAAAACTAAAACTGAAGTAGTTTTAATTTCGTCAAGGAAATATAAAACGTAAGCAATTACCGTCACTAGGCCAAGAGTTATAACTGGTTTTTTATTATCTTTAATAAAATCCAACATTAGTTACCCCACCCACTTGTGACATTTGCTGATTTTTGAGCTTTTCCTTTAAACAAGTACTTCGCCAAGATTGGTGCCGAAACCAGCAATAAAGTTATAGCTAATAAAACGTCAACGATTTCAGGTTCAATTCCAGTTTCAAACTGTAAAGAAGCGCCCCCGGCTCGAAGTGTTCCAACTAAAATTGCGGCTGGAATTGTGGCCAAAGGATTTGCTCTTGCCAAAAGAGCAATTGTAATTCCATCAAAACCTAATCCTGCATTAAATGCTGGTTCAAATCGGTAAGTGATTCCTAATGTTTCTATTGCTCCGCCAAGTCCTGCCAGGCCACCACTGAGCAACATCCCAGTAACAACCATTAGTTTCATGTTTATCCCTGCATAAGTTGCAGCAAACTTATTCTTTCCAACTGTATTAAATCTGAAACCTGCAGTAGTTTTGTTAAGCATCCAAGAAACCAATAAGCAGATAATTAGTGCCAAAATGAAACCAAATGGAATCACTCCGATGTTTGGTAACACTGCAGTTTCGGCAATCTTTTTAGTTCTCTGTAATGATTGATCTGGTTCTTTGAAAGGATTACTTACTAGGTAATCCAAAATACCAATTGCAATACTATTTAACATAATTGTTGAAATAACTTCGTGCACGCCTCTATAAGCTTTTAAAATTCCTGCTATTCCTGCCCAAATTGCTCCAACTATAATTCCGCAAGTAAGTGCAACTAAAACGTGGAAAATTGGTGATAAATTTGTAATATAAATTCCCGCTAAAGCTGAGGCAAGTGCTGCAGAAATTAATTGGCCTTGCGCTCCAATATTAAAAAGTCCAACTCTTAAACCAACTGTTACAGCTAATCCTGCTAAAACTAAAGGTGTTGTCTTTTGAAAAGTTCTTAACAATCCATCAGAATCAAACCACGCTTCAGAAAAAATTGCTTTATAGGCTACTAGTGGATTAACGCCTTGCAGCAAAATTAAAATACCGCCCAAAACAAAAGCTACAAAAATTGCAGCAATTGGTACAACTATTGTTTGATTACGAACAAAGAAACCTAATTTATTTTCTTGCTTTGTGTCAGTTAGCGTCAATTAGATTCCTCCTTGTCTAGTTATGAAAGTGGGACGCAATAGAAATTGCGTCCCACTGACATTCTGTCCTTAATTAACTGATTTGACTAGAGAGTCACGCCAGTCTTTATTGAACCGTCTTTCAATCCAGCTACAATTTCTGCAACCTTTGCTTGGATATCAGCAGAAACTGCTGAAGCCAAATCATGGTAGTCAGCTAGACCGGTAGTTCCAACGAAATTTCCGCCCTTGATGCTTCCGTCAAATACAGCTTTTACTAGATCTGCTGTTCCTTCTGACAGACCTTTCATTGCTGATGTAACTAAGCATGGTTGTGCTTCTGGAACAGTTCCCCATTGATCAGTGTCAACACCGATACAGAAGATTGAAGTTCCGGCACCTTCAGCTTTTGCAATTTCAATTAATGCACCGTTACCAGTTCCGCCACCTGCACCGAAAATGATGTCTGCACCTTGTGAAAGTTGCTTCTTAGCTTCTGCTGCTCCCCATACAGGATCACCGAAACCGTTGTCGGCTGGTGGATGGTAAACAGTTGTAACTTTAACGCCTGCGTTTGCAGCAGTTGCTCCAGCTTCAAATCCCTTAGCGAATAGTTGTACTGGTGGGATTTCCAAACCTAGAACTGATCCAAGTTTGTTGGTCTTTGTTAGCAATCCTGCTAAGTAACCTGCTGCGTAACCTGCTTGATCTTCAGGGAAAATCAAACCTGTTAAGTTTGCAACTTCTTCACCTTGGAATTGATCCACACCGATGAACTTGGTGTTTGGATTTTCTTTTGCTGCTGCAACTGATGCTTCTGCCATCAAGAAACCAACTGTGACGATTACGTCATAGCTCTTGTCGGTGAATTGCTTCATGTTTGCTGCATAGTCTTTTGTATCGGTTGTTTCGATGTACTTAGCGAAACCGCCAACTTCAGCTGCTGCTGCTTTAGCACCTTCCCATGCGGATTGGTTGAATGACTTGTCATCAACCTTGCCGATGTCGGTTACTAAACCAACGCAGAAGCTTTCAGCTGCTGCGCAGTTTGAATCATCTAATGCAGCTGCTGTATCTTCTGCTGCTGTATCAGTTGATCCACTGCTGCAAGCTGCTAGTACTAACGCAAGAATTGAAATTCCTGCTAATGTGCGCATGCGCTTCATTAACTAGTGCTCCCTCTTTTTATTGTTCGCCCCATTTTGGGAACGTTTGATTACCAGTAGTTTTCACTGCCGATAGTGAAGACACTACGCCAAATATGGGGAATTATTTCTATATTTATGGGTGAATTTCATTACGTGATGAAAGCGTTATGAAACTTCTGTTACTAGTGTGAACTGAGTTTTAAGAGATGCGATCCAGGATGATTTTTCGCTTTTCTTTCGGCTCAGAGCCCATAGTGAAGGCATTTTCTAGTGCAGCTTTGGCAAGAGGCAATCTGGAAGCATCATCGATGTGTAGTTCGAGAACTGGTTGATCTTTTTCCACATAATCGCCTTCTTTGGCCAAACAAATAATTCCTGCTGTCTTGGAAACTGAATCTTCTTTCTTTTCTCTACCCGCACCTAATCTCCATGCAGCTAATCCAATTGCATAGGCATCAAGATTGGTGATGTAGCCAGCTTTTGTTGCAACCACATTTTCTTTGTTGGTGGCAACTGGGATTTCTATTTCAGGATCTCCCCCTTGGGCAATAATCATTTTCTTCCAAATTTCAAATGCGGAACCATCTTTCAATCCTGTTGCTGGATCTTTCTTGATTCCTGCTAATTCCAACATTTCTTTTGCTAAAGCCAAAGTTATTTCAATAACATCTTGAGGTCCTTTGCCATTTAAGACATCAATTGATTCACTTACCTCTAAAGCATTTCCCACTGCTTGACCAAGAGGTGTATCCATTTGGGTAATCAGAGCAACGGTTTTAACTCCCGCTTTATTACCGATTTCAACCATGGTCTCAGCTAATTGTTTGGCTTTTGAAAAATCTTTCATGAAAGCACCGCGTCCTGCTTTTACATCTAAAACTAAAGCTTGAGTTCCTTCAGCAATCTTTTTACTCATAATTGACGAAGCGATTAGGGGAATACATTCCACGGCGCCAATAACGTCTCGGAATGAGTACATCTTTCTATCGGCAGGAGCTAAACCAGAACTTGCTGCAGTAATAAAAACACCAACGTCTTTCAGTTGTTTAATCATTTGATCATTTGACAGCGTGATATTAAATCCAGAAACAGATTCCATTTTGTCTAAAGTTCCACCAAATGTTCCTAATCCTCGCCCCGAAAGTTGTGGAACTGCTGCACCGAAAGATGCAACCAAAGGACAGAGGGGAAGAGAAATCTTGTCGCCGACTCCGCCAGTGGAATGTTTATCAACTGTTGGTTTACCTACACTTGATAAATCCAAAATTTCGCCACTTTTGACCATGGCGTCAGTCCAAACACTTAATTCTTCTTTATTTAAACCTTGAAAGAAAACTGCCATCAGAAAAGAACCGGCTTGTTCATCAGGAATTTCATTCTTGGTAAACGCGTTGATAAACCAACGGATTTGTTCTTCAGTTAGTACTCCACCATCACGCTTTGCATAAATCAAATCTTGAAAGTTCATGCCACACTCCAACCACCATCAACGCTAACAGAAATTCCTGTTACCCCTGATGCCTCATCACTTAATAGGAACAAAACAGACTTAGTCACTTCACTGGCACTGACAGGTCTTTTCATGGGAGATCTTTCATTCCATTTCTTTAAACCTTCTGGCCAAGATTTATCTAATCCATCTCGATCAACTAAACCTGGAGCAACTGCGTTACATCTAACTCCTAATGCTGCTAATTCAACAGCTGCTAATTCTGTGTATCGAGTTAAGGCAGCTTTACTTGAGGCATACAAAGAGTGATTGGGAAAGGGGTGCTCTGCTTCTATGGAGGTAATATTTACAATCGCATTTCCTGGTTTAAAAATATTTAAACAGGCTTTAACAATTGCTTGTGGAGCCAAGACGTTTGTGAACATGATTGAATTCATGACTTTCTCATCCATTGGATCTGAGGGATCTAGACTTTGATCAGCTGCATTATTAACTAAATAATCAATTGTAGAAACCTGCTTTAATACTTCGGATACTAATTTCTCTGCAACTAAATCAAGATTTCCAGTTGATAAATCACTTTGAACACTGAAAGCTTTTCCACCTTTTTGTTCAATTTGGGCTACAACTTCAGCTGCGCCTTTTTTATTATTGTTGTAATGAACCACAACTTGGGCGCCTTCGTTTGCTAATTGCAAGGCAATTTCTTTACCTAAACCAGAACTAGCACCTGTAACCAAGGCAACTTTGTTGCTGAATCTATTTGTCATTTGGCACTATGAATTCTGGCTTCACTTATTACTTGATTCATATCAACTTTGGTAGAAATTCGGTCCACAATTACAGGATCTCCTGCGACTAAGACGTGCACCACATCACTTCGACCAGCGGCATAAACAAGTAATCCGTGTGGGTCTCCCACTGGGACAAGATGTGGTTGATCAAGATCTAACACAATTAAGTCTGCGTCCTTGCCAACTTCAACGGTTCCGATTCGATCTTGCATTCCAAGAGCTAGTGCTCCGCCATAAGTTGCTGCTCTAACAACTTCAGCTACTGGAATTGCTGCGGCATCTTCTGTAATTAGGCGAGCTAAGTTTGCTGCTGATCTCATTACATTCCACATATCTAAATCGTTACTTGATGAACAACCATCTGTTCCCAGTGAAACATTTATTCCTTTTTCTTTGGCTTTTACCCACTCAAAGGCACCACTGGCAAGTTTTAGATTGGAACCAGGACAGTGGGAAAGACTGACCTTATTTTCTTTAATAATGTTTCTATCCTCATCAGTTAATTTAACTGCGTGAGCAAAAACTGCGTTTTCCAAAGCTTGGGCGTCTTGCAATACTTTTGTGGGAGTTTTACCATGTCGTTTTATTACATCTTCATTTTCGGCTTGATTCTCAGAAATATGAGTATTAAAAATTGCTCCTATTTCTTTAGCCACCTTCGCAACTTCAGCTAAATGTTCTGGGGAAACTGTGTAAGTCGAATGTGGTTGAGCCACTAGCGGTGCATACGCTCCACCGATTTCTTTGATAACTTTGGGCCAATTTCTTAAATGCTCAATTCTTTTATCCCATTCGAGTCCATCTGGACCTGCAAAATCAAAAAATACTGGACCAATTAAATGTCTTAACCCAACTTCAACAGCACCTTTATGTGCCATGTGCGGATGCAAATACATATCTAAAGTGCAAGTTGTGCCACCAAGTAAAGCTTCTAATGCTCCTAATTTGGCACCAATATAAGTTCCTTTTTCATCCATAATTCTTGCTTCTTCAGCCCACACTTTTTCTAAGAAACCTTGCAAATCAACATCTTCAGCGACTCCTCGCAAAAGTGTCATTGGTGTATGAGTATGAGTATTGATAAGGCCTGGCATTACTAAATGGTGTGAACAATCTATAACTTTGCTGGATTGCCATTGATTTTCTTGATCAATTGGCACAATGCCAAATATTTTCTCATCCTTTACAGCAATACTTACATTTCTTAAAACTGACGCTTGTACATCAACTACAACTACATATTGAGCATTATGAAGAATTAAATCAACTTGAGTTGCCATAGTTATTGCGCCAAAATCTTTGTAGCTTCATCAAGAACTTGAACTACTTGAGCAGCGGAGGTTTCTACCACTTTTTGCACATCTTCCATAGTTATTTCTTCGCTGCTTAATCCTGCAGCAGGATTTGCCACAATACAAATTGCCGCGTATCTCAATCCTTTTTCAACAGCTAAAACAACTTCAGGAACACCTGTCATTCCCACCATGGTTACACCCATTTGTTTGGCCATTTGAATTTCAGCTTTTGTTTCAAATCTTGGACCTTCAAAACCACCATAAATTCCACCCTCAGAAATGGGAATATTTAAATTCTTACAACTCTTGATAAGTACATTTCTTAAATCCTGGTTATAGGGGTTTGTCATGTCAACATGATTTACTCCTTCTTCCCCATCAAAGAAGGTAGAAATTCTGTTTTTTGTAAAATCAATAAAATCATCAACTACTTGTAAACCACCTACCGGAACATTTTCATCTATTCCGCCGCAAACATTTACTGCCAGAACATCTTTAACACCTAAATCAACTAAGGCTTGAATATTTGCTCGGTAGTTAACTTTGTGCGGTGGAACAGAATGCTTAGTGCCATGTCTGGTTAAGAAGTAAGTTATTCGATCATGCCAAGTACCTTTAGTTACTTGGGCTTGACCATATTTTGTTTCAATTACTTTAACTTCAGGATTTTTTAAAGCTGAGATTGAATAAAAACCTGTTCCAGCAATTATTCCTAATGGTTCTTTCATTTATTTTAAATGACTTCCATCAAATGCATCCGGTAGTAATTCCTTTAACTTCTTTGGACCATCGTTGTGATCAATTATTAATTCCCCGCCACCATGTTCTTGTAACAATTGGCGACATCTGCCACAAGGTAGCAAAATTCCAGGTTCAGGTCCCACACAAGAGAATGCAACCAGTCTTCCTCCGCCAGTTAAAGCAAGTTGTGAAACTAATCCACATTCAGCACAAAGCGTTAAACCATAGGATGCGTTTTCAACATTGCAACCAGAAACGATTCGACCATCATCGACTAGTGCAGCGGCACCCACTGGAAATTTTGAGTAATTCGCATAAGCATTCTTTTGGGCTTTTTTTGCTTCACTACGAAGCAGTTCCCAATCAATATTTTGATTCACCATGGTGCTCCTAAGACTACGCCGGAGGAAGTTTAATTTCAAAACACGACTGTAAAATTGTGGCGGTGGACCATGAGATGTTAAGCACCTCAGGGGTGAACTTCCCCTTTGACTGCTGTGCCGTTATTCAAAATTAACGACAATCAATTTATCTAGAGATATAGTAGAAATACGAGTCAAATCTTGGAGAAAAATTGTTTAAGAAAGTATTAATATCCATTTCATTAATTGGATCTCTGGCGTTAACTGCTTGTGGATCGGCAACAAATTCAATGGGAATGTCTGACTCTTCCCTTAGTTCTGCACCTGCAACAGGCGACATGATGGTTGAAAACAAAACTGCTCTAGATCGATCAATTATTAAAACTTCTTCTTTAAGTATCAGGGTTAAGAATGTAGAAAAAGCAATCACCCAAGCTCAAGATTTGGCAACTCAATTTAAAGGTCGAGTCGATGACTCTTCTCAATATAAAAATCCTGGCAGTGACGAATCACTAAGTGCCAATTTAACAATCAGAGTTCCATCTGCAAATTTGGAGAAAGCACTTCAATCATTCAAAGATTTAGGTGATGTTGAATCATCATCGATATCGGCAACTGATGTGACCTTACAAAAAGTGGACCTTGATGCTCGTGTTTTGGCGTTAACTACTTCTATAGATCGTTTTAAACAACTCATCTCCGCAGCTACTAACACCTCTGATCTCATTGCTGCCGAAACTGCGCTTGCAGAAAGACAAGCAGAATTAGATAGTTTGACTGCTCAATTGAAATATTTATCAGAACAAGTTGATATGTCAGTTATCTACTTAGCTTTACTTCCAAATGATTCTTTCAGCGCAATTAAACCAATTGGTTTCGTGGCTGGAATTGAAAAGGGATTTGTGGCTCTATTAAATGCTGCAGCCAACCTCACCTCAATTTTAGGCTATTTTATCCCTTGGATCATCGCTGTATTGATTGTTGTAGTTGTAGTAAAACTGATTTCCAGGTTTAGACAAAGCCGATAATTAACTAGGCATAATCGGTTAGATAATGCCCAGTGTTCTAGTAATCGGTGAAGCACTCATAGATGTCGTGCACGGCATCGATGGTGGAATAAAAAATATCCCTGGCGGATCTCCTGCCAATACAGCTGTGGCACTGGCGCGACTTGGCGTTAAAACTTTCATGAAAGCCAGAACATCAAAAGATAATTTTGGGATAGAAATAAGAAATTACTTGACTAATCAAAATATCAATTTAGATTATTCTTTAATTGTAGAAGAACCTTCATCGGTAATTGATGCAATCATTCAAAAAGATGGAACTCCAAAATATGAGGCTGTACTAACAGGGGCAGCTGACTTTGGCTGGACGACTGAGGAATTGAAGAAAGATTTTGATAACGATATAAAAATTATTCAACTAGGTTCACTGACTTCCTACATTGAACCTGGGGCAAGCAATGTTGAAAAGTGGTTTTCTCACTTAAGAGAATCTGGCAAATATTTGCTAACTTTTGACCCAAACATTAGACATCCCTTAGATGGTCAAACAGAAACAGCAGTTAGAAATCGTGCCAAAATTTTAACAAGTCTTGCCCACGTGGTGAAAGCTAGCGATGAAGATCTGCGGTGGATAAATCCTGATAAATCTCCGCAAGATTCAGCACTAGAAATACTCAAAAATGGGGCAGTACTTGTTGTTGTAACTTTAGGAAAAGATGGCGCATTTGCCATTAATAGAGAAGAAGAATTTATTGAAGTCTCGACTCCTGAAATTAACGTCACAGACACCATTGGCGCAGGTGATACCTTTGCTGCTGCTTTAATAACTCAAATTTTGGAAAAACAAATATTTGATGAAACTTCGCTTTCCAAATTGAATAAAACAGATTTAACACAGATCCTGAGTAACTGTGCTTTGACTGCATCCATAACTTGTTCGAGACAAGGTGCTAATCCTCCTCATCGCCACGAAGTAACTTGGTAACATAAGTAATCCACCTAGGGAGATAAAATGACAACACTTAGCGCATCGCCATTCATCGTTGATTCCATCTGGCACAAAACTCGTACTTCAGCTTTAGTCCAAATTTCTGCTTTAACAGCCATAACTGTTTTAAGTGCTCAAGTTATAATTCCCCTTCCCTTTACTCCCGTGCCTTTAACTATGCAAACTTTTGCAATACTTTTTGGTGCTGCAGCAATCGGACCGTTTAAATCATTGATTGCACAATTTGCCTATTTATCTTTAGCAGCACTTGGTTTACCTGTGTTAGCTGGTGATAGAGGTGGCATCGAAGCAATTTTTGGTGCGACAGCTGGATACCTTTTCGCTTTCTTGTTAGCAAGTTTTGTTGTTGGAAAACTTGCCAGCAGAATCACTACCAAAAGATTTCAAGGTGTTTTACTTGGCTACCTAGTGGGAAGTTTGATCATTTATGCCATGGGTGCAACTTGGTTAGCTATTTATACAGAAAAAGGTTTTTATTACGCGCTGTTAAATGGAGTAGTTCCATTCCTAATTGGTGATGCAATCAAAGCTTGCCTAGCTGCATCTTTACTACCAATTTCTTGGCGTTTAATTAATAAATAATTAATGGATTTATTTGTAGCACTACTTGCAGGTATGGCAAGTGGCTTTCTTAATGTTGTTGCTGGTGGTGGAACTTTAATTGTTTTTCCAACTTTGGTTGCATTAGGACTTTCCCCTTTAGTGGCAAATGTGACTGCGGCAGTTGGTGTTTTTCCAGGATCACTCGCAGGTAGTTGGACTTATCGAAAGGTTTTAAAAGAACAAAAACAACTAGCTTTAATAGCAGTGGTGTTGATGCCGATTTTTTCAATTATTGGCGCTTTATTGCTGCTACTTCTACCAGAAAGAAATTTTGAATTGATTGTGCCATTCCTGATTGGTGGTGCTGGTATTTTGATCGCAATTCAACCTTTAGTTTATAAATTATTTCCCAAAAACAGTTACAAACTAAACTACAAAGTAATAATTCCTGGGTTTGTTGTGGCAGGAATCTATGTCGGATACTTTGGTGCCGGCACCGGAGTAGTACTACTGGCCATATTTGGAATAGCTGGATTATCAAATATTCAACAAGCAAACGGAATAAAAAATCTTGGTTCCGGAACCGGTAATGCCATAGCAGCATTGCTGTTTGTATTTTCTGGTTTAGTTGTTTGGGAAACTGCAATTTCAGTTGCCATTGGCTCAATTCTAGGAGGAATTTTAGGAGGACGATTTGCTCAGAAACTTGATGCTTCCTACTTTAGAATAATCATTTTGTTTGTTGCCGTGATTGCCTCAATATATTTATTTATCAAAAACTCTTAATATTTCTGCCAACTTTCCAGCCCATCTGTTCACTTAAACTCATAGCATCAATTCTTAAATACCAAATTTGCTTGAAAGCATTTATGCCATATTTTGCGCCATGTTCAAATCCTGCCATCATCCCTATTAGAGCTGGGTTTTCAGATTGATTGATTTGTTTGCGCATTTCATTTAAACCAGAAATCTTATTGGCCTTTGTGACTGTTTCATAGCTAATAAGCAATGGTGGAAAAATTGAGAAATCTAATTGGGTGACTGGGATTCCTAGAGTATTTGTCAAATTAATAGATACTTCATACACAGTTTTATGGTTAGCGCATAACAGAAGTGCTAATAGCATTGGATTTATTTGCTCTGAAATATTTGTATTAATGGTTTTAATGCCAGGTCTTTTGAATCTCCACAGCGGATAGTTCTTCATAAAATCTGTACAGACACTATTTTTATCAGCCAAATGATTGATGCCGTGATAAAGATTGGGGTGATTTACTACAGTTTCCCATTCTTTAGCACATTTAAGTAAACACTCAGATATTCCTGTAACAGAAAGTTTTTGTGATTTCTGAGTGCTATTTATTAGGGCATCTAGGGCAAATAGGGTCAGCTGAAAGTTGTGTGAAACAACTGAATCATAAGGCGGGGAACAGATTCCCCACTCACCATATTGTTGATTGATATTTTCTTTAGTTAAACCAGTTATGGCACTTCCCATAACATCACCAATTGCAGCACCCAACAAAGCACCAAGTATTCGATCTTGACGGGAATTAGCAATTGGTTTGGAGCGAAACAAAGTTCTGGCAACTGGCAACATCTCAGCAACGATCATGTGCACCGCCTTGTTAGGTGAATTATAATTTAACTTGGCAAAGAATTAGTAGTTTTTATTGTTTAATTCGTACCAGATTTGGGACGATGTATTTAACTATTTTTAAACTAGGGAAAGAATTCCTGCAGAGAAGAAGGCTAAGCCTATTCCTAAGAATTGAATACCAGTTAATTTCTCTTTCAAGAATGCTGTGGCCAAGATGACAGTGGCAGCCGGATACAAGGAAGCAATAACAGCGGCGATAGATAAGTATCCTTCGAATGTTGCCAAAACAAAAACTGCATTGGCTGTGGCATCAAGTGCTCCCGACAAAATTACGAGAGCAAAAAGATTTGAATCATAACCTGATCTGAAGTTTTCTGATTTTTTGTAAACGAAATATCCAATTACTAGAATTGATGACATTAATCTGGCAAAAACTAGTGGCCACATCCCATTATTTGAAGCAGCTAAACCAACCAGGCTTAAGAAAGTTCCGATCAAGAGCCCTGAAATAATTGCTAACAATAAGCCTTTTCGACTTACCACCAATTTTCCACCGGTTGGGGAAGTTTCCATACTCACCAAAACTACTGAAATTATCGCGATTGAAATTCCTAACCAAGCGATCCAACTTAATTTCTCGCCCACAATTAATCCCATTGCTATGGGAACTAATGTTGAACAAGCTGCAGTAACTGGACTCATTACACCCATGGGGCCTATCGCTAAAGCTAAATACAAACTTCCCATCGCAAGAATTCCTACCACTCCTGCAAGTGAGCCAATAAATAAACCGTTGAGAGTTATCTCGCCTGGAAGCATAACTGCATAAATTAGTAAGAACAGTAATCCCACTGGATAGGACAAAACCAGAACTTTATTTGCAGGTATTTTCTTGGATACGAATCCACCAAAGAAATCGGCAGTTCCCCACATCAGACTTGAGATAAGTGCCAAGAACGCTGCCATGGAAATAACTTAGCGCACGTCTGGCAAAATGAAGGTATGGCTCTAATTTTGACCGATACATTTAACAGTGATTTTAAAGTCCATGAATTAATCACTGCATTAAAAGATGTTGAGTTTCATAGAGAAAGAGCAAAATCTAAGAGTTTAAAGAAATTAGAATGTGATAATTCTAAACATAATCAACTTAATATTTCACGACAAATAGATTTTGATATACCAGTGTCAGCACAGAAATTAGTTTCAAACCCTATTTCTATTTTAGAACAATGGGATTTTAATCTTGATGAATCTATTGATATTATATTATCCATAACAAATATTCAAACAACAGTAAAAGCACACTTAGAATTTAAAGAAAATTCTATGACGGTAGTAAATGTTAAGTCTGTGGTTGATTCTAAAATATTCTTGATGAGTTCTTTTGTTGAAGAATTTGTGTCCAAATATTGGAAAAAAACTTTAACTGAAGATTTTGCTATTCTAAATAAATGGATTAAAGCTTAATCGAGCTTTTCATTAAATATTGCCTCAAGTTCCATCTTTGTTGAATCGTAATCAACATGTAAAACTCCAATCATTCCCAACTCAGCAGCACCTTTAATGTTATGTGCTAGATCGTCAACAAAAACGGATTCATTTGGTTTTACTTTCAACAATTCAAGTGTGTGGTGATAAATTTCTGCGTCGGGTTTTCTCATCCCCACTTCCCCGGAAATAATAACTTCATCAAACATGTCATCCCACCCATGTCTTGGATAATTATTACCCCAAGAATTAGACAAAAGAGCTGTCTTAATTCCTTTCTTTCGAGCACGATGTACTAAACCATTCATATCTGGTGCATGCTCAAAAAATTGAAACATTCGGTCAAGCAACCCTGTGGGATTAACTTTGATATTTCCAAGTGTCAAGAGTGCGTGAGCTAGTTCGACTTCAAAATCTGGTACAGACATCTCACCTTTTTCGAGAGCGTGAATGGGATTTATTCTTAATTCTTTTTCAACTTCAGGTCCTAACCACTCATTGAAAACTTTGTAGTAAACGTCTAAATCAATATTTTCTTGACCGGTCCAATTAGTAAGCATGTGATCAAGTCCATTGGTGAGCACTCCACCCCAATCAACTATTAATGCTGTGGGTTTCTTTTCAAGAGCTGTCATGAAAATTAGTTTAGTGCCTAGCCCACCCTCCTTAAAAA
>Ga0209550_10002223_pt1 | contig 18670 bp, 18 predicted proteins | sample LauGreSuBDMM15SN_2_FD_187567 | JGI IMG/M metagenome (GOLD analysis project Ga0209550, IMG submission 187567) | Freshwater lake microbial communities from Lake Michigan, USA - Su13.BD.MM15.SN (SPAdes) (version 5) | ecosystem: Environmental > Aquatic > Freshwater > Lake | place: Lake Michigan...
CCTGTGATGTCGGCCGCGAATGACAAAACGGATGCGGCTGAGAAACCGACGACGATAAGCAATGACTTCAATTGAAACATTTTTTCTCCTTGAAAAACTTTGAAATACTACGAGGATTGATTTACTCTCAAGGACTCTAAAAAAAGAATATGACAGTATCGTGTCTATAATTTCGGGAAAACGCTAGGTGAATGATTTAATACGATTTTTTTAAACTTTAAATACACATTAAATAGCAATTTTTCTTATTCACACTGTTTTTAAATGCGGTAAATCAAATCCTATACTTTTTTTTGTCACTTATTGGTCATATTTTCGACACATAATGGAGCATTTACTGAAAATATGATAGTAATAATTTATTCATTTAAAAGCATTAACTGCATTCACGTCTTGTTCAAACCATGAAAAATGGAACTCTGCTCGCTGCTGTCGACCTCGGTTCGAATAGCTTTCGCCTAGAAATATGCCGTTACAGCCATGGCCTGATTCAAAGGTCTGAGTACATCAAGGAAGCCGTGCGACAAGGCAGCGGCTTGGACGAAGATCGCAACCTGAGTAAAGAAGCCATGGAGCGCGGCTGGGAGTGCTTGGCGCGGTTTGCTGAGCGGTTGGCCGGTTTCAAGCCCAATGAAGTTCGAGCGGTGGCAACACAGACTTTGCGCGAAGCCAAAAACAGGCATGTATTTTTGAATAAAGCCCACCAGCTTTTGGGTTTTCCGATTGAGGTGGTGTCAGGGCGCGAAGAAGCACGGCTTATTTACCAAGGTGTTTCGCATTTTTTACCTCAAACCGATGAGCGTCGCTTGGTGATTGATATTGGCGGCAGGTCTACCGAGTTCATTTTGGGGATTAAACAAGAAACCTCCAAACTTGAAAGCTACAGGCTAGGCAGCGTGTCCAGTAGCCTGAAATATTTCCCCAATGGCGAGCTGTCGCAAGCCGCCTTTCACAAAGCAGAAGTGGCAGCCAAGGCTGTTCTTGAGGAAGCAGTGGAAATTTTTCCCAGAAAAGCTTGGGACACCGCCTTTGGCTCATCGGGAACAGTCAGTGCTGTGGCAGAGGTACTGGGCAGCTCGGGATGGTCCGACAAAACCATCACATTGGAATCTTTGGAGTGGCTCAAACGCCACCTGATCCGTGTGGGGCATGTCGACAGTTTGCGCATGGAGGGGCTAAAAGAAGATCGCCGCGCCGTCATCGGGGGTGGTTTAGCCGTTTTGTATGCGGTACTGGAAATGTTCAAAATTGATGAGCTTCAAGTCACACCTGGTGCGTTGCGGCACGGTTTGTTATACGACCTGATTGAACGCGAAGATGAAACCAAGGACACCCGATCAGTAACAGTCGCTGGATTACAAAAAGCCTTTCAAGTTGACACAGAGCAGGCCAAGCGCGTGAGCAAAGTTGCTTGTCATTTTCTCCACCAATTAGAAACAGCCAAAGAAGCTGACCAAGATTGGCCACGACTCACGAAAAAATTAGATTGGGCTGCCCAATTACATGAGATTGGGGCGCAAATCTCCCACACCGACTCGCACAAACACAGCGCGTATATCTTGGACAATACCGATGCGCCTGGTTTTGCGCTCTACGAGCTACACCGGCTAAGTCTGCTGGTGTTGGGTCACAAAGGAAAGCTCAGGAAACTGGACGTTGATTTCACGAACGAGGGCTTTGCCTGCCAGTTGATGAGCCTGCGATTGGCGGTCATACTTTGCCACGCTAGACGAGAACCGGACTATAAAAAAATACAACTGCGCTTATCAGAAAAACAAGCCAACCGGTTTGAGCTTTTGATGGAACCGCTGTGGCCACAGCGGTTCCCCCAATCCCAGCATCTGTTGCAGCAAGAAGTCCTTGCTTGGCAAAAGACGAGCTGGGAGCTTCAGATCAAACAGGCTTAGCGAACGATTTTGATCAGTTCACGTTTACCGGCTTTGTAGGTGAATAAAGTCAAGGCGCCATTTTTGATGTCGCCTTTTTCGTCAAATGTAATGTTGCCAGTCACGCCCTTGTAGCCAGCAGTTTTGGCCAATACAGGCAGGTATTTGGCAGGGTCAGATGAATTGGCTTTGACCATGGAATCCACCATCAAATTGACAGCGTCATACACATAGGGTGCGTAAATTTGCACATCGACGTTGAAGCGCTTTTTGAATTTGTCGTCGAAAGCTTTGCCTGATTTTTCTTCGATACCACCGGCTTCAGCGCAAAACACTTGGTTGTCGCCAAGAGCCTCACCAGCAAGTTTGATGATTTCATTGGTACAAATGCCATCGCCACCGACGAATTTGGCGCTCAAACTCAGCGATTTCATCTGCTTGATCATGGGTCCAGCAACAGCATCCATGCCGCCAAAGAACACGACATCAGGCTTTTTGCCTTTCAGTGTGGTCAAGATAGCAGTGAAGTCGGTGGCTTTGTCGGTGGTGAATTCACGGCCTACGATGGTCGCGCCAGCGGCTTTGGCCGCCTTTTCAAACTCATCAGCAACGCCTTGTCCGTAAGCGGTACGGTCGTCAATAACAGCGATTTTTTTGCCTTTGAGATCGTTCACAGCGTAGCGGCCCAAGGTGCCACCCAGGTGCACATCGTCAGCCACCACGCGGAAGGTGGTTTTGTAGCCTTGGCGTGTGAATTTGGGGTTGGTAGAAGAAGGGGAAATTTGGGGAATGCCAGCATCGCTGTAGATTTTGGAAGCAGGTATAGAGGTGCCAGAGTTCAAGTGACCGACCACGCCATTCACTTTTGAATCCACCAATTTTTGCGCTGCAGCTGTGCCTTGCTTGGGATCTGCTGCATCGTCTTCAGCCAGCAACTCAAACTTGACTTTTTTGCCGCCAATGGACACGCCTTTGGCATTGAGTTCTTCGATGGCCAAGCGAGCGCCGTATTCGTTGTCTTTGCCCAAGTGGGCGATGGCGCCACTCAGAGGTGCGACGTGACCGATTTTGACAACTTCTTGAGCCATGCTCATAGAAGTGGCGACACCCAAGGCCAAGGCCACTGTTAACTTAAGCTTCATATTGAATCTCCAAAAAAATAGAACCCATAAGATAACCCAAAAGAATGGAATAAATTTACTAATTGCTTAAAAAATCAAAGCGATTTAGGTTTATCGCCCAAATGCTCTCGAATCACATCGTCCACCGACTGGCGTAACAACTCGGGCAAAAGCTCGGCGAGTTGGCTTTCAACACGCTCAATCACCTTTTGAGCCAAAACCTCTTGGTCGGGCAAGCCAGCCAGCGCAGAGTCAACCGTTTCTTGGGAAGGTGTCCAAGGCAAAACCGCAGGTCGAAGGCTACCGTTGATTTGCACCACCTCGGTCAGCATGGGCACAGGAGACTTGGGGATATCGGGGCGGCTCATGGATTGGCTGTTTTTGAGCTGAGATCGTGTTTAACCAGTGTATAGCCGCGATGAGCATATTGCTTCCAACGCTCGCGGGCTTGGGCTTTGTCTTCTTCGCTCAACCCAACCACCTCGATAACCCGCTCAAACGTTTCATAACCTTGGGGCATGGTGTTTCCAAGATTAAGCAATACCTCATGGTGCGGCATCACCGAATCATCGCTTGGATTGTCTTGGTTCTTAAGGATGACGGGGCTGAGGTCGGTCTTAAGACTGGCGTCCGAGGACCAACAATGGGCTACAAAGGACGGCGCAGTGAATATCCATAGCGCCTCGTCCAAGATTTGCAAAGCTTGTTGAGGACCTGCAACCACAACCCGCGCTTTGGCTTGCGAGGCTTTTCGTAACAAACGGCAGACATAGTTCATTTTGTCGGGCACGTTGAAATGAAAAGCCACTTCAGTCATGGTTGGAGATACTTAACCTCAAGCCTTGGAAGTGCTGCGCTTGGCACTTGGCGGTCGTTTTGCGGGTGCTCGGGCATTTGCCTGCCCCACCAGATAAGACAAAAGGGCTGGCACTGGCCTGCCTGTGGCGCCTTTGGCTGCTCCACTCTTCCAAGCCGTACCGGCAATGTCCAGATGCGCCCAAGGGAAGTCTTTCGCAAAACGCTGTAAAAACTTGGCTGCAGTGACAGAGCCCGCAGCGCGGTCTGCCACATTGGCAACATCTGCAAAATTGGACTTCAAGCCTTCAGCGTATTCATCGTCCAAAGGCATGCGCCAGCACAAATCGAGGGTGCGTTCACCTGCATCCAGCAATGCAGTGGCTAATTTTTCGTCAGTGGCGTAAAGGCCGCTGCGCAAATGGCCCAGCGCAATCACGCAGGCCCCTGTGAGGGTGGCAATATCAATCACGGCGCTGGGTTTGAAGCGCTTGGCATAGGTCAAGGCGTCGCACAAAACCAAACGCCCTTCTGCGTCGGTATTCAATATTTCGATGGTTTGACCGCTCATGCTGGTGACCACATCGCCCGGCTTCAGGGCTTTGCCGCCAGGCATGTTTTCGCAAGCCACGATCAAGCCCACCACGTTGATAGCGGGTTGCAGTTGGGCCAAGGCCTCAAAGGTGCCCAACACACTGGCCGCACCACACATATCAAACTTCATCTCGTCCATGCCGGGGCCGGGTTTGAGAGAAATACCACCTGTATCAAAGGTGATGCCCTTACCCACCAACACCGTTGGTGCTTGGGCGTCTGCTGCGCCCTTGTATTTCAAAACAATAAACCGTAGAGGCTGGGCCGAGGCTTGCGCCACCGCCGCAAAAGAACCCATGCCAAGCTTGGTAACCTCTTTCAATCCCATCACCTCGCAAGATATGCGCGAATGTTTGGCGATGCTCTTGGCCACTTGGGCCAAATGCTCTGGGGTAGCGTGGTTAGCGGGACGGTTACCCCATTCACGAGCAAGCGCGACGCCTGCAATTTGCGCTTTGGCCAAATCGAACTGTGATTTGACAGCGTTAGCCTGTGGCACACCCAAGGTGATTTTTTTGAAACTCAATGCTTTTGCGCTGGGTTTGGTGGCTGTGTAGACATAGCTGGCGTCAGCTGCCGCTTGGGCGGCCACCACCAAATGCTCGGTATGCGCAGCTTGCAAAACCACCGCGACCGTCTGCGACTTTGACTTCTTCAAAGCCGCGATACCTGCTGCAACGCCTTGGCGCACGTCAACGGCGCGGCCTTTGCCAACCCCTACCAGCACCAAACGCAGGGCGGCCAAGCTCGGTGGCTTCCACCACACCATGCACTGACCAGTTGCAGAGGTGAAGTCACCTGTTTTTTGTGCTTGGTCGAGCATGCTCGAAAGCAAACCCACCTCGCGCTGTTGGTCGTCGCTCACCAACACCACCAAGGCATCGGTCTTGAGGGTGGCGGCCTTGGCCCATGAAAGTGATTGGAGTTCGAAGTTCATAATTCAGCCCTTACATTTAAGGCTTATGTTATTCCATTCCACTTTCCGTGCTGAGTTGTCCCGCTATTTTTGGGCCACCTTAATTGTTTTGGTCAGCATTGTGATGACGGTGCTGCTGATACGCACACTGGGTCAAGCCTCTCGCGGGAATATCGATCCGCGTGAAGTCACGCTGGTGCTTGGCTACACCATGCTGGGTAATTTGCACACCATTGTGACCATGGCTTTGTACATCGCCTCGGTCGCGACTTTGTCGCGCATGTATGCCGACAGCGAGATGGTGATTTGGCAGTCCAGTGGCGAAAGCTCCGTCGGACTGGTCAAACCTGCGCTGGTGTTTGCTGCTCCTGTTTTGGTGGTGGTGGCAGCCCTTGCCTTGGTGGCTTGGCCTTGGACCAATGCACAAACCCATGAAATCCGAGACCGCTATGAGAAGCGTGGCGACTTAGAACGCGTCAAGCCTGGACAGTTCCAAGAGTCAGCCAGTGGCAACCGCGTTTTTTTCATCGACAAAAACAGTCCTTCCGACTTGGAAGGCACCCATATTTTCATTGCTGCTCAAGAAAAAGGCTTGCAAACTATCACCAGTGCGCTTAATGGCCGAGTGGAGTTCAAGGCTGATGATCGCTACTTGGTTCTCAACGATGGCCAGCGCATCGAAATCAACCCTTTAAAGAATGAAATCAAGGTCATTGAGTTCAAAGAGCATGGCGCAAAGTTGGGCGACAACGCACTGGCCTTGGACGAAATTGAGGCCCAGTCCACCCTACCCTGGGATTTGTTGAAAAATCCCATTCCTGTGAACATGGGCGAGTTGACTTGGCGAATTGGTTTGGCCTTGGGCGCCTTCAATCTGGTGTTGCTGGGTATTGCAATTCCCTATGTCAATCCACGCACCGGACGCACAGGAGCCTTGGTCATGGCCATGCTGACCTTCTTCATCTACTACAACCTGATTAACGTCAGTCGCAGCGCCGTAGCTTCCGGCCAGTGGGGCATGCTGAGCATGCTTTTAGCTTTGCACTTGCCGGTGTTAGCAATAAGTTTGACAGGCCTTTGGTGGCGCCATGAACAGGCGACAGTGGGCCACGTGTTAAGGAAACTGACTTTTCTAAAGCGGGGGGCTGCGTGAAAACCATTCAACGCATGATTTACACCGAAGTGCTGGCGAAGGTGAGCTTTGCCACCATGGGTTTCGTGGGCTTATTTTTCTTCTTTGATTTGGCAGATGAACTGAAGTGGATTGGCATGGGCCCTGGCCAAGGCTATGCCATTGAACACGCCGTGGCCTACGTGTTTCTCTTGGTACCTTCTCATATTTATGAGTTGCTGCCCATCACGGTCTTGATAGGCACCATCTTTGTCATGTCCAAATTTGCACAGACCTCGGAATTCACGATTTTGCGTACCAGCGGGATGGGGCCTCAATTAGCTTTGCGTAATCTTCTGATTCTTGGCATGGCTTTTGTTGTACTGACTTTTGTGATTGGCGACTATGTCGGGCCTCCCAGCAGCCGTGTGGGCCAGTTGTTGCGCACTCAGCACTTGGGCGTGGCTTATACGCAAGGTGTCACCGGTGCTTGGCTGAAAGAAACCCAAGCCAAGGGACACAGCGTGGTGAATGTGGGTTCGATCACACCGCAGTCTGAAATGGGGCAAGTGCGTATTTTTGAGTTTGACGACACCGGCCGCCTCAACCGTATGCTGCGAGCTGACAAAGCGGTGTTCGAGGCAGACGCCAACGCTTGGACCCTGCAAAACGTGTCTGCCGACTATTTCAATTCTGCCCAAAGCGGTATGCAGGCGTTGCAACGCGAACAACTCCCTTCTTTGCGCTGGACCTCGGAAATGACCGAAGAGATGGTGTCGGTGGCGCTGCTCAAACCCGAGCGCATGGCCACTTTGGACCTGTTTCGATACATCCAGCATTTAAGTTTGAATAACCAGTCTTCACAGCGCTATGAAATTGAGTTTTGGAAAAAACTCTTTTACCCCTTAAGTTGTTTGGTGATGGTGATGTTGGCCCTGCCTTTTGCCTATTTGCATTTGCGTAGCACGCCCATTACCAGCGTGGTTTTCCTTGGGATTTTGATTGGCATCAGTTTTTTCTTGATGAACAACGTCTTCGGGCATATCGGTAACTTGAACGCTTGGCCTGCTTGGCTGGCTGCGGCCACGCCCGGGATTCTTTACATGTTGATTTCTATGCTGGCATTCAGTTGGCTGGTGTTAAGACATTGATGCGAGCCATTGTGTTGTTTGCCCATGGGTCTCGCGACCCTCTTTGGCACCGTCCCATGCAAGCGGTGGCAGAGCGTGTGGCGGCGCGGCAAGCGTCGTTACCTGAAGATGCTGCTGGGCCTATCGCCGTGGCTTGCGCGTATTTGGAGCTGAGCACCCCAAGCCTTTTGGATGCGGTGCAAGCGTTGGTTGAACAAGGCTGCACCCATGTACGGGTAGTGCCTATGTTCTTGGGTGTGGGCAAACATGTACGCGAGGATCTGCCCCTCATGCTGCAAGCTTTGCGTGACGCTCATCCCCAGGTGGCTTTTGAGCCCTTGCCTGCGGTGGGTGAGCACCCCGATTTGCTGGATTTGATGGCGAATATCGCGTTAGACGGCTGGTATGAGCCGTCATTGCGAGGAGCGTAGCGACGAAGCAACCCCACCAAAAAGGCATAATGAACGTCTTTCTTATACGAAAAACGCCATGAACCTGCATCAATTCCGCTTTGTGCAAGAGGCCGTGCGCCGCAACCTGAACCTCACCGAGGTGGCCAAGGCTTTGCACACCTCGCAACCTGGGGTGTCCAAAGCCATATTGGAGTTGGAAGAAGAGTTGGGCATAGAGATTTTTGGCCGCCACGGCAAGCGCTTGAAGCGCATCACCGAGCCGGGCGAGCATGTTTTGAAAAGCATCGAGATCATCTTGCGCGAGGTCAACAACTTGAAGCGTATCGGTGAGCAGTACAGCACGCAGGACTCAGGGACTTTGTCCATCGCGACCACCCACACCCAAGCCCGCTATGTGCTGCCCGTGCCTGTAGCCAAGCTGCGCAGCGCCTACCCGAATGTGAACATCAGCCTGCACCAAGGTGCGCCCGACCAAGTGGCCCGCATGGTGATGGACGAGACCGCCGAAATTGGCATCGCCACCGAAAGCCTGTCGGACTACCCCGAACTCATCACCTTGCCCTGTTACGAATGGCAACACGTGCTGGTGCTGCCCAAAGACCACCCGCTGGCCCAGGTCGAGCAATTGGAACTGGCTGACCTCGCAAGCGAACCCATCATCACTTACCACCCTTCTTTCACGGGCCGCACACGCGTCGACAAAGCCTTTGCGGCAGCGCACCTGACCCCGCGCATCGCTTTGGAAGCCATCGACTCGGACGTCATCAAAACCTATGTGCGGCTTGGTTTAGGCGTGGGCATCGTGGCCGAAATGGCGGTGCGTGACATCACCGACACCGACTTGGTGGTGCGCCCTGCCGGCCGTTTGTTTGGCCATAACTTGGCGCGGATCGCGTTCAAGCGCCATGCGTATTTGAGGCAGTTTGTGTATGAGTTTGCACAGTTGCTCAACCCCGAGTTGAATGCGCAGAAGATTGCGGAGTCGGTAGCGAGGTGATTGCTTCGATTTGCTCGCAATGATGATGCTCATTAACCTCAATGATTCAACTGCCCCCACGCTTTTTCCAACCGCTTCACACTCACCGGCTGCGGCGTCCTCAGCTCTTGCGCAAAGAAGCTCACCCGCAGTTCTTCCAATAGCCATCTGAATTCCAGCATCCGCGCGTCCGTTTGGCCTTTGCGATCAGCCACCAAGCGCCAGTACTTTTGTTCCAAGGGTTTCAGCTCGGCCAAACGCAGGGCGTCACGTGCGGGGTCGGCGCGGTACTTGTCCAGGCGCAAGGTGATGGCCTTCAGGTAACGTGCGCAGTGTTGCAACTGTGGCCACGGCGTGGCGATAAGGAAATTTTTGGGCAGCAGGCGTTGCAGTTGTTGGGCGCAGTCGGCGGTGGCGTCAGCGGCGTTTTTGGTGTCTTTGATCTTTCGGGTGGCCACGCCAAACTCCAGCAGCACGCCACCCGCCAGCCGCGCCACCTCGTTGGCAATCAGCGTCAGCCGTCCCCGTCCCTCGTCAACGCGGCGCTTGAAACTGGCATCGTCATTGGGCAAAGGCTCCACCAAGAAGGCGCGGTCTATCGCCACATCCAGTATTTGCTGCTTCAGCTCTTCAGCGGTGCCTAGGCCCATATAGGCTACCGACATTTTTTGCAGGTCGGGAATGTTTTTCTCAAGGTACTTCAGGGCGTCTTTGATTTGCAGCGCAAACAGGCGGGCAAGTCCTTTTCGGTTTTTGGCGGCGGCGACCTCGGGTTCGTCAAACACCTCGATACAGACGGCATCTCCCATGTCCACCAGTGCAGGAAAGCCCACCAAGGTTTGGCCGCCTTTGCTGATTTCCATCAACTCAGGCAGTTCGCCGAAGGACCAGGTGGTGTGGGTCACCGCGAGACTTTCTTTCGTCATCGCGAGGTGCGAAGCACCTTGGCGATCTGGAGATTGCTTCGCTTCGGTAGCAATGACGGTAGTTTGCTTCGTTTCGCTCACAATGACGGGTCGTAACTGCGCCAAGGCCTGAAACGCACCCCGCGCTTGAGCGCCGAGTTCGGCTTTCAGCGCACCCAGGTTGCGGCCCATGCCCAGTTGGCGGCCATGCTCGTCCACTACTTTGAAGTTCATGAAAAAGTGGGCGCTCAGCATATCGAGCTTAAAGTCGTTGCGCTTCACATCCAAGCTGGTTTCATCACGCACTTTTTTCAGCAGCACATCGGTCAAGCCGCCCGCACCAAACAGCTCGGGGGTGGACAACTCGGCAGCCAAGCGACTGGCACTCTCTGGAAGGGGCACAAAGCGTGAACGAGGTCGCTGCGGCAAACTTTTCAACAGCGCCTGAATTTTGTCTTTCAACATCCCAGGCACCAACCACTCGGCGCGGTCTTCACTGACTTGGTTCAGCACGAACAGCGGTACGGTCACGGTGACGCCGTCTTTGGCGTCGCCAGGCTCATGCAAATAGGTGGCTTGGCAATCGGTGCCACCCAAGCGCACCATCTTGGGAAAGGCCTGCGCGGTGATGCCCACGGCTTCATGGCGCATCAGACTCTCACGGGTCATGATCAGCGGTTCTGATTTGTCGCCAGCACTAAAGCGGCGGCGCAGTTCCTCGCGATGCCATCGCTCAAGGGTTTTGCAGCTGCACACATCCTCGGGCAAATGCTGCTCGTAAAACGCTTGGATCATGGCCTCGTCTACCAACACGTCTTGGCGGCGCGACTTGTGTTCCAGCTCCATCACCTGCGCGATTAACTTCTTATTGGCAGCCATGAAGGCCAAGGGCGTTTGCCACTGCGCGTTCACCAGCGCCTCGCGGATGAAGATTTCCCGCGCCAGCGCAGGGTCGGCCTTGGCAAAAGGCACTCGCCGCCCACTGTAGACCACCAAGCCATAGAGGGTAGCTCGCTCAAAGGCCACCACGTCGCCGTGCCGCGCTTCCCAGTGCGGGTCCAGCATTTGTTTCTTCAGCAGGTGCGAGCCCACCTCCTCCAGCCATGTGGGCTCGATGTTGGCAATGCCGCGCCCAAACAGGCGTGTGGTCTCCACCAGCTCGGCACACACCAGCCACTTGCCGGGCTTTTTGCGCAAATGCGCCCCAGGGTGTCGGTGAAACTTGATGCCCCGCGCACCGAGGTAAATGTCTTCCTCGTCTTGCTTCCAGCCGATGTTGCCCAGCAAGCCGCTCAGCATCGCCAGATGCAGTTTCTCGTAGCTGGCGGGTTTGTCGTTCATTACCCAGCGCTGCTCTTTCACCACCGTGAGAAGTTGGCTGTGTACATCACGCCATTCACGCCAACGACGGATATTGATGAAGTTTTGCCGCAGCAGGTTCTCGTGTTGGCGGTTACTGAGTTTGTGGGTCTCACCATCCCCCCCTCTGGAAGCATGCAGCCAATCCCACAAGCGCAAATAGCCGCTGAACTCGCTCTTGTCGTCCTTGAACTTGGCATGCGCTTGATCGGCTTGGGTTTGCGCGGCCAATGGGCGGTCGCGCACATCTTGCACACTCAAGGCCGAGGCGATGATCAGCACCTCGTTCAGGGTTTGCTGCTCACGGGCCGCCAAAATCATGCGACCCACGCGGGGGTCTAGCGGCAATTTGGACAGCTCTTTGCCCATGGGCGTCAAGCTGTTGTCCTCCGTCACTGCACCCAGTTCATTCAGTAACTGAAAACCATCCGAGATGGCCTTGGGGCGAGGAGCCTCCAAAAACGGAAAGTCCGCCACATCGCCCAAGCGCAGCGACATCATGCGCAGAATGACGCCGGCGAGCGAGCTGCGCAAAATTTCTGGCTCGGTAAAGCGTGGGCGGCCGTTGTAGTCCTTCTCGTCGTACAAGCGTATGCAGATGCCATCCGCCACACGTCCACATCGCCCAGCGCGTTGGTTGGCTGCGGCTTGGCTGATGGGCTCTACCAACAGCTGTTCCACCTTGCTGCGAAAGCTGTAGCGCTTGACCCTGGCCATTCCAGCATCCACCACATAGCGGATACCAGGCACCGTCAGCGAGGTTTCGGCCACGTTGGTGGCCAGCACGATGCGCGGTGCGCCACCGGTTTCAAACACCTGTTCTTGCTCGGCTTGCGACAACCGAGCGAAAAGCGGCAGCACCTCCACATGGCGCGTGTAAGCGTTATGCGCCAAGTGACCGCGAAGGTGCTCGGCGGTGTCGCGGATTTCCCGCTCCCCTGGCAAAAATACCAAAATATCGCCCCTCGGGGAACCGGTCCACAACTCGTCCACCGCGTCTGAAATGGCGTTGCCCAAGTCATACTCGCGGCTTTCTTCCCAAGGGCGGTAGCGCATCTCCACGGGGAAGGTGCGCCCCGACACCATCAGCACAGGTGCTGGCCCATGACGGCTGGCGAAATGTTGGGCAAAGCGGTCAGCGTCGATGGTGGCCGAGGTGACGATGATCTTCAGGTCGGGGCGGCGCGGCAGGATTTGCTTCAGGTAGCCCAGCAGGAAGTCGATATTCAGGCTGCGCTCATGCGCCTCGTCAATGATGATGGTGTCATAGGCCTGCAACAGCGGGTCGGTTTGCGTCTCGGCCAGCAAAATGCCGTCGGTCATCAGCTTTACAGATGCGTCACGCGAGAGCTTGTCTTGAAACCGCACCTTGAAACCCACCACCTCGCCGAGCGGGGTTTTCAGCTCTTCGGCGATGCGCTTGGCCACTGACGTGGCGGCGATGCGGCGCGGCTGGGTGTGGCCGATGATTTGGCGGCGGCCTTTGGAATAATTGGGATCTGACCCCGATTTCCAGCCACCTCGTCCGAGCGCCAGCGCCATTTTGGGCAGTTGGGTGGTTTTGCCTGAGCCGGTTTCGCCGCAAACGATGATCACTTGATGCGTATCGATGGCGGCCATGATGTCCTCGCGCCGTTCGCTGACGGGCAGGTTCTCAGGAAAGTCAATCAGCAAGGGCTTGAGTGGGATGGGCGATGTCACGCAGTCAATTATCCCACGACACAGTTTCACGTGCTACACTTGTTTATGTGAACCAGTGTTGTAGGAGCCGCTTATGGCCAATCTAACCATTTCCTTGGACGAAAACCTCGTCAAACAAGCTCGGATCAAGGCGATTCAAGAAGGCACCTCGCTCAGCGCCAAGGTGCGCGAAATGCTGGCGGCCTATGTGCGCCAAGACCTGCCAAGCACCCCCTTGGCTATTCCTAAGCTGCCTGTTTCCCAATCCACAGGCGGCTTGATGCCTGGCATCGATCCCAGCAGCAACCGGTCGTTTTATGCAGCCATGGATGCTGATATCGACATCCTCAAACTCAGATGACACCCGACGTGAACGTGCTGGTTTCGGCCTTCCGCCCAGACCACCCCCACCACCATCCAGCGCGGAAGTGGTTGGACGAAGTTGTGATGCAAACCGCTAACGGGCAAGCCAGTTTGGCACTCATGGGCATGGTGGTGACAGGATTCATGCGGATCACCACCAACCCCAAAATCTTCAAACAAACCGATCCCTTGGCTGATGTGAGCGATTTTGTCGACAGCTTGCTGAGTTGCCCCGGGGTGCAGTTTCAAACCCATTCGGCCTCGTGGCCCAACATGCGACAACTGTGTCTCACGCAACAGATCAAGGGCGATCTGATCACCGATGCTTGGATCGCCACCACAGTCATTCAATCTGGTGAGACACTCTGCACATTCGATCGCGACTTCACGCGCTTACTTCCTTCAGACCAATTAGTTTTGCTCATGCCTTAACGACTCCCCCATGTCCACTGTTTTCAATTTCACCTTTGTCCCTTGGTTCCGATCGGTCGCACCCTATATCCACATGCACCGCGGCAAAACCTTTGTGGTGGCCATCGCTGGCGAAGCCATCGCAGCGGGCAAATTGCCCAGCTTGGTGCAAGACTTGGCACTCATCCAAAGCATGGGTGTGAAAGTGGTGTTGGTTCACGGCTTTCGCCCACAGGTGAATGAGCAACTGCTGGCCAAAGGCCATGCGCCCCAATACTCCCACGGCATGCGCATCACCGACAGCTTGGCGCTGGACTGCGCCCAAGAGGCTGCTGGCCAACTGCGCTACGAAATTGAAGCCGCCTTCAGCCAAGGCCTGCCCAACACACCCATGGCGGGCGCCACCATCCGCGTCATCTCGGGTAACTTCATCACCGCGCGGCCCGTGGGCATTGTGGACGGCGTGGACTTTCAACACTCGGGGTTGGTGCGCAAGGTGGACGTGGCAGGCATTGTGCAAACCTTAAACCTTGGCTCGATGGTCTTGCTTTCGCCCTTTGGTTTCTCACCCACCGGCGAAGCCTTCAACCTGACCATGGAAGAGGTGGCCACCTCGGTAGCCTCAGCGCTGCTTGCAGACAAGCTGATTTTTGTCACCGAAGTGGCGGGCATTCGCAGCAACCCCACTGAACCGGCCAGCGAAGACAACCCCATCGATACAGAAATGCCCTTGGATGAAGCAGAAAAACTGCTGGCCCGTCTGCCCATGGCCACCCAACCCACCGACATCGGTTTTTACTTGCAACACTGTGTGAAGGCTTGCAAGTCGGGCGTTGAGCGCAGCCACATCTTGCCGTTTGCGGTCGATGGTGTGCTGTTGCTAGAGATCTATGTTCACGACGGCATTGGCACCATGGTGGTGGACGAGCGGCTTGAAAGTTTGCGCGAAGCCACCTCGGACGACCTAGGCGGTGTGCTGCAACTCATCGAGCCGTTTGAGAACGACGGCACCTTGGTGCGCAGAGAGCGCACAGAAATGGAACGCGACATTGGCGAGTACACCGTCATCGAACACGATGGCGTGATTTTTGGCTGCGCCGCGCTGTACGCCTACCCCGAAAACCGCACGGGTGAGATGGCCGCCCTCACCGTCTCACCTCACTCGCAAGGCCAAGGTGACGGCGAAAAAATCTTGCGCCGCATCGAACAACGCGCCAAAAACAAGGGGCTGGAAAGCATTTTTGTGCTGACCACCCGCACCATGCACTGGTTTTTAAAGCGTGGCTTTGTGCAAGCGCCCATCGATTGGCTGCCCGAGGGGCGGCAGCGCAAGTACAACCTCGACCGCAAAAGTGTGGTCTTAGTCAAAAAATTGTCTTAAATGCATTAATTGCCAGCGTCATTAACCCTTCACAGAGATGAACTACAACTTCCAAGGTCAGTTAACTTAACCCATCGAAGGAGTCATCATATGGAAGCCACACAGCCTGAAGAATTTGCGCAATTGGTTGATGAGTATGAAGAAGAGTTTGAAACGCCTGATGAGTGCCACCGAATGGCCGCCTACCACCTGACCCAAGCAGCCAAACACCATGAAATTGCGGCCGAAGCTTATGCCAATGACGACCAAGTGAGCTGCGATCTTCATGCCCACCGTGCTTACAAGCACCAACTCAATGCCCAACAATATGCAGAAATGGCAGTAATGGATGTGAGCGATATCGACGACATTGAAGTCTTGTCTGCTGATTGAAACTTTGTTCACTCATACTTCTTTTGACAGCAAGGATCGTTTTCAATAGATTGCCTTAACTTACCAAGGTTTGAGGGGCTCACGAGGGGCGCCGCGGTTTACTGGGCGACTTTGACCTAGGTTAAACGCCCTAGCCCTTCCTTTGTAAAAGCGGTCAATCCGCCAATCCCTCAAAAGTTCCATGGCCAAATCAAAATGCTCAGCATTGAGTTTGTACAGATCGCTTGAACTCAAATCTGCCTCTGCTTGTAGCGACAAAATCAAATGGGCCAGCGCTTGAGCATCAACTGACTCAGGAGAAAGTTCAATGAATTTTTGAATTTTTTGGATGGCCCGCATTGCTATTTTTTTGACTGCTGAAAACATGCTAAAACTTAAGTGATGTGGAGCCTAACTGAATAAATGGCGTCATAACATCAGGGCAGACATTAAGAGGTAATTCGTTGATCAATTTGAAATTGAACTCACATTTTGAAACCGAGTTGAAATTGCATGTGCCCCATGCTTGCTGCGCCTCTTTTGAAAAGGCACTCAAGCGCGGTGCAGTTCAAACCATCCATCTGCGAGCGATTTATTTTGATACACCACAGCGCCACTTGGCGCGGCAAAAAGTCGCTCTGCGCCTGCGACTCGAAAATGAGCAATGGGTTCAAACTCTGAAACTTTCGGGCGGCGATTCAACGCTAACCCGCATTGAACTGAACCACCTCAGGCCTAGCCCAGAATTAGATGTGGCGGTCTACACAGGCACGCCAGCGGAGGCCATCATTGCCAAACTGAATAGCTCACTGACGATTTGCTATGAAGTTCAAGTCTTGCGCCTGATGCGCCAAAGCCGTACACCAACCGGTACCGTTGAAATTGCTTACGACACTGGATTTATCCGTTCAGGGGAACTGGCGTTACCCCTGCGCGAGGTGGAATTTGAGCTCAAGCGTGGGGATTTGGGCGCACTGTTTTCCATGGCCGCCAAATGGCAGCGCGACCATGGGCTTGTATTGGACGCTCGCAGCAAGTCTGAAAGAGGCGACCTTTTGGCGCAAATGGACCTCAAGTTAGCGGCCTTGGCACAGACACAGAGTGATGGCGAAGTGTTGAATACCAAGGCAAAGCAAATTGAAACCTATTGGTCACCACGCAACGCAAAAGCTGTGAGGCTAAAGCCTGACATGAGCGCTGGACAAGCCTTGAGGGTGGTGATGGCTGAGTGTTTAGACCAAATCGTTCGCAACTCAGCTGTGCTTGCCGAAATTGACACCCTCGGGGTCTACAGCCTCGACACCACAGAGCATGTACATCAATTGCGTGTGGGAATCCGACGAATGCGCACTGCTTGGTCGGTGTTTAACGATTTATGTACCCTGCCGCCTGAGGCGCAACGATCCGAAGTCAAAAAACACTTCAGCCGCTTGGGTGGCTCACGGGACAATCAGGTTCTGTTCAATGATTTGTTGCCCGCTTTGCAAGCTGCGGGGCAACCGGCATTGGTGTTTGAAACACAAGCTATTGCAGATGATGCCAGTGAGGTTGCAAAAGACCCGCTGTTTCAATCTTGGTTGTTGGATATGTGCGAGTTTGTCAATGTTGCGCCCTTACCCATGCCCCCCGCAGCGGAAGGTGTAACCACACAGCGCGTGAAAAAACTGCTGTTGACCAAGCTTCACAAATGGCACCGAAAAATATTGCGCGATGGCGTTCAATTTGCACAACTGGAAATGCAAGCTCGACACGACTTGCGCAAGCGGGTGAAAAAACTCAGGTACGCCATGCAATTTACCAATACTTTGCTGCCCGAAAAAGCGCTCAATGCCTATTTAAAAGGTCTGTCGCAGGTGCAAAACATCCTAGGCGATATGAATGATCTTTATAACGCTTTGGAAAAATTCAGCTTGCTTAAAGACACACAACCCAGTGCCTGGTTCGCCTGTGGATGGATAACCCACAAACTTGACCTTTTGCAAACCGATGCGGTGATTGCATTTCAAAAGCTGTCCAAAGACAACTATTGGGATTGAGTTTGCTGTTGGTTGGGCAAAAATGCAAAAAACAGCATCCACAAGGCCATCGCTACAAACGCTACGAATGACCAATTGGCGATAGAGCCGCCTAAAAACGTCCAGTCGATCTTGCTGCAGTCGCCACCGCCGCGAAAAATCATGGGTATAGCCCTTTGCAAGGGAAACGACTCGACCATGCCGTAAAAATCTCTGCCACAGCTGAGGATTTCAGGCGGGTACCACTGCAACCAACTTTGTCGTGCGGCAACAAAAGCACCGCCAAGTGCAATTGCCGTTCCCAAGCCAGTCATCACATAGCCCACCCAACCGTTATGCCAAAACAGCGCCAGCAAAGCCACCAAGGCGATTCCGGTCATGGCGTAACGCTGAACAATGCACATGGGGCAAGGCTCTAAGCCCACCACATGCTGTAAATAGAGACCAAAACCCAGCAGACCGGCACAGGCCAAGGCCACCAAACCCCAGGTAAGTCGGGGAGAAAACGAGCGTAATAGAGACAAAACCATGACGTCAACCAGTGAGTGAGGAGATCAGTCTAGCGCTTTCAAAGAAGCCCTTGGCAAAGCTTGCTAAAGTCAGTCCTTTACGGAACCCCTCAGAGGAACAACATGGCACGTACCGTCCACTGCATCAAGCTTGAAAAAGAGGCCGAAGGCCTGGACTTCCCCCCCTACCCTGGCGACCTTGGCAAACGCATTTGGGAAAACGTCAGCAAGGACGCTTGGGCGGCATGGCTAAAACACCAAACCATGTTGGTCAATGAAAACCGCTTGAATTTGGCCGATTTGCGGGCCCGCCAATACCTTGCGCGTCAAATGGAAAACCACTTTTTTGGCGACGGCGCAGATGCCGCGCAAGGTTACGTTCCCCCACCCGCTGCTTAAACAGTGAGCGCTCCTCGCCACTGTTTGGTGGTGGGCGCAGGTGTTGCCGGTGCCGCCATCGCCCGCGCCTTGGCGGACAAGGGCTGGCAAGTCGATGTAGTCGACCAAGCCGCCTCTCCTGCTGCGGGTGCCTCAGGGGTTCCCATCGGCGTTCTGTCTTGCCATGTATCGGTGGATGACAACCCCCTGTCCAAGCTCACACGGGACGGCTTGCTCAAAGTTCGCTCCTTTTCACAAGCGCATTTGCTCAAGGGCCAAGACTGGCTGGACTGCGGCGTACTGGAGCGTCGACTGGACGGCCACACCAAGAAAAAAACCTGGAAACCGGTCGCGAGTGGCAGCGTGTGGCACGGCT
>Ga0209550_10002224_pt1 | contig 18668 bp, 22 predicted proteins | sample LauGreSuBDMM15SN_2_FD_187567 | JGI IMG/M metagenome (GOLD analysis project Ga0209550, IMG submission 187567) | Freshwater lake microbial communities from Lake Michigan, USA - Su13.BD.MM15.SN (SPAdes) (version 5) | ecosystem: Environmental > Aquatic > Freshwater > Lake | place: Lake Michigan...
AAACGTCACAAGCTACAGCTCCATTAAAAACACCACCACTTATAGTCGAATTAAAAATACCTGTAACTGTGTTGCTGTAAATCCCACCATATAGCGTGCTAGTATAAAGAGAAATTGCGCCAGACCAAGTGCCACCATAAACACTACAGGTTCCATTACCTTCACCCGGATCAAACCCAAACTGCAATGCCATATTGCAAACACCTGTAATTGTAAATCCTTGGCCGATAATTCCAGAACTAGCATCATCTCCAATCATTGGAGAAACCGTAACACCAGTAGCAAAAGCAAGGTCGTAAGTTTTGAATACATTATCGGCAAGCCAAGGAGCCGTGGCAGCAAGGATTGTTCCGGCAGAAATTGTTGCCGCAAGATTAGTGAACCAATTTCCTGGGGTTCCCCAAGCATTTCCAGCGACAGGTTTGTAGTAGAGTGTAGGCATGGCTTAGAGGGTATAAGATTTAACAAGCGATACCAGCATAAAAGTTGAACCGTGTTTCTCAAATTTTACGCGACATCCTTGGCCCCCAGTAATCGTAACCGGAAACGAAATGGCCGAGTCAGAAGGCTTCTGAATTCCAGTATTTAAGTCCAGCGTGCGGCTCACACCTGAAGCAATGAGCCAGAAATCAAGTGCGCTCCAGTCTGTGCCACCGCTGACATTGATTGTTACGTTAGCTGTTGCTGTAGCATTTTGATATTGTCCGCTGTTACGATTAAGCGTTACTGCACCAGATATCGAGCCAAGTGCTAATGGACCAGCGCCTTCCGTTAAAATTGTTTTTTCTGTTCCGGAAGAATCTTTTGTCTTAAGAACAGTGGAACCAAGTCCATTGTCTTCTGCATATAAAAATGTTTTATCGGCAGGGGGATTCCCTAAAACATCAGCGTCGAATTCGGACAGAATAACAACTCCGTCAATTATTTTTTGGTTTTGTGCGGAAGGATCGAATGGCATATAAAATTATTACACTAATTATAAAGAGCTTTTAGAAAGGATAATTGCATCAAACTCCGTTAGCTCATACTTAACAGCAATTTCATCAACAACTTTTGCAATAGCTTGGTTTACTGGTCGAGAATTATTTATATAATCTTTTATATTTGCATTGCTCCATTTTTCATAATCTTCGTGAACCATGATTTGCTTAGTTAATGTATCGGCAACGCTGATTTGAGCTTCATTAAGATTACCCTTAACCTTAAACTCTTTCTTTAGCTCTTTAATAACATCATTCTTTAGTTTATCCGCCATTAAAGATAACGATGCAACTTTTGTCATTGAGTATTTCTCTTCATTGGCTTTGGTTCCGATAGGAGAAATCTTTTTTGAAGATTGTTTTGTATTGATTCCAGCGGGTCTGCCATCGCCACCATTTTGTGGGTTAGAACCCCCAAGCATTGGTAAATACAAACCGTCGTCCCTTTGTTTCCTGTAAATTTCCTGTCTTATCAGATTGCTTTCTATATCTGGTAAAATGCCGCTCTCCATCGCAGTAAATAACTCTTCTGGGCTTAATATTCCTAACTCAGCTAATCTTAAATAAGTTCTTGCCGCTACATTAGGATCATCTAGGCGTATTTCCTCAAATTCTATTTCTGGAACATTTTTGAAATTCATCGCCTGACAAATACGTTGAATTTCTGGAAGCAGAAACTGAGTTAAAAATATTTTTTGTGCTTCTTTCATTCTCTCGATAAAAACCTTTGTTTTTATTTGAGCATTCGCAAATTTTTCTCCATCGCCAGTCAAAATTGATTGTAATCCCTCTCTAATATCTTTTTCTACTTGAGTATATTTTTCTGGCCCAAGGATAGAACCAATATCAGGAATAAGCCATTCACCTTTGGTTGTGTAATCAGCAACAAGAACGCGCCCTAACGTCTGATTTTTGAACATACTCTGTAGATTAGATAAGTTCTGTGGATTTATTCCACCACCATATTGATCTTTCTTTTCTCCAGTAGTAATCATCAAGATTACTTGTTCGATAGTCCTAGAAAGGCTCATATCCATCTTTTTCAATTCTAGCTTCCACTCAATATCGTTTAATACTGGGAAAATCATCGGAATTGCCATTGGTTCGTAGTCTTGTTTTTTATAAAAAACGTAACTTAACTTATTTGGATCTAATGGAATAAGGATTTCATTATAAGTTCCTCCTGATTTTATTGCTTTTTTAACATCAAGAGGAAGACTATTGAAAACTTGTTTGTCTTCGTTTGTTTTAGCTTGTTTTAGTCTCTCTACCTCAAAGGTAGAAAGAATCTTAACCCAATTTTGGTCGTATCCTAAACCACCATTTAAATATACTTGAGATGGATTTAATATGATATATTTTATTGGTAAGTTATTTTCTTTTGCACCAAAAATAGTCGTCATCTTCCCATATTGGTCTTTAGACATTTTACCATCGAATTTATAAATAAATATATTTCCAGAGCGATAATACTCACGCATGAATTGTTGCGTGAAAAAATAAATTCCAACTTTATTAAACCATTCAGTAAAGAAGTCCTTGACAGTCTTATTAGATGTTTTTATGTGTAGTTGGCTACAAGAAAACTCGACGCTTGCTTCTATAGCATTTCTAACTATTGATACGTTAGCGTAAGCGCGTTGGCATGTTTCAATAATGCCACGCATACCAATTAAACCATTCCTATTTTCCCAAGGAAGAATACCAGCGTTAATATTCTTATAACGATCTAATGGAGAAATAGAAGCGGAAAATGAGCTTCTTGAACCAGAGCCATCTGTACCGCAAGCCGCTATAGAAGAATAGTGTGGTTGGTCATCAAAAGATGCCAAAGCAACTGGAAATTCATTAGATGAACTAGGACTTTGTTTTTTAGCCAAATTGTTCCAATAGTCAGAATTTTTCTTTCTATAAGTGCGTTTCATTCATAGGTAATACACTTAAAAGTCAAAAATATCTAACTTTCCCACTTTAGTTAGCAAAGAAAAAAGTAAAAGTTTGCGAAGTATCTTCTTTTGGTAATGTTTTAGATTCTAAATAAATACGCAAGCACCAGTTAGCCAACATCAAAGATGAGAAATTATCTTTTTTCGCTCTAGTTTTAGAAGTACTTCTTTTCATTGATGATGGAAGGTCGAATGATTGACCGCCACTTGGGGTAGAAGTAACTTCTATTAGCGCACATTCTCTTTTAGTTAAATCTATTAAGAAATCTTGATGCTCAATAAAAGAATATACGCTCTCTGAGTTTCCATTAGAATCTTTAAAGTATGGATGAGTATTTAATATGTTTGGTCTAAATTTAGACATTTCATCCGCTAACCCATCAACAGCACCAGCTTTTCCTGCGAATAATATATTTTTATAATCTATACATGCTTGCAAATACTCAGCCGCCATTCTTTGCCAAGAGCTTGAAAAGCCTTGTTTATGAACGATTCTTCTGGCTTGTAAATTATAACTATTAGCTACTTGCTTAGATATATCACTTTGATCGTTCTTGTTAAATTCAGCTTCAATATCCCTAAGTTCTACGCCAGAATCTTTAAATAACTTAGTTTCATTAGCTTGCGCGGTAAATTCGTTATCACCTTGACTGGCATCAACACCAATGTATACAATATTGAAACTTGTTAATATATAATGTAAGTAGGAAACGTGGTCTTTGTGTGCTCCACCAGCTACAGCGTACGAGTGAACTAACATACCTATTTTTTTATCACCCTTATCCACAATCTTTAGAACAGACATTGCGAAATCGTCAGAAGCTTCTCCGCTTGACAATGAAATATCTATACCTAAAACATATTCCGCACCCTTTTCGCCAACAATCTCAACACAAGGTCTTTGACCATCTGGAACTGTACATTCGGCCATTTTAGATGCTTTAAAGTACCCAGAACTGTCAGATACGAATATAGCACCATATTCTCTATCAACAACATTTTGTGAAATATCTCCACTTTCTACGTCTTTAATTATACCCGCATCTAACAAATCTTTTGGAACAGCCTTGTAACTAACTTGAGTAACGCTGTATGTTGCAACCTTAAGGTCTTTCTCCTCGAAAGTTTCTATATTTTTAAGATATTGTTTATAAACCTTAAATAAATCCTCCCATTGATAAGAAGCTGAACTTAATAAAATCATTTTAGAAGTAGAGGCGAAAATCTCTCTATCTTCTTCTCTCATAAATCCACGCGAAATTAATTTATCTTCCAGTTCGCGTAATTGAAGTTTTTCTTTAATGTTGCCACCACTTACCAAGAATGGTTTAAGAATGGTCTCTATAATACCAAGACTTAATAGTAAAGCTTCGTCAATGATTAACCTTGAGCAGCGCAAACCTCTTAACCCTTCGCCGCCAGATAATGGAACCGCTGTAATTGTCGAGCCATTAATAAAAGTATATTTGAATATGTCATTTCTACGAGAAAGATCGCCTTCAAGACATTGTTTAAAAAGAACACCTTCTGGAGAATTAGATAATTTCTCTAAATTTTCAAGTATCCGACGACTAGAACGGAAATTTTGACTTACGATAAGAGTATGAGTTCCGGGATTAAAAATGCAATCTAATACAGCCCATAATCCAACTAATGTGCTTTTTCCCGCTCCACGACCCCAAACAGCTAAGTTGTAGTTGCAATGAAACCAGCTTTTAAGTAATACGGCTTGACGAGGATGAAGTTTTACGCCGAATAGAATCTCAGTCGTAAACTGAGTATTATACATTAAGAATTGCCCAAGCCAATGCTTTGCTTTTTCTTCATCAAGATCTCCTTTGAATGAAGCTAATTCTTTATTAATATTTACTATTCCACCCTTATCCCATTGAGGTTCAATCCAAGCCATATTTTTTTATTTTAAATTATAATTTACCAATCTCATAAAAATATTGCAAATCAATAGTTTTAACTTCTTCGCCTATTTCAAATAGTTTAATTAAGATACGAGATGCTTCTTTACGACCATCGACAAATAAAAACTGTATGTTATCAAATTCCTTTATACAATCTCTTATGTTTTTAAATACATGGTCTGGGCTAACTTTTGCAAATCTCGTCTCGTATTGATAATCAAAAGATAATGATTTATTTATATCTTTCTCTATCAAAATAACTAAATAAGCATTAGCTTCTTTTGCCCTAGCCATTTCCTTTTTAAGCCTTTCTATATCCTTGCCGAATGAACCAACTAAATCGTTCAAAGACTTTCTTTCGATTCTTACTCCTTTGTCTAAATCTCCTGCCAAAGCATAATCGCCAAATTTCAATGTATCTACATAAGAGTTTTTAAGAGATAAGGCGGATTGCTCTCTAGTGTCAATTATTATCTTATAACCTTTGGGTAATTGAGTTGTAGTTATCTCTTTTTTGTAATCAAACTTAACGTCAAATTTAATATTTTTACAAATTTCAGCGTAATCTGAGTATTTTTCAAAATATCGAACATTAGGAGAATACAAGCTTCTTAGTTCTACATGATGCGGCGCACGGATAAGACCTTTTTCTTCTTTTCTATATTTGAGATAATTTTTGCCCCATGCAATACCCTTTTCAGGATAAAGATTGCACCATTTATTTAGATTTTTCTTATCAACAAAATCTGATATGATGTAATTTTTATAATTCTTGTACTCTATTTTTTCGCCTGTAAGTAAATCAAATCTTGGAAAATACTTTTCCCAATAATCTTTTTGCGATATTTTTAATTTACGTAAATGACCATGTAAATAATTTACATCCTCATGTTCAGTATTATCTATTGCGCATTTAACCATATTTAGCCCGTTCTTTTGTTATGCCACCTATCAGCGCAATTACTGATTCCATATTAGATAATTCATCTACTTCGGTAGCCTCAAGCATTTTTTGTTTTTCTGCTAATTTAAGCAACTGGATTCTTTTTTCTTCTTGTTTTACGGCATCAATTAGATTTATTATAGTTGCATTTTGTTGCACTTTATCTTTTAATCGTTTAGACCTATCGCCAACAAGTTTCTCCAAGAGACTTTGATATGTTTTTTTAGACTGATTTAACTTGTCTCTTTGATTGTTAATAGAGTCATTAAAAGTCATTGTTAAAGCCTTCTTATCAGAAGCTTCACCTTTTAATGCTTCTTCTAATTGATTATCCATCAGCTGAATAATTCTTTCTATCTGAGTAATTGTTACTATCTCAGAGCAAAGTGCGACATAGTTATCTACTTCTTCTTCCAAAAGATCTGGCTTATCATAACAATATCTAACGAAGGAAGATTCATAAAGAGCCCTGTCTGATTCTCTTGTATATTTAGAAGCTTGCTGAATAAAGCGTTCAGTATGCATATAACCCAAAAGAGCTTGTAGATTTTTAATGTCCAATGCTCTCAAATCATTCTTATCTAATACCTTGCTCTTATCCCCGTTGAACTTAAAGCGATATTTATTTACTCGCGTTACCAATCTATCTATTGAGGTTGGAGCTTGATAGTCATCACTATCACTTAATTTCTCATCATCTGGAATTTTATCTGGGTCTATTTCCATGCAGTAATTATACATGGCTTTAGACTCGGTATGTAGTCTTGTTAAACGCGGATTATTAAAGGCAAGCCTTGCTAATTCAAGCCAACTCATTACTCCCAAATTATTTCTAGCAAGTAATTTTTGTTCGTTAGTTAACTCAATAACATTATCACCCTTTTCATATTTAGTAGTTTTTATCTTCGCATCAGGATTCATTTGAGCAATAAATGACTTTATAGCTCTTGCTTCCCTAGTTAAGCCCGTAAGTTTTGGGCTATCAAAAGCCTTTTGGGTTAATTCTTTTAAGTTTAATTTATCCCAATTTTCATTTACGAAATTTTTTTGTTCCTCTGTTAGAATAATTTCTTCCTTTTCTAATTCACTCATTATAGATTTCCCTCCTCTGCAATGATTTTCTTAGCAACATCAACTATTTTTTTTCTAGCTTTATGAATTGTTTGATAACCAGAAACATTTGAGTTACTTGCCTGTTTAAATTTAAGGATTTTCCCAACATCTTCCATTGATTTATGGTCTGTAAAAAGTAAATTATATATCTTTAACTCTTGAGTGGTTAAATAGACTGGCATCTTTTCATCCAAAAGTCTTTTATAATCATCTACATTTATAAAGTCATTTTGTATATTATTTATTTCTTGAATGTGAGTATCTAAAGATAAACACTGTTTTATATTGTATTCCGATTCCTTTTTTCTTTTCCATTTTTTGAATAATGGACATTCCTCGCATTGTTTTCCACTTGATGTAAATCCACAATGATTATCACCTAAATTAAACTGACAACCTTGAACGCATGGTCTCGTAAATTTTTGTAAATTATCACGCAAAATATTTATTAACGTGTTGCTAATTAACCTATTTATCCAGTGACTAAACTCCCCTATTTTCGGGTCAAAAGTATCGTATTTATTAAATGCTCTTATTAGGAGCATTTGAGAAACATCTTCAAACGCTAAAGAAGAAAGAGTCCATCTAGATCTACGTTTATTTATTTCCACCACTATAGCTGGAATCATTTCCTCAAATAAAGGTTTTTTCATTAAGAATTAATCTAGTTTTTCTTGATGAAAATAAGCTTTTGAAGAAACTTCTACATCAGACGGAAGCGATTCTACTGCGCCAATAAAAGGAATTGATACCCCGTCTTTAAGGGAGCCAATTGTGAATTTTTTAGGTCTTTCTATTGAAACGTCTGCAAATGATGGCTTAACTATTTGTCCATCAAACTCTTCTTCATCCTCGTATACTATTTTTGTTTTTACTGTTGGACGTTTTTTCTTAATAACAATAACTTCTTGTTCTAATTTTTCGGAAGATGCTTTTAGCGCCGAGTTTAATGGTTTTTCACATTTTGAACAAATTTCATTTTCGCGAGGATTTGGAGTTCCGCAATGCGAACAATAGCGTTTATTTATAAGACTCATATTACACTAATAATACCTAAAATAATACTCAAATGTCAAGTTTTAATTATTTAAAATTTGAATATCACTCATCAATATATCACCATTAGCCTCAAGAGCCGTGAGTTTGCGCTGGAGCTTTCTGCTCTCACGGAAGCTAAAAGAAAGGCGACTCATACTAGCAAAGAATTAAGTTAATTCCCAAGCGATAAAAGGACCACCGCTCACCGAAACTGCGCCTAGATAATTGTCATTGCTAAACCTTTCGCCAGCATGCCCAGAATTAACATTATGATTTAATACAATATTAAAATTTCCACTAGATGCTGGTGAAGAAGAAAGTCTAACAAATAATTGGGTAGAAGTGGATGTATTCTGAATAAACCAGAATTTTCTTGCGTTATTTGCTTGCAACGCTATACCAGTTTGCACAGTATTTGCTGCGAAAGAGCCTGAAGGAGAGGAATTACTAACTGTAGAACTTTGAGAAGCACCTACTTCTAATGAGCCATTTGGATTCATCTGTAGCGAAGACCATGCACCAGTTTGAGGATTTTCTGATCCTGTGATTAAAGCGGCTTGATCCCATGCATAAAGTGCCGATACATTTCTAATTCCATCTGGAGGAGCGGAATAATCTCTATTTCTTGAAGTAGCCATTGTTGTAAAATAATTATAAGGTTAGTTAAGCTAAACGAGTATTACACTATTTTATAATAAAATTTAAGATTTATTATCAGTAGGATTTGAAATATCTAATTTTCCCAATGGCTTTTCTATATGCATATCCGCCAATTTTTCATTTTGAACAACAAGTTTTGTTCCGCCAACAACTTTGCCATCAACTATTTCGTAAAGATAAAATGTAGTTTTAGTTATTCCAACTCTAACAATACGTCCTGGTCTGCCATCCAAAATAACAATATCATCTGCGTTATAATCATTTCCAAAAAATACGAAAATTGCAGAAGCAAATTTCTCAATTGCGCCCTTAAATAATATTGGCAACAGGACAAACACTATCCATGTTTGATCGAGTAGGTAGCTAATTGAGTTCTTTTCTTCTTCGTTCATAAATTTACTTTATCAATTACTCTTTACACTTATATGGGAGCGTTAATTTTAATAGATTGTTCTAGTATAAAAAAATCCCACAAATCGACCCCTTTTAATAATTGCGCTACGTTTATTGAAAATAATACTTTTTCCAAAACTCAACCGATTCATCAAATCCTTTTTTGGTTAATTCTGGTGGGCTGTATTGAATCTCCCACATTTTTGATAATTTAACTGCATTTTTTATCGCGCTCATTTCAGCCTTAATTATAAGATCAAGGTCTTTTTCGGTTAACCTTTCTTCAAAAAATTTAAGAAATTTTCCTTCTTGATAGTCACAGAAATGACTTAACTCATGACATAACACACCACAGCCTTCATAAGTATTTTTTAAATCTTTACTTATTGTTATTATCATTTTTCGGCAATCGAATAATCCGCAAGCACCAGACTTTATTTCTCGATGATAAACTCTTATGCCTTTGCTTTTTATATGGCAAAGTATTGCGTTGTAAGGTGCTTTTGGATTTGACCAGCCCATTTTAAGTCGAAGGTGGAGTATATACGCCCTCTATCCTGTCTAATATGTATCCAAGAATAGGACTTCTTACAATGTCTTGTCGAGTAAAAGAAAGTGCGTGAATTCCATACTGCTGACTTTCCTCACTATTAAATAAATCGAAATATCTAATAAATTCAACTGCTCCCCTAATATCCGCTTGAGATTCATCAGCTAAAAATATTAATTTTCCATATTTACCTAAACGGCTGATGATTACTTTCATTTCGGCAGCACCCAAGTTCTGTGATTCGTCCACGATAATGAAACGAGCATTCCAGTTTTGTCCGCGAAGATAGTTGGGGACCGTTCCAGCTATCCTGTTTTCTTTTAGAAGCATTTCAGCCTCACTCTTGGGCAACAGTTCCTCTATTTTATCGTAAAGTGGTGCAAGGTAAACACTTATTTTCTCTGCCTCGCTTCCTGGCAAGTGACCAATGCTTTTGCCGACTTCGATAGGGGCTCTCACATAAAGTATATCTGATTGTTGTTTTTCGCTAAGTGCAATTAAAGCAGCGTAAACAGCTAAAAATGTTTTAGAAGTTCCCGCTGGACCTTTAAGGAAAACAACATTTGTTTTTTTATCTAAAATTATATCAAGAAATTTTTTCTGTTTTTCAGTAATATCTTCTCTATGATATATATGCAACTTTTCTTTTAACTTATCTCTTTGTGGTATTTTTTGAGATTTATCTTTTTTAGTTGCTTCGGGTTGAGCGCCAACCTCTTCTTTGATTTGTTTTTTCTTAGACATAAGTTTAACTGAACAATATACCCTTAATTTAATTAACTCGGTCAATTATTTTTTCTTTTTTATAATGGCATCCAATATGGTGTAATGACTTTGCTTAAAAAGTTTGACTTTAAAGTAGCAAAGTTGGTATTATCATATATACAATTATGATAATCAAAACTAATGCTCCTTCAAACATAATCGAATATCCAGAGGATTCACCAGCAAGATTTTCTCGTCCTAAGTATGTTACAATTCAAGAGTTTGATGAATCAACTGCAAGTCGATTCACAGAGGGATTTAATTATCTTCTTAACGAACCGCAATCCGTAATTCCAATCTATATCTCATCTCCCGGTGGTGCAATTTTTAGTTTAATGGGAATCCGTGATTTAATCGCGTGCTCACCCAAGCCAGTTCTAACCTTTACCGCTTCGATGGCAGCTAGTTGTGGCGCATTACTACTAACTCTTGGCACGAAAGGCTACAGATACGCTTCACCAAATGCAATGATTCTAATTCACGAAGCAAGCACAGCGTCGGAAGGCAAAACATCAGAAATTATCAACGAAGCTCTATACATAGAGAAGCTTAACGATGAATTACTAGACTTACTAGCTGAAAATTCAAATAAATCAAAAGAATTCTATAAAAAGTTAATTAAAAAGAATAGTAATGCCGATTTATTTATTACTCCAGTTCAAGCTAAAGAGTGGGGCATTATCGACTATATTGCTGTTCCAAAAATAGAAATGAATGTTACCGTGGATTATGTGATAACTCCTACGTATCCAAATAAAGTTGAGAAAATTAGGAAGTTAAAGTAATGTTTGTTTGGTGTCATTTGTCATAAATAAAGTGACACAATGACACTAAATGGATCGCCAGATATTTTATCAATTGTTTAGTCAATTCTATATAAATACCTGTTAATAAATAGTTTGCATAAATAATAATCGCCAGAAATATCGCTGGCCTACAAATAGCTAAACTCTTTTTGCTATGTTTATTAAAAAATACGAACAACCTAAATATCAAGTCGGGCATGTATCTTACAGCCCTCTATTCAATTCTATTGATGATCTATTTGACAAGCTAAGATCATCATATGCATCTCGTCTCAAGTTTGAAGAAGTGGATTCTCACTATGAGCTTTCAATAGATTTGCCTGGTTATTCAAGCAAAGACATTAACACATCAATTGACGATTATGTTTTAACTGTTACAGCAAAAAATGAAAAGCGCGGCGAAACAGTTAGAACATTAGCATTATGGGATGGAATTGACTTTGATAAAGTCTCTGGTAAAATCGAAGATGGTATTCTAACTATAAAACTACCTAAATCAGAAAAAATAAAACCGAAAAAGATTAAAATTGATTAATAAAAATCCCGTTTTTACGGGATTTTTTATTTGACTTGTTCAAGATAATTGTTTAAAAAATAATAATAGAATAGTTATTTATATATGAACTTTGACGAACCAACAAATGAAACGGCAAACCAAGATAAGAATAATTCTTGGCGTAAAGGATGGAAATGGTTGGATATGATTGGAATATCTAATGATGACTTGAAAAACGGTTCTGATCGTATAGAAAAACTTAAATATCCACCTTGGGATAAAAGAAGTGATAGAAATCAAAAAGAGAATCAAGAAGAAGTAATATCATACGGGAAAAATTCGGGCAGGTCATATCAATGGATAAAGTCGCACGATCCAAATTACTTCTCATGGATGCTTGAAAATAACGATAGGTTTAGGCAAAAAGTAACAGACTTAGGTTTATTTGATTAAAAATAAATCTTGACATCAATATTTAATTAAGCTACTATAATAAAATTATGAAAAATAAAAACAAAAATAAAGAAGAGGAACTTCTTCTAGAGCCAGAAGATTATGTAGGCAAAGCAAAGTATTTGCTGGAACTAATCCAAATGGATTTAAATTTTGGACGTAAAGAATCTATTCTGTCTAGATCCAAAGCTGCGCTTGAATCAATCTACAGTTTAACTAAGTTATATCAAAAAGACGAGGAAGAAACTCAAATAGATCCAGAAAATGCCGTAAAGTATTATCAAAATAACGGATTTTCATTGGAAACTCCAAGTTTAGTTGGACTTTATTCTTTTGTCTGTCAAGAATTAAACTGGGATCAAACAATTGTGGCGATAACCAAAAACGATTATCAAATTTTAACCGTGCATTGTTCTAAAGTAGGCGAAAAATCCATTAGTCAATACATAGAAGAACTTGAATTCCCAATGTGGAAAAGATTAGCTTGATTTAGCATAGCCAGAGAACTCATAACCAGATTTTTGGGCGATAAATAAAACAAAATCGTTAATTGTTTTACAATTGCCCATTATTCCGATTTCATTGAAGTTCTCTTCGGTTAAATCAAAGCCCTCTTTTTCCATCCATTTTATACGACCGAAATCTTTTACCAGAAATCTTATCAAACTTGTTTCTGCATCGCGTCCTATAAAGCCGACAAGTCCGCAACTTCTATTCCTAATGGAATAATAGTAACCTTTATTTATTTTCATTTCAGAAATCTCTAAAGACTTGCCTAAATGGTATGTATGAAGCAACAGAAACTGCAAAGTCCTGATTTTATCATAAATTTCTTTATCTTCAAATTCGGATTTTAAAATCAAACCATTTATTTCTGTCGGCTTTTTCGGCACACTTAGTTTTACACTTTCCTATGACGCTTTATTAAAAAATAAACCCAAATCATTGACGCATATTCTAAGATAATTTTGCTATTATTTAAGATTTGATTGAATGTAATACTTTATTTTCTTTCGTAATCTTTCAAAATTTGCTCGATATGTTTTGTTACGGTTGGGTCTTCTACTTTTTTGCCATTTTTGCTATACTTAGTATTCCATTCGGAAAGAATCGGCTTTAATTGATTATATAGTTCGGGTTTATCATCCTTAACATCTTGTAAAGCATTTACTAAATTCTCATTTGTTTTATGACTGGTGTTATGTTTCTTTATTATTAAGAAGGCGACATAAGCAAGACCGCATAAAAGAATTATATTAATATGAAGCGGCTGAATGAACGGAACTCCTAAAGCAATTCCGCCCGTAATCGCGGCAAAATATCCAGACTCTTTCCTAAAGACGGGTAAATATATCGCGACGAATAATCCGACAATAGAACAAATGCCAAGGGTTATAATTATTAACCTCTTGTTTGATTCAATGTATTTTTTGTCCTGCGCGTTTGCTTTTTCCTGATCGATTAGTTTATTATTTAAAGTATTTAATTCTTGCTGTTTATCAAATAATCTCTCATTACCAGCGCGTTGCATTTCTATTTTTTCCGCCTCAATCTTCTTGACTAGCTCTTCTTTTTCTTTAGTCGCGGCTACAAGTTCAGCATTTTTCTTGATAATTTCTTCATTCGTTTTCTTTAAATCCTCTAAGGAGGTAAGCTTTTCGTCCAACTCCCTAGTTAAACGGATATTTTCCTGATTAACCGCTTCTAAAGTCGGGCCTAAGCCTAAAGATGCGAGTGCCTCCTTAATTCTATTATTAATTATAATATCTAATCTCGCGGGACTTTGGTAAAACTTAAATGCATTATCCGCCGCCCAAACACTATTCGCGGCTGACTGTAATTGGTTGTCTTTATTGAGGATAACATCGTTAATGCTTCCCTTGATCTCTACCTCTTTTTTCTCAAGCGCAATTTTATTAATTGCTTGTATCTTATTTATTTCTTCTTGAACAGCGTCTCTTTTAACATAACCCGCTTTATCAAGGAACGATTGACATCCCCCAGTTAAGAGTGCGAATGATAAAAGTATCGAATGATATGTATATTTATTAATGCTCATTTAGTTTTAAATTACACTTATATGCTTTTTAAGTATGATTTTTTTAAAACAGCGATTGTTTAATAAAGGCTGGATTCAAAATGCCTCCGGGTATTTTTTAGAAAACATTATGTTAAAAGGTACCTTTTAATGCTTAGATTTTCAAAAAGGGGTACGGTAGTAGCTGGTCCTAAATGCAGATTTCCAATCGGATTTCGTGGGATGTTTTACCTCTGGGAATTGAGAAAATGAAACACTATATCCCTGTACGATAGTCATGGGATGGTTAATAACAGGTTTATATTTATATTGAGTAGGGATAATATGTTTTATTGAGTAAGGCTTTTTATTAAGTAGGGATTAATCTTATGTTTGATTAAGGCTTTTTATTGATTAACGATTAGGGATAGTTGAATAAAGGGTTTTTTGGATTAGAAATTGAGAATAAGGCCCGCCCGCGCCAATGCCCGTCTAGGGTGTCCACCCTATTCCAGAAACTGGGTATGGGGTCTTTATATACAAATGTATATAGCGCGAGTATCATTTTGTATATAACGTGTTCGTGTTTGTATATAAGTGTATATAAAAAAACCCACGCTTGTCAGGCGTGGGCTTGTATATATTATAAGCGTCGAGCAATGACCGCGCCTATCAGTAGTAATAATAGTATAAGAAGCACAGTAGTAAAAGAGGCGGGGCTTGTATAAAACCCCGCCCCTGTATTAAGGCTTACTTACTTCTTTACTATGACCTTGTATGGTGTTCGACCTTTGCTTATGGCTTCGACCGCTTGGCGAATAGTCAAGGTCGAGGCTTCGACTTCCGCCTTCGTCGCTCCTTCCGCGAGGTTCTGAGTCTTCCCCTCGCAGATGAGAAGGTTGCCAAGTGAGTTCGTGAAGGAGTTCTCCTTCACCAAAGCGGCGAAGTTCCGCTCGTCCGGCTTGTAGGCTACAAGGAAGGCAAGGAACTTGGCCGCAAGCTCCTTGGATACACCACCACTCTCACCGCGCAGCGACTTGCATAAGGCGGCATAGAACTCCTTTTCTGAGTAGTGAACCAAGCCGAGACGAGCTTGGACGAGTGACTTGAGAAGGTTGAAACCTTCGGCAAAGTCCTTTGCGTCCTGTCCCTTGAAGACTTCCGACAAGAGTTCGACCGCAGCGAAGCGGAACTGAAGTTCCTTGGCTGGTGCGCCATTCGACTTCTCGAACTGTTCGCGGGCGTTCGCTTCCTCCTTGGCTAGTGTCTTCCTGATATCGGGAAGCAATCCTGCGAATGCCTTGCCAACTTCAGAGTCGGCAAAGTCTTTCGTGGATACCTCTTGTAAGGCTTGGATCTTCGTTACTAGGTCTGTCTTGACTGATTTCGTTAGCATTTTAATGATGATTTAAGACTATCCCCAAGCGCAGGGGAGGCGTCTCACTTTTAAACGCACAAGTGAGAAAAGCGGAAAGGTTCTGAAACAACTTACGCAAGCGACCCTGTGACCGCTTGCCTTGCGCTGAGAAAGAACCGCAAGAGGCTTTCACCTCCTACGATTAAGAAGATGAAGACCTCTTTTCGTTCCGTCAAATACTTTCTCGAAAAAAAACGAAGAAAAAAAACTGCCTAGAATTGGGGTGAATCCCCTAGTGTCCAGTTCGATCCCCTAGTGTCCAGTTCGGCTCAGTCCTTGGCTCGTTCCAAGTTCTGCATAGGCTTGGATAAAGTTATATAGGTGGAGTTATATAATATATATAATATATATATTATATATATATTATGTTTATACTATTTCGCTTTTACTATTTAGTATTTTACTATTTGTCTTTATTATTTTAATATTTGTTTATATTATTTTAATATTATTTATTTATTATTTATATTATTTATTTATTATTTTAATATATTATTTTACTATTTATATTATTTATTTACTATTTGCATTTATAATTTTACTATTTGCCTATATAGTTTTCGTATTATCTATTTATTATTTTACTATTTGCATTTATAATTTATATATTTTTATATACAGACATAAAAAATCCCGCCCTAATTTAATAGAGCGGGACTCGTTTTTATATTCGCCTAGCTATCAAACACCCGATGAGTATTAATATTATTATTAATATCATTTACGATTAGGGAAAAGAGTTTCGTTTTCCTTTACAAACGAATATAACGTCTGATAAGAATAAAAGTTTAACTCTTTCTCTATTTCGCTAACTTGTTTACCTGCTTTATATAAGGCTTGCACTTGTTTGATAAAGCTTTGCGCTTTCGCATTATCTTTATCATTCAATTCGCCCTTAGTAAACTTTACCATCTTTAACTCTACTTGTTCGGTGTTCATCTTTCGTGCAAGCGCAGCGAATGTTTCTAACCCGCCCAAAGCATTTGCAATCTCTGCAATGATAATGCGGGAAAACTTTTCCTCACTATCACCATGAATCTCTTCATGCTTTACTTTTAATTCTGCAACGGCGGAATTGATAAACTTTTCCGGCAATTTCATCTTATTAAACTCTGCGATGACTCCGTTTGCATCGAATATCGGTGCGGCGGGAATGTTTTTCACTGCTTTCATCGCATTAGACAAGGCATTAATAATCTCTTTCATAATAGTAAACATCTAAGGAAAACCTTTCAACGCGAAAGGTAGCGGCTTGTTTTTCAACGCACAAACAAACAAAGCGGAAAACGTGCAAAGAACGTGTTGGAATCACTTCCAACAAAAGAGAGTCAAAGGATTTCCGGTGGCATTGCAACACATTTTTTAAAATACTTTTGAGCGTGCAAATACACCTTTAAGCTTAGTTTTCGCGCAAAGAAAGCTTCGTGAATAGGCAAGTTTCTTTTCTAGAAAAGATAACTTATAAGATATTCTAATGGTAAGGATAGGATAATCTAATGGTAAAGATAAGAATAAATAATATGTAAACTTACTATTTATTACTATTTCGTATTTATTTATTCCTATTTATTATTTTGTTATTTTGTTATTTCTATTTAGTATTTCTTTATTAATATTTCATATTTAATATTTATTTTTTATCAATATTTATTTGGACACAAAAAAAGCGACTCCTTTTTTGGAGCCGCTTGTTATTATTTATTATTTTATTTGTTACATAGAGGTAACAGACAAAACGACATCTCCGTTGGAATAATTTTTCCCGACGAAGGGAGGATTATTTGTCTCTACAATTTTTTCCTGATCCTCGCGAACATAAAGTCCGTCGTAAATATTTCCTTTGGAATCTTTTGCAGGCACTAAAACCGATAGGATGATTTTGAATTTCATTTTATGATTTGGGTTGAGGTTAATAATCTAACATATTTTTTATCTAAAACAAGCTTTTTTTTAAAAAAAAGAAATAAAAAAGGCGACCCTTTTTATAGGATCGCCCTTTGATTTTAAATATTAATCCCCTTAATCTTCGCTAATCACCGTGGGATAATATGCTGTGCCGTAAACATTTTCGTAACCGTAGTAATTTACTAGAGCGTAAATCTTACTTTCCAATGTGTCATTATTGAAACTTTCCTCATCCATTCCCAAAAAATAAAGGAGATTGTGTTTATCCGCCCAACTAAACTCTTTCCAGAAATCCAAACCTTGTTTAAAATCTGCCCAGTCATAAGTATTTCCGACGACTTTAAACCAAATCCGCAAATCACCTTCCGATAAAGGATCGATGCGGGAAAAAATAAATCCATATTCAAATAAGGAAGTTTCCAAGGAATTATCGAAACCAGCGTAACCGTTTGCTTTTAAGTAAGACAGATTCATGATGCGTGTGTTTTTTAATGTTGTGGTTTATCTAACGGTTTTTAATTTAGCAGATTTTCAGTTTAAAACAAGCTTTTTTTTAAAAAAAAGAAATAAAAAAAGCGACCCCTTTTTGGGAGTCGCTTTGTTATTATTTGTTATTTTATTTTACTGCCACCAGAAATCTATTGTTCCAGCGGCAATATATAAAACGAACATTATCAGAATTAGTATTATATTTTTCGTTTTAGTTGAGCAAACGAGAATCTTCGTGACCGAGAAAAACTGTCAAACATTTAGATCCTTGCCCCCCATGATTATCTAAAACGGCAACCAATCCGTTCTGGGGAAGTTCGCCATAATTTACTCCGTTCCAAGCAAAAACATCCTGCAAATTATCGGAACATCCAGCGTAAACTTCCCTTTCAACATCGTTATTTTTCAAAAACAAATAACGAACCGTGTAATCATATAACGAAGGGCGAATCTCAACTTTTCCGCCGATGTAAGCGGAAACTATCAATTTATTATTTCCCTTTATTTCCTGACTGGTAAAAAAATTAACCAATTCAGGAAAATGAGAAAGAATCTGTTTGGCTGTCAATTTTTGATGTTTCATAGGTGATGGGTTAAGGAAAAATAAGATACCAAATCCACAGGACAAAACAAGCTTTTTTTTAAAAAAAAGAAATAAAAAAGGCGACCCCTTTTTAGAGGATCGCCCTTGTTTATTTTTTAGGCTTCCAGATTGATATAGAAACTATTTACTAACTCTTGATTATTTACAATTTCCTTAGCAATACAGTTATGCAAAATG
>Ga0209550_10002225_pt1 | contig 18664 bp, 15 predicted proteins | sample LauGreSuBDMM15SN_2_FD_187567 | JGI IMG/M metagenome (GOLD analysis project Ga0209550, IMG submission 187567) | Freshwater lake microbial communities from Lake Michigan, USA - Su13.BD.MM15.SN (SPAdes) (version 5) | ecosystem: Environmental > Aquatic > Freshwater > Lake | place: Lake Michigan...
TTCCGACCATCGTCCACCTCGACGCCGACGCGTTTTTTGTTTCGTGCGAACTGGCGCTGAAACCTGCGTTGCGCGGGACGAAGTGCGCTGTCGGCGGAAGCGAACGCGGGATCATTTCCTCCGCGAGCTATGAAGCGCGCGCCTGTGGCGTCTATACCCCGATGCCGACCCAGCGGGCGCTGAAGATTTGCCCGGATCTGATCATGCTCCCGCATACGTCTGGGCTCTACGGCAAGGTGTCGCAGCAGATGTTTGATCTCTGCGAAACGCTCACCCCGCTGGTGCAACGCAACTCGATCGACGAAGGCTATCTCGACCTCGGCCCGTGCGGCTTTACCTCGGCAGCCGAGATCGAGCAACGCGTGCGCGGCCTCCAGCAGCGCATCGCGACAGGGCTCCAGATCCCGGTTTCGTTCGGTATCGCGACGAACAAGCTTGTCTCGCAAATCGCCTCCAAGCTGCGCAAGCCGCGCGGTTTTGTCGTCGTGCCACCGGGCACAGAAGCTGCGTTTCTCGCGCCGTTGCCCATCGGGAAATTGCCCGGCATCGGCGCGAAAACTGAAGCCGCGCTCAACGCGCGTGGATTGCGACTCATCGGTGAGATCGTTGGGAAAACTGAGAGCGAACTCGAATCGCTGTTTGGCAACAGTTGGCGAGAGATGCTCGCGACGGCGCGCGGGGAAGACGAACGCGCGGTCCTCACCGACCATGAGGACGCTAAGAGTTATTCACAGCAGGAGACATTTTTCGAAGACGTCGCAGATTTCGCCGAGATCGAACGCGTCGCGAAGCGCATGGTGGACGAACTTCTGGTCAAGGTACGAGAGGACAAGAAACGCGTTCGCACGATGACCGTGAAGGTGCGCTACCCAGATTTCACGCAAGAGACTCATGGCCGCAGTTTGGCGGATGCGACGGATTTGGAAGCGCCGTTTTATCCGCTGGTGGCCCCGCTCCTGCGCGAAGCGTGGACGAGAAAACATCCCTTACGCCTGGTGAGTGTGCGCTTCTCCAACGTCGAGGACGGCGGTCAGCAGTTGGAGCTGTTTGCCGAGACCGACGAGAAGCGCCGTCGCCTCGCGGGGGTGCTGGACAAGTTGAACAACCGGGGGCGTAACGCGGTGGTGCGGCACGGCCATCAGCTGGGCGCGAAGAATGAGTAAGCGCTTCAAGAGCTGGCAGGGAAAAAGAACCACTGCATTGCGGTTGCGGAGACACTCGGTTGACGAAGGATGCAAGCTCTCGTGATCGCCCAAGGCGTTCACTGCCCAATCATCGTCCCCGCGCAATTTCAGCCTCCCCTTACGCTATGAAAACCCCTCTGCCCCCACTCACGCGCACGTCGCAGCTCTCTCGCCCGCGCCGCGCATTCAGTCGCCTGCACAATTGCGTGACGCTGCTGAGCTGTTGCGTGGTCAGCCTGCTTTCTGCGGCTGCACCACTCATCGAAACCTCCGGCGTGTTCCCCGCCAAGATGGCCGGTATCGAGCGCTACCGCATTCCCGGCATCGTCGTCACGTCCAAGGGAACCGTGCTCGCGTATGCCGAAGCGCGAAAAAACAATAGCTCCGATTGGGGCGAGATTGAGATTCACCTTCGCCGCTCGGCCGACGGTGGGAAAATGTGGCAACCGTCGCAGCTCATCGCGCACATCGGGGCCCGCCTGGAGGGCAACCCGCGCAAGAAGTCCGGTGGCGAACACGAGCAAACCGTCAACAACCCTGTCGCCATCGTCGACCGCACGACTGGCGCGATTGAGTTTCTCTACTGCATCAACTACGCGCGCTGCTTCTCCATGCGCAGCACCGACGACGGCCGCACATGGAGCAAGCCCGTTGATATTACGGCGACGTTCGAGCCGTTCCGCCGGCACTACGATTGGAAGGTCATCGCGACCGGTCCCGGCCACGGCATTCAACTCAAGAACGGGCGTTTGGTTGTTCCCATCTGGCTCGCCTATGGGAAAACCGGCGATCACGGCCCCTCTGCGGCCGCCACGATATTCAGTGATGACCACGGCCAGACATGGAAGGCGGGCGACCTCGCCGTGCCGAACACCGGCGAGTTCACCAATCCGAATGAAACCATGCTCACGGCGCTTGCGGATGGCCGCGTGATGCTCGTTTCGCGGAGCGTTTCCAAGGCCAATCGCAAGATCATCACCCTCTCACCCGACGGCGCCACCGGTTGGAGCACGCCGAAGTTTCACGAGCAACTTTGGGAGCCGGTTTGCATGGCCAGTATCATCGCCCACCCGTCGAAGGCCGGCACCCTCATTTTCTCCAATCCCCACACCCTCGGGCGCGATTCGTCGGGTAAAGAAATCCCGGCTGGCCGGGGCAAACGTGAGAATCTCGTCATCAAACTCAGCCGCGACGACGGCACGACGTGGCCGGTGAGCCGCACACTCGACGCCGGCCCGAGCGCCTACTCGGACCTCGCGGTCTTGTCCGACGGCACCGTCGTCTGTCTCTACGAAAAGGGCTCCGACATCGTCGCCGCGCGTTTCAACCTCGAGTGGATCGAAGGGAAACCATGAACTCCTTGCCGGCGAAAATTTTTGCGGAGCGACTCCGCCGCGCAGATCGCCTTTACGGCACGCTCATCGTGAGTCCGTCGCCGCATTGGGTGCCGGTCGTCGCTTCGCTCGGACTCGACTTTGTTTTCATCGACACCGAGCACATCCCGCTCGATCGCGAGAAACTCGCGTGGATGTGCCAAGCCTATCGCGCCGTCGGCTTGCCACCAATCGTCCGGATCACGTCACCCGATCCCTACGAGGCGTGTGTAGCGCTGGATGGAGGCGCGGTCGGGATCGTCGCGCCGTATGTGGAGACGCCGGAACAAGTCCGTGAGTTGGTCGGCGCCGTTAAGAAACGGCCGCTCAAAGGGCGCACCCTGGCGCGCCATCTGGCGGGCGAACCGCTCGACTCTGATCTGCAGGCCTACGTGGAAAAACGGGCCGCGCCCCGCACCCTGATCGTCAATATCGAAAGCGCTCCAGCACTCGCGGCCCTCGACGAGATCCTCGCGGTTGACGGGCTCGATGGCGTTCTCATCGGACCCCATGATTTATCGTGCAGCCTAGGAGTGCCGGAGAATTATGAGCATCCCACCTTCCTCGCCGCCTGCGACACGATCATCACCAAAGCACGTGCCCGCGGGCTCGGTGCCGGTGCCCATGTGACGTATCAAGCCAATCGCAGCGCCCACGAAGAGCGTTGGGCGCGGCTCGGCGCAAATCTGATCGTCCACGCTGCCGACATCATTCTTTTCGCCGAAGGGATTCGCCGCGACGTCGGCGACCTCAAGGCGAGACTCAGCGACTGCGCCCAGGGGCGCGACGCTACGATTAACATCTGACCTCACCGCGCCCGCGCGCTCTCACCCGCACCATGTCTGCTCCGCTTTCCCTTTCACACGCTGATCTCCTCCAGCTCAAGCGCTGGAACACTCCGACGATCTATAACGGCTGGGAACAGTTCACCCGCCACGACTCGGCGAAGTCCGGATTCAACCTCGAAGAGACCCGTGACTTCATGCCGCACATGGGCCCGATGGTGGGCCGCGCGGTGACGGTCGTCTGCGAGCCGAGCAACGCCGCGCACCCGCAGAAAAATCTCCACGCGTGGAGCGAGTATCGGCGTTACGTCGCGAGCGTGCCGGGTCCGAAAATCGTCGTCGTGCAGGACCTCGACAAACCCAACGTCATTGGCGCGTTTTGGGGCGAGGTGAACAGCAATATTCACCGCAGCCTCGGCTGCGTGGGCACGATTATCGACGGAGGGATTCGCGACCTCGATGAAATGACGAACGCCGGCTTCAAGGCGATCGCCCGCCGGATGTGCGTGGGCCACGCCCATAGTTGCCCGGTGCGCTGGGGCGGCGCAGTCGAAGTTTTTGGTCGCATCGTGCAGCCCGGCCAGCTCATCCATGCGGACAAGCACGGCTTCCTCGCTATCCCGTCCGAAGATGAGGCGCGCCTCTTGGACGCCGCGCGCTTCATGGACGCCAACGAATGTCAGACGCTCATTCCTGCGGCCCGAGATTCCCTCGGGAAATCTTGCGGCGAAATCTGCGACGCGATCGACGCGGCAGCCGGCCGCTTCGGTGCTGCGGCACGAGGGAAATTTGGCCGTAAGGGCGAGTGGTAACTTCGCGTCCGTCACCGCCGGTCACTTTTCTCATCCCCATGAACACACCCCGATTTGACCGCTCCGCCGCGCGCTCTCTCTACCGTGAGTACGGACGGCGGGCGCACCTAGAACGTCACGAAGCAGGAGCCCGATCTTTGGAATGCCAAGGCGAAGGCCTTTTCGGCCGCACGACCGGCGGCACGCACTTCTCCGTTTTCGAGGACGGCCCCGCCACCCCTGCCACACTCGCGCCCACCGGCGGCACCTCGCCCCGTTACCCAGTGAAGCCCGCCGGCGGCGCGGGGAGCGCGGAGAAAACGTTCGACGACGCCGGCCCCAAGAACTCCTGCCCCACGCTCATCGAGGTCGGAGCGAGGGATTTTCGCGCGCTCTGGGACAGCGGTACCAAGGACCGCTCGCGCACCGATATCCGCTTCGGGCAATTCCTCGTTTCCGACCAACCCTGCGCTCACTTTACCGATGAATAGTGGGTTCATTGTTTTCGCTGGGCTGATGATCGCTGCGACCGCACCGGCCGCGGAGCGCCAGCCCGCGTTTCGCGTTGATGTGTCCACGCTTTTGACTGGCCGCGGCAAGCAGTTCTTCACTCAGTCGCGCGGCGCGCTGATCCCCGGCTCCCCGGCCCGCGTCGTGGTGACCACGCAGGAAACCGATCCGACCGGCGCCCACGGCTATGCGGATCTGTTTACCATCGAGACGACAGACAACGGCCGCACGTGGTCGTCGCCGAAACGCATCCCATCTCTCCGGCGCACCCGCCTGCCTGCAGGCTACGATTTCGTGATGGGCGACGTGTGTCCGCAATGGCACGCCGCGACGGGACGCGTGCTGGCGACAGGCAAAACGTTTGGTTTTCTCGGTGGTACCAAAGAGGACCGCGGCCTTGAACGGGTGTCCTACGCCGTGCGTGCGCCGCAATCCGGCGAGTGGAGCGAGCTGCGCTTGCTGACGTTGCCGGCGACTGATCACGAAGGGCGTCCGTTTCTGGAGCCGAACTCCGGTTGCCACCAGCGCGTCGATTTGCCGAACGGCGAGATCTTGCTGCCGATCCGCTATCGCAAGGACGCCAAGGTCCGCGACTACACGACCATCGTCGCGCGCTGTCGCTTCGACGGGGAGAAGCTCACCTACGTCGAACACGGCTCAGAGTTTACGATTCCCCGGGAGCGCGGCCTCTACGAACCGTCGATCACCGCGTTTGGCGGGAAATTTTATCTCACGATGCGCGCCGACCACTCTGCTTTTGTCGTGCGCGGCGGCGATGGGCTCAACTACGAGCCGTTCATCGAGTGGACGTTTGACGACGGAAAGGTGCTCGGCAGCTACAACACGCAGCAGCACTGGCTGACGCACAACGACACCCTCTACCTCGTCTACACGCGGCGCGGCGCCAATAACGATCACGTCATGCGGCATCGCGCGCCGTTGTTCATCGCGGAGGTCGATCCGGTACGCCTGTGCGTGCGCCGCGCCACCGAGCGGATTCTGATCCCCGAGAGCAACGCCGACATTGGCGGCGGATTCGGCGTGGTCGAAGTGAGCGCGGGTGAGACGTGGGTCATCACCTCCGAGATTCCCACCAAGGGCAGCCGCGACTACAACCGTGTGCTCATGGCCCGCCTCACCTGGGCGGAGCCGAACCGGTTGTTTTCCCCGTCGCCGAAAAATTAGCACCGGCTCTGGTCGGTAAAAAGAACCACGGCTTTCTCGTATGCCTCGCTCTCCGAACGCGCGTTACACTCTCACCTTCAGTCTTACTCCAACACCAGTCCTCCCATGAAACCGTCCATCATTTTTCGTCTTTGCGCGGTGATCGCCCTCGTTTTTCCATTGGCTGCCTTGGCGCAGTCGGCCGCTGGCGTCATCGAAGGTCGCGTTTATAACGCCGCGACTGGCTCCGCGCTCGTCAATGCCCGCGTCACGCTGGAGGGCGCCGGTCGTGACGTGATTACCGACGAGGCAGGCTCTTTTCGCCTCACGGGTGTGCCCGCGGGCGAGGCCCGGATCAATGTGGCTTACCTCGGAATGGCGCCGCAGAAGGCGACCGTCAGCGTCTCGCCCGGGTCGGAGGCCCGCCGTGATTTTGAACTCGTGCTCGACCGGGCTGGCCGAAGTGCTGCGGCCGCGGATACCATCAAGCTGGATGCCTTCACCGTGACCGCCGACCGCGAGATGAGCGCGCAGGCCATCTCGATGAACGAGCAGCGCAACGCCCCGAACATCAAAAACGTCGTTGCCCTCGACGAGTTCGGCGACCGTGGCAGCGAGAACATCGGCGAGTTTCTCCTCTTTCTCCCCGGCGTCTCCATCGCGACGTCGGGGTCGGAGCCCACGACGGTTTCGTTGCGCGGCTTCCCCGGCAATAACTCGGGCCTGACGCTCGATGGCGGCGAGATGGCCACGTCGTTCGGCGGCAACAGCCGCTCGCTCGACCTCCGCGAGATGCCGATGAACAACGTCTCGCGCGTCGAGGTGACGAAAGTCCCTACACCCGATATGTCCGCCTCAGGACTCGGCGGCTCGATCAATTTGATTTCTCGCAGCGGCTTCGAGTCCAAGACGCGGAAATTCAGCTACAACGTTTACACCCAATTTCACAATCGCAATGGTCCCACCTTCGACGGCGGGCCGCGCAACCACAACTCCGACAACTCGCCGAAGTTCATCCAGCCGTCCTTCGATTTCAGTTACCTACAGCCGATCACTCGCAATCTCGCCATCACGGTGGGCGGCGCGCGCACGTGGCGCTTCAAGCCCATGGAGACGGGCACCAAAGACACCGACGAGCAGCCGACGTGGGACCTCGTGCGGCTCGTGCAAACGACGAGCCAGTGGAACAGCCTCGCGCAGACGTTCAAGACGCTGCAGGGCTCCGTCGGCGTTGACTGGCGTATCAGCCCCACTGACACGATTTCAGCGACCATGAACTACCGCGACTACGGTCTCTATATCACGCGCAGTGTGCTCGGGTTTGGCTATGGTGCGGGCGCGACCGGTGGCCCGACGTTTACCCAAGGGGCGGCCACCAGCGTTGGCACGGTGACCATGAACGGCAGCGGCGAGAACGTCGACATCACCACCCAGACGAAACACTCCACGCTGAAATACCGCCACCGCGGCGAACTCTGGCGTTGGGAGGTCAATGGAGCCTTGTCCGGTTCCGCGACCGACCGCCACGACATCGACGCGGGATTTTTCAACCTCGCGCCGGCCACGCTCACTGGCGTCGTGCTCCGTGGTGACGACATTCCGTACTCGGGCGGCACGATTCCCACGCGTTATAGCGCGGCGCGCGCCGGCGCCGCCGTCGATGTGTACGACGGAGGCAACTACACCCTGGGAAACCCGACGACCAACCAGCCCGATTGGAACACCCAGAAGAGCAACCTCCGCTTCGATCTCGGGCGCGATTTTCTGGGATCGATTCCCTTTACCCTGAAGGTCGGCACGGCGATCGACACCTTCACGACTGACCAGCGCCGCTTCGGGAAGACTTGGGCCTTCCGTCCGAATGGATCGACCCTCGCCGCCGACCGCCTCGCGAGCCGGTTCGACGTTTTTGATGACGCGTTCAACACGGATGCCCCCACCGTCTTCGGCAAAAAGGTCCGCTGGATTAGTGGCCAAAAGATGTTCGATCTCTACAAGGCGAACCCCTCGTGGTTCGTCCTCGACGAAGCGCAAATTCACCAAGACTTCGTCAATAACTCGCGCAAGCTGCGGGAGACAATCACGGCCGGCTATTTCCGCGCCGACGCCCGTCTGTTTAAGAATCGGCTCTGGTTGGTGGCCGGCGTCCGCTACGAGCGCACGGACGACAAGGGCACGGGCCCGCTCAACGACATCAACGCCCAATTCCAACAGAATGCGAACGGCACGCTCGTCGACAGCAATCCCAACCTCGCTGGTGTCCAGCGCGTCCCGCTCTCCACGGATCCACTCGTCCTTCGCAAGCTCCGCTACGTGGAGCGCGGCGCCACCGCCGATCGCAACTACGATGGCATCTATCCGAGTGTGAACGCGTCGTTCAATATCACGGAAAATCTCATTCTTCGCGCCGCCTATGCGCAGACGCTCGGCCGCCCCAATATCAACAACGTCATCCCCAGCACGTCGATCTCGGATCCGGACGTCGCCAACCCGGTGATCACCGTCAACAATGCCGGCCTGAAGCCGTGGAGCGCGAAGAGCTACGACCTCTCCCTCGAAAGCTACCAGATCAAGGACGGGTTCGGCTCGATCGGTGTGTTTCGCAAGAGCGTGAAGGATTTCTTTGGCAGCGTGAGCACCGCGGCCACACCCGCGCTCCTTGAGCAGTATGGCCTCGAAAGCGATCCCTCGCTGCTCACCTACCAGATCGCCACGCGCACCAACGCCGGCGATGCGCAGATCGATGGCTTCGAGATGTCCTACCGGCAATCGCTCACGTTCCTGCCCTCGTGGGCGCGCGGGCTGCAAGCATTCGTGAACTTCACCAAGCTCAATCTCAGCGGCAGCAACACGGCCGATTTCTCCGGCTACAATCCCAAGTCGCTCGGCGGCGGTATCAATTTTGTCCGCGGCCGTCTCGCGCTCAAAACCACGATCAGCTATCTCGGCGATACCCGCACGGGTGCCGTCGCCGCGAGCGCCACCGTGCCGGTCGACACCTTCAACTACCAGGCCAAGCGCATGCGCATCGGCGTTAACGCCACCTACAACCTCACGCGCCGCTACGCGCTCTACGCGTCGGTGGTTGACTGGGGCGGGTTCGTGCAAGATCTCCAGCGTTACGCGCCCGGCACGCCCGACTACGCCAAGCCGACGCGTTGGCAGGAACTCGGCTTCTACACGAACGTCGGCGTGCGCGGGTCATTCTAATTCCGAATTGCGTTCGAGATGAGCCTAAGGACATTTTTTGTAGGAGCCCGCTTGCGGGCGATTCAGTTCGTGAAAATCGCCCGCAAGCGGGCTCCTACCGCGATTCAAAGTGCCGCGATTCAAATTGCGTTTAAGATGAGTCAAAGGACGTTTTTTTCAGGAGCCCGCTTGCGCGCGATTCAGCCCGTAAAAATCGCCCGCAAGCGGGCTCCTACCGCCAGTCTTTTGGGTTCATTTTAAAAGCGAATTAGACAAGCTTCGTCGCAGTGCGTTTCCACTCGTTCATGCTCACACTCCTTTTTGCTCCGGCATCGCTCTGATCGTTCCGCTATTTTCCACTACTCTCTTTCCATGCAAAACCGATTCCGCGGCCTCGTCGCCGCTCCCTTCACGCCCTTCAACGCCGACCGCTCGATCAATCTCGACGTCATCCCGACCTACGCTCGTTTCCTTCGGGAAAACGGCGTGCGCGCCGCCTTCGTGTGTGGCACGACCGGTGAGGGGCTTTCCCTGACGCTGGAGGAGCGTCTGGCCGTTTCTGCCAAATGGGTGGAGTCCGCCGACCAGAGCTTGCCCGTGATCGTCCACGTCGGTAACACCTGCCTCGAAGATGCCCGCAAACTCACTGCGCATGCGGCGAAAATTGGCGCGGCTGCGGTCTCGGCCTTGGCCCCGATGTTTTTTAAACCGCGCAACACCGACGAGCTTGTCGACTGGTGCGAAGCGGTCGCCTCAGCCGCGCCGTCCCTGCCGTTTTACTACTACAATATTCCGTCGATGACCGGGGTGACTTTCCCCGCTGCCGAGTTTCTCGCGAAGGCGGCCGACCGCATCCCCACGCTCGTTGGTGTGAAATACACCTACGAAGATTTCCCGGATTACGGCGCGTGCGTCACGGCGGCGGGCGGTCGCTTTGATATTCTTTTCGGTCGTGACGAATTATTGCTCGAAGGATGGAAAGCCGGTGCCCGGGGAGCCGTGGGCAGTACCTACAACTACGCGGCCCCGCTTTACCTCCGTGTGCTGGCGGCGCACCAGGCCGGCGATGAGTTCACGGCGCGGACGTTGCAGGACACGGCGATCAAGATGATCGCGATTTGTAACGGGGTCGGCGTCACCCACCTCGCTGCCTCGAAGGCGCTCATGGCGATGCTGGGAGTGGACTGTGGTCCGGTGCGTCTGCCGTTGACGCAACCGAGCGCCGCACAACTCGTCACCGTCCGCGCTCGGTTAACCGAGATCGGTTTCTTTGATTTCGCCTGCCGGCCAGTCGCCTGATGCGCTCTTCGCTCCCGGCGTGAATTCGCCTTGGACTGCAGGTCTGGGGTTCGTCGCCGGGTAAACCAGCGTCGCATCGCCCGGAAGAGTCCGTGAGCATCTCCGCACCGTGCCGTTGCCGGCGCAAGAGCCGGTCGTCACTAGGGGAAAACGAAGGCGGCCCCTTGCGCATCGCGAAGACTTTACTACAACCGATCACGTATGCCGATCTACGAGTACTATTGTCAGGATAACCACACGATCTACCAATTCTACGCCAAGACTCTGGCGCAGGGGAAGGGAGTGCCGAAGTGCCCGGACAATCCGAAATTCAAGCTGCGCAAGCTCGTCTCGGCCTTTGCGGTGACGACGGGAGGAAAAAGCGACGAACCCGCCCCGCCCCAGTCGGGCGCGGAGGCGGGTGATTCCGCGGAGGACGCACGCATGGAAGCGGCGATGGGTGCGATGGAAAAAGAATTTTCCGGCGTGGATGAAAATGATCCCAAAGCGATGGCGCGGATGATGCGTAAGATGTCGGAAATGACCGGCGAAAAAATCGACGGTGAGATGGAGGAAGTCGTGCGGAAATTGGAAGAGGGTGCGGATCCGGATTCGCTGGAAGAGCAGTTGGGTGGCGGCGAGACGCCGGAAGGTGGCGATCCCTACGGCGACGACCTGGGCATGGGCGGGATGGGTGGCATGGGTGGCATGGGCAGCGACGGTTCCCCGCCGAAAAATCCAAAGGAGGCGAAGCATCGGTTCAAACCACGCCCCCCGCTCCGCCGTGATCCGGCGCTTTACGACTACGAGTGAGTCCGCGGCCGAATTTGGCCGGGAGCGGCAATTCTGTTTGAGCCGGCGCGAAAAATAGCGCGGATTGGACAGCTATGTCTTCATCGGAATTACTTGCTCGCATCGCCGCCGCCAAGGTCGCGGTCCTCGGGCAAACTGCACTGCTGCATCGCGAATTCGGTCGAGCTGAAAGTAAATGGAAGAGCGATGGCACGCGGGTGACGGCGACGGACGTGGCCATTTCAGAAAATATTTTCCGCGAGCTCGCCACGCAGTTTCCGGCTGACCAGTTCTTCAGCGAAGAACTGGCGGCGACGGAGGCGCCGATCCCGGTGACGGCGAGTTTTTCATGGGTGCTCGACCCGATCGACGGTACCAATAATTTCGCGTTGGGATTTCCGCACTGCGCCATTTCGCTGGCCCTCTGCGAACACGGGGAGCCGATTTATGGGGTCGTCTACGATTTGAGTCGCCGGGTACTCATTCACGGTGGGCCGGGATTCGGACTCCAAGACGGAGCACGCGCAGCCGGCGTGAAGCGCGCGGCGTTCTCCCGGGAAACGCTGATTGGTTTTCACAGTCCCAGTGACAAACAGCTAATACCCATGGCGAGCGGCGTGCTCTCGCACTTCAAGATTCGCGGTCTGGGCAGTGCGACGTTGCACCTCGCCTATGTGGCAGCTGGCCTGCTTGACGGCTGCGTCGATTACAACGTGAAGATCTGGGACCTCGCGGCGGCGATCCCGCTGGTACGGGCGACGGGCGGCGAGGTGCATTTTCTCAACGGCGAGCAACTGCCAATGCGGTTCTTTGATTTGCAGATGAAGCCAATTATCTACGTGGCGGGCGGTCCCGCGATGTGCGCGCGGTTGCGCGAGCTGATGAGCGGGCAGGCTGTATCAAGGCCAGCCTGACCGCACCGCTGCGGATACGCCTACCGGGAGCACGCGAGGACCGCGAGCATGGCCAGCCCGGTTGCGGTGAAGGTGGGTGGCGGCCCCAACGTGCAACCGCCACTGCTCACACCAGATAGGTCTGCAGGGGCACCGGATCGAGCACCTTGGAGTTGGGCGCTTTCTCGGCGAGTTGGGCCGCAAACCAGTCGCGGGCGGCTTGGTCTCCGTGGGTCAGCACGATGCTGCGCGCGCCGGTCTGGATGGCGAACTCCAGGAGTTCTTCACGGTCGGCATGACCGCTTAATTCGAAGCGTTCGACGCGGGCTTTGATTTTCACCTTCACGTGCGCGGTTTCGAAAACGAACGTGTCGCCGACCTTGGAGGCGAGTAGTTTGCCACCGGGAGTATCTGGATCGCAGTAGCCGACAAAGCCGATCGTGTTGTGCGCGTTGCCGAGCAGGCCTGAGGCGAGGGTGTAGCTCGGGGTGCGCTCGACGAGCATGCCGGAGCTGATGATGTAGAGGGCGTTTTGCTTGGGGTCTTCGCCGGCCACGAGTTTGCGCGGGGTAGGCTTGATTTTCAGGTCCTTGATGATGCTGCGATTGAAATTCACGTGTTTCGTCTTACGGCTAATTTCATCGAAATAATCGGCGAGATCCATCCCGAGACCGGAAGCGAAAATTTGACAATCGACGAGGCGGCCGAATTTGCGCGCGTCGTGGATGATCGCGAGCACCTCCTGCATGCGCCCGAGCGCGAAGACGGGGAGGAGAAAGGAGCCGCCGCGTTGGATGGTGTCGTTGATGGTTGAGACGAGGCGGGCGACTTCGTTGACGCGTTCCTTGCCGATCGGGCGCTCGGTGGTGCCGCGCGTCGTCTCGGTAATGAGCGTGTCGAAGTGGCCGGAAGGAAACTTGGCACCGAGGAGGGTGCGCTGGTTCTCGAAAAGAACGTCGCCGGTGAAGAAAATCTGGCGGTGCTTGTGGTGAAGCTCGACGGCGGCTGCGCCCGCCACGTGACCGGCGGGGTGAAAGATGATTTCTATTTCGTCCTTCGCGCCGCGAAAATGTTTGGCATGGCCGTAAGGGAGGCCGTTGAGGCGTTTGCCGATGCGATCAATCTCGTCGTGGGTGAAGAGCGGATAGTCGGGGATGTTGGCCTCGTCCTTCTGGCGCATCATGACATTGGCCGAATTATGCAACATGCGCTCGATGAGCATGCGGCTGGACGTCGTCATGATGACGGGCGTGTTGGGGTGCTCGCGCATCACCACGGGCAGGCTGCCGATATGATCGAGATGGCAGTGCGTTATGATGATCAGGTCGAGCGTGATGCCACGAATTTTGGAAAGATCAGGGGTCGCCGCGCGGCCGACGCTCTTGGGATTTAGGCCGCAATCGACCAAAATATTGAGGTCGCCGATTTGGACGAACAGCGAATTGGCACCAATGCCGCCGTCGCGGTTCAGGTCTGTGAGTTTCATGAACCGAACAGGCAAAACGATAACCTCGCGGAGAACGAGGACGAATTTGCGCGAAAGTTTTTTTGGGGCTCAGCTCCGTGGCGGGTTCATGTCGAACGGGGGCAAGATGACGTGAACCTTCGCGCCGAGTTCATTCACACCGTGAAAACTCCCGTGGGCCTGGGCATCGGCGCCGATGACATGATAGCTGTTGTAAGAAAACTCTTCGCCCGGGGTAAGGCGGGGCGTTTCACCGATGATCTTGTCTCCCTCGGTCACGAGCCGGGTGCCGTCGGCGTGAGCGACGACCCATTTTCGACCTAGCAGGGTGACCGTGTGTTCGGACCGGTTCTGAATCGTTATAAAGTAGATGAACGCATGGGGTTTGTCGGTCGGCAGGCTCGCGCCTCCACGGTGATAGTGGAGTTTGTCGAGACGGGCGGTCAGACCGGGGAGTTCGCAGGAGGAGCTAGACACGCACTCAGAAGACTCGGAAACGCCGTGTGGGCAAGCGCGTCGTGCAGGGGTTCTTTTTCGGCCTTGCCGCACGTCGCGGCGCCGCGCAGAAACGCCACTATGGTGAAATTTGCCCTCCTCTCTGTCAGCGACAAACGTGGTCTGGTGGAGTTCGCGACGGTACTCGTGCGCACGCACGGCTACACCTTGCTTTCGACCGGCGGCACAGCGAAACTGCTGGCGGAGCGCGGTTTGCCGGTGACGGAGGTCAGTCAGCACACCGGGTTTCCTGAAATCATGGAAGGTCGGGTCAAGACACTGCACCCGAAGATTCACGGCGGATTGCTGTGCCGGCGCGACAAGGCCGACCACCTCGCGCAGGCGAAGGCCAACGCCATCGAGCTGATCGATCTCGTGGTCGTGAACCTTTATCCCTTCGAGGAAACCGTGGCGAAGCCGAACGTTCATTTCGAAGAGGCGATCGAAAATATCGACATCGGCGGCCCCTCGATGCTGCGCAGCGCGGCCAAGAACCACGAGAGCGTCAGCGTCGTGTGCGACCCTGCTGACTACGACGCGGTGCTCGCGGCGATGGCGGGGGAAGGGGATTCGGCGCGTTTGCTCGAACTCCGTCGCAAGCTCGCGCTCAAGGTGTTTCAGCGCACCGCGAGTTACGATGCGGCGATCGCGCGTTACTTGGAGTCGCAGGCGGTCGAGCCCGACCTCGAGGCGATGAGCGGATTTCCGCCGGCGCTCACGCTGTCGTGGAAAAAAGCGCAGTCCCTTCGCTACGGGGAGAATCCTCATCAAAAGGCGGCGCTCTACGGCACGTTTCACGACCATTTTTCGCAGCTCCAAGGCAAGGAACTGTCCTACAATAATATTTTGGACATCACGTCGGCGACTTACCTGATCGGTGAGTTTGAGCGACCGACGGTGGCCATCTTGAAGCATACGAACCCGTGCGGCGTCGCGAGCGCAGACACGCTCATGTCGGCGTGGGAGCAGGCCTACGCCACTGATCGGCAGGCACCGTTTGGTGGGATCATCATCGTCAATCAGACGCTCGACGGAGATTTGGCGAAGGCCATTGCCGAGATCTTCACGGAGGTGATCATCGCGCCGCGCTTCAGCGACGAGGCCATGGCCATTTTTTCGAAGAAAAAAAACCTGAGGCTGATGATTGCCAAGGGGGGCATTGGAGCCGACGCGTTGCAGGAAATGAGGTCGGTTGTCGGCGGTGTGCTCGTGCAGGATCGAGACCGCACGCTAGGCAACGTAAAGGAATTCAAGGTCGTGACAAAACGCGAGCCGACTGCCGACGAATGGGCCGCGATGCTCTTTGGCTGGAAAGTCGGCAAGCACGTGAAGTCCAACTCGATCGTCTACTGCCGCGGCGAACAGACCCTCGGGGTCGGTGCCGGACAGATGGCGCGGGTGGACAGTTCGCGCATTGCGGTGTGGAAAGCAGGCGAAGCGGGGCTCGATCTGCGCGGATCGATCGTGGCGAGCGAGGCAATGTTTCCGTTTGCGGACGGCCTGGTCGCCGCAGCTGCGGCCGGGGCCACGGCAGCGATTCAGCCCGGTGGTTCGGTACGTGACGCGGAAGTCATTGCCGCAGCCGATGAACGCGGAATGGCCATGGTGTTCACTGCTTCGCGGCATTTTAAGCACTGATATGCGTGTGCACGGTGCTCTTGGACATTGCCAAAAGTGCCGGTCTCGGCTCCTTACTTAGACTTTATCTCACCATGCAGGTTCTCTTTCGTGCTGTCTCCCGTATCACCCGTCCCGTAAGAGGACTGACGTCCATACCCTGACCACCTATGCTTGAGGCTATTCTGGATCAATTCCAAGGGACCCCGCTGTCGCTCTGGGGACCATTTGCTGTGCTGTTGCTCTGCGGATTGGGCCTGCCGATCCCCGAAGATATCGTCCTCATTGCGGCTGGGGCCTTGGGGGTGTTGGATGGACGGGCTTGGATCCATATAAGTGTCATTATGTATGCGGGGGTGATGGGCGGCGATTCGATTATCTTCTTTGCGGGCCGATATTTCGGCACGCGTTTGCGGACCGCAGCGTGGTTCCAGCGGCTTTTTCCCGCCGACAAACAGGCGAAGGTCGAGGTCCTGTTCGAGCGTCATGGCTCGAAGGGATTGTTCCTCGGACGTTTCTTGCCGGGACTACGCGCGCCGATTTTTTTTACGGCGGGGTCCATGCGGGTGTCGTTTTGGAAGTTTTTCTGCTTCGACGGGTTTGCCGCGCTGATCAGCGTGCCGGTCTTCGTGTGGCTCGGTCATTGGCTCTGGGTGAAGTTTCAAGACGACATTGAGCAGCTCAATCGGAGTCTGGCCGTGACGCACTCCTACTCGCGCTGGATCGTGGTCGCGGCCGCACTCGGATGCATCGGCCTATGGCTTTGGTCTCGGCGAGGGAATAAGAAGAATCCCTGACGCACCGGGCGCAGTGTACCGGGCGGTGGTGGCTCGTGGGGCACGACCCTTCCGCGGCTGGGAAACCGATCGCGGATTTACCGGAGTGCAGGCCGCAGGTGGTGTGCACTGCGCTGCGAACCGAGCAGTGAACCGGGCGAAGTTTCCGGAGTCGTGTTTTCCGATTGGCGTGGCAGCGAATTGGTCCACGTTAGGGACATGTTTGATCCCGTTGAGAAACTAAAAGAATTTATCCGCCATCCCAGCGTCTCCGCCGACTCCACGTATCGGGATGGAATGCAGGGGGCCCAAGTATTCGTTGCGAATCTTTTGGGCTCGCTTGGTTTTATCGTCGAGGTGGTAAAGACCGATCTGCACCCGATCATTTTCGCTCAGCGCGGCGGGGACTCGAGCTGGCCGCACGTGGTGATTTACGGCCACTACGACGTGCAGCCTGCCGATCCGCTGAATTTGTGGAATACGCCGCCCTTCGATCCGACCATCATCGGCAATCGGATCTATGGACGTGGAGCGGCCGACAACAAGGGGCCGTTGATGACGAACATTGCCGCGGTTGCGCAATTATTGGAGGCCAATCCTAAAATTCCGCTGCGGATCACGTTTCTCATCGAAGGCGAAGAAGAGATGGGGAGCCCCAGTTTCCCGAAATTTCTGGAGAGCCACAAAGACCGGCTACAAACGGCGGATTTCGTTTACCTCTCCGATACCGCACTGCCCACGGCGGACCAAGTCGTGCTCACGTGTGGTCTGCGGGGTCTGGCGCTGTTCGATCTGCACGTAACCGGGGCCAAGGGGGACTTGCACTCGGGGCTCCACGGCGGCGTATTGCGCAATCCGATTCAAGCGCTCGCGGAAATCATTTCCTCGCTGCATACGCCGGAAGGTCTCGTGAACGTGCCGGGATTCTATGAAGAGGTGCTCGATGTGCATCCGTGGGAACGCGCCGAATTGAAAAAATTGGGTGCCGACGAACAGAGCTACAAAGATTTTCTCGGGATCGACGCTTTCTATACCTTGCCGGGATTCTCGCCGTTCGAAGCGCTACGCTTTCAGCCGACGCTCGAGCTCAACGGGATTGGCGGAGGCTACCAAGGGGAGGGAACCAAGACGGTCATTCCGAGCAAGGCGTTCGCTAAAATCAGCTGCCGGCTCGTGCCGAACCAGCAGCCAGAAAAAATCAAGCAGCTGGTGATGGCCGCAATCCGGGCGCGCACACCTTCCGGGGTGAAAATCGAGTTCGTGGATCAGCACAAAGGCGATCCGTACGTGGTGGTGCCGCCGGACCGTGCGAATACCCCGTTGGACCAGTCGCCGGTGCTCGCGCGGGCATTTCGCGCGGCGGATCAAGCTGTCACGGAAGTTTGGGGACGGGCCCCGCTGTATCTGCGCGAAGGCGGCAGCGTGCCGATCATCGCCCAGATTAAGCAGGTCACCGGATTGGATTCGGTCATGTTCGGGCTCTTCCTGCCGGAGGATAATCTGCATGCGCCGAACGAGAGCTTTAACCTCGATGTCATGCGGAAGGGGATTGAAACATCGCGGCGCGTCCTCGCGGCGCTGGCTGAGTAGGTTCGCGATTTTGCTCATGAAAAAACCCCGGAAAAATCCGGGGCTTTTTCGTTTTTGGGAAAACGTCCGTGGGCAGGAAACTTATTTGGCCTTGATGATGACCAGTTCGACGCGGCGGTCTTTATCCATCGTGGCGGCATCGGCATTGGTTTTGGCCTCGAGGCTGCCCTTGGAGTTTGCCTCGAGCTTGTCGGCGAGAACTCCGAGCGAAAGCAGGTATTTTTTCGCCGCATTCGCGCGGCGATCACCGAGCCCCAGATTGTATTCCGCCGTGCCCCGCCAGTCCGCGTGACCTTCCAAGAGCAGGCGCTGGGCGGGGTTCTTGTCGAGATACTCTTTGGCCGCCTTCAGCTTCTCGCGTTCGCTTTGCTTGATGGCCGACTGATCGAATTCAAAATAGACGGGCTGGAGCAATCCGCGGATGGTGCTCCCATCGTCGATCACGCCGTCGGCCAGACGCGACTGCAACGAGGTGTTGAGATCCGATACCGTTGAAAGATTGCTCGGAGGAGCGACGTTTTCACCGCCACCCAGTGGCCCGAGCACCGTGGCGCCCGGATTCGGACGCTCGGGTTTCTTGCTGCAGCCGGCAGCAAGGAGCGCGGCGCTAGCGAGGACGAGGCAAATTTTTTTCGAGACAAGTTTCATGAGAAGCAGAGAGGTAGATTCGGACTGAAAAAACGATTGGTCCATCGACTCCGTTGCCGCAAGGTTTTTAGACGTTCTTTTTCGGGTAGATGGCCGGATTTAGAGCGCGAACCG
>Ga0209550_10002226_pt1 | contig 18655 bp, 24 predicted proteins | sample LauGreSuBDMM15SN_2_FD_187567 | JGI IMG/M metagenome (GOLD analysis project Ga0209550, IMG submission 187567) | Freshwater lake microbial communities from Lake Michigan, USA - Su13.BD.MM15.SN (SPAdes) (version 5) | ecosystem: Environmental > Aquatic > Freshwater > Lake | place: Lake Michigan...
TCAACGGGCAGATGGTGAAGAACCTTCGGAAGGGGCTTCATCACTGACTCGCTCACGCGCGCGACCTTAAGCTGTGCCTGAAGATCAGCCTCCATGCTGATCACAGATCCACCGACCGCGATGATCATATATATGAATAGCATTTGAAACCGAACACGTCCACAAACCGTATTAAGCATCGCGCGCCGACTGGCATGACGTCCGTCCTCTGGCGCAGCGAGGCCCATGCGGACCTCCCCGTCCTTGTGCGCGAGAGCCGGCCTGGCGAGACGTGCGGAATCTTCCACCTCGACATCCCCGACGTCGACGTGGACGGCGTCGGTCCCGTCTGGCTCGAGGACAAGCCCTACAACGCAGCCGAGCTCCCGTGCGGGCACGTCTTCCACGCGTGCGCCCTCGCCGTGCATTCGCTCGCCAACGATATGCGCTGTCCGGTCTGCCGCGCCGGCCCGCCCGACCGCGCCCAGGTCTCCGGCTTCGCCGCCGCCATGCAGCCTGCTCTTCTCGCGAAGAAGCTCGCCCTGGACGCGGCCCGCCGCGAAGACGAAGCCGGTCAAATCGACGTTGACGTGGACCTCGACGTCGACGCCATAACGCGCGGGCTCGTCTTCGAAATCTACATGCAGTCGATTCCGACCGCGCGCGGAGGACGCGCATCGCGTCGCGCGCCTCGAGACATGTTCGCGCGCCTCGAGACGCCACTGCAGCTCGTGGCCAGTTCCGACGCGCCGCGCACCGATCACCTGGACTACTACTCCACGCACCGCTCCTTCCAGCGCAAGTTCAACCTGCACTTCAGGTTTATGCAGCCCGAAGGCAACGTCATATACCTCGGCCTGTCCCACCCGCTCATGTTCGACGTCGTCCGCAGCACCCTCCTGGACAAGGCCGCGCTCCTCGCGTGCGCCGAGAACGGCACGCGGATCGCCCTCTCCGGGAACATCGGCTTCGTGCTGCCGCGCCGCACTGACTTCGGCATCGAGCTCATGCTGCAGCTCAATACGTCGTACATATCCATGGCCTGTATCCAGAATCTCGTCGACATCAGCGGGCTCCAGAGAACGTGAAGATCGTATAAAAGACGGGATCTCGGACTCGTATGGAGCCCAAAGAAGCTCCCGACGATGTCGTTCAATTGCGTAGTCTTCAAGATCGAAATTTGATCGTAACTTTTCAAGTATTCTGTCAAACGATTCTCTTGATCGGCAAGCGATTTCAAAAAGACACAGTTGTGTGTGGTTTTTTGGATAGCATCAAGAATGAATGGCAAACCTTTTTGAGAGTGTCATCAAAGGACAAATATTGGCAAGGATACCAGGCGTCGTATGACATCAATGAAATTGTGCACCCCGATACTTCAGCGTTTCTGCATGGTTGTATCAACTTGATGAGCATGAACCGCAAAGTTATGGAGTATATAACAGCAAATTGCAATGCATGGCCATGGCTGCTCTCGGACATCAACAGGCGACTCGCGCAAGAGAAGCAGATTTTAGAATATCTGATACAACCGCATGTGACACAACAAGCACCGGTGCACGAACGAACCGGCCGCGATTTGCTAGACATGCTTTCTGCTTTGAGGGAAATTAATGAGAAATTTCGAACACACGTCCCTTCGCCAGCCCAAATTCCAAAAATCCGGAAATAGCCGCGGCCAAATCAAATCAAACGAAGCGTCGCGACACAAGCACAAAAACCGCGGGCATAAAAGCACAGGCATCCACATGGCCATTACTGCACGCGCCACCACGCCCGACCTCTTATGCTACGAGGATATGCCCACGCCGGCCGAGCTCGCAGAGCTCGCTTCCTCGAGAACAAGCACCCCCGCCCCCAACATGCCTATTCTGGCCCAGCTCGCGGAGGACTGCTGGTGTCTCGAAAACTGCCCCGGCCCGCGCTGCCGGCGCAACCGACAGCTTAGTCGCACCCCGCCGACAAAGGTGTCGAATAAGCGCGCATACGAGGCCTTCGAGCCCCGCGGCTACACCTCCGCCGACGACCCCTGGCCGCAACGCGTGGTCATCTGGCACCCCGGGGACTTCGTCAGCTCGCCGCTCACGCTCTGCGCGGGTGTGACCTTCCGCGCCACGTTCCATGCGTTCTGTGTCGCGCAGAAGCTCGAGCGCAAGCACGTCCGCTTCATCTGGGAGCGCCCGCGCAAAGGCGGCTGCGTCGAGATCGTCGAGCTCAAGGACAGCGACGCGCCATGGGATCTCGGGTTTCGTGAGGGTCGCACCGAGCACGTCGAGTGCGAGTATGTTTGAGACTGAAAACGAATAATAAAAGCTCAAACATCAATGTTCTGTTTCGTATTTAACACACACGCAACCCATGCATGACTGACCACGAGCAAAATGAGAGATTGCGCGCGCTGCTTGTCCGTCTGCGCAACGAGCGCTCAGTCGATACAGACATAGACGGGTTGCCAGATTGGCATCCCGTGGACTGGGTCAAAGACAAGTTTTTTGTGACACACAGAACGGTTGCAGACAAGTGCACAAAACTCTTGGAGGTCTGTGGACAACAAAGTTTCCGCAATGACCTTCGGTTTCTAAGATCTGTATTGCTACGTGAATCATTGGATAAAAAAACATTTGATAGATATCATCAGGCAGACGCAAACAACTACAATTTCAAATCACTTAACGTGAAGGTCACTGCACTGTTATGGCGCAGATTGGTTCCGCAATTGGATGCATACGCAAAAACCTTGACAGCAGGAACGGCCCAAGAAGACGCCCTTCGCGAACTAACCAAGCAAATTGAAACATACTCGAAGAAGGAAAATCACAAGGATTTTTGGAACGAGACACAAAACGATGATGCTACCAAAAGACTATTGAACACCTTGCCTGCTCTTGAAAATGTACCAGATTAGATCGATCTGATGTCCACTATTTAATAAAAACAAACTACTTGCTCGCCAAATGCAGGATCATGTCTAGCAACTCACAAGGAAACTGCTCACACATCCCCAGCATCCCGAATTCGACGAGCGACGCCCGCCGCGCCTCAACAACGAGCCGTTGCTTCGCGATCGCTTCATCGAAAAACACCACACGCCCGTGTCTCAAGCTCTCTTTCATGTCTGCGATTATCCTCTCGGTCCGCACTTCGTCGGCCCTGGTGAACCGCTTGAGCCTGCGCTTCTCCACGAGGTCGTCTTCCAACAGTTTGATATGGTATTGCATGTTCTCCACAAACCGTTTCTGCTTCTTCTCCTGCCGCTCGAGTTCCGCCTCGTCGCCCGCGAGCCCTCCTGCCATTCGAGCGGGAAACTTGCGCGGCCTTTCGGCTTTTCGCAAAATTCCACCAATTTAAAACCACGCGGCTCTTCGCGCGTGAAAAAAGTCTATAAAAGCATCCAACATACAACATGAAAATTCACAAAATCAGGCCAGGCCGCGCATGGACGCTTCAAACTCCACGCCTGTGACGCCGAATGCCAAGACTGTCCCCGCCAACACCTTGCACCACAAACAGCGCCCACCCTTGCAACCGGGCACGTACACGCTCAGCCAGCGCAAGCTTGTCTTCATCGACCCCGCCGCGCAGCCAGATCTGCCGGGCCTTGAGCTGCCCGTGCCCGCGTACCCGAGCCCCGTCGCCGCCGCTGACGTGGCTCTCGCGGCCCTCGAGGAAACCATCTAGCTTTGCGATGAGGAGCGCGCACGCCCTCGTAACGGATGATGTGTATTTGTCGGCGCAGAGGTCGACGCACGGCGCTGCGACGCGCGTGAACATCAGCAAAAGATCCAGTCTATACTATTAGCACGAAACTTTCAGTTCTCAATAAAACGTTTAACCATCACACCCGCTTTCTCTTGATCCGCACAATGTCCACCTCGCTGAAGACCAGCGCGCGCTGCTCGGTGGCAACCTGCAGCACCACGCACGCGTGCTCTCCACCCCGCACGCAGATGTCGATGATGCGAAACGGCGAGTACGCCTCGATCTCGCGCAGCTGCGCGAGGCTCACGCGCATCTCCGGCGTCGCGCACGGCAAGCGCAGCGTGTAGACTTCCCCGACCTTCTCCACCGTCGCCACGGTCAGGTTCGTCTCCGGCATGACCTCCTGCACCAAGTGTGCCACGTTCTCCAGCAGCGCCCGGTCCGCCCCGCACCCTGCCAGCACGTGCTCCGGCACGCCCCGTCGCATCACGCTCGCCAGTGTCCGTTCGAGACTCGACCGCTCCGCCATGCACCCGCCTGGTCTCTGGTTTAAACCAAACGCTCCACACTCGGCGTTTCCGCGCTAGACCAGCAAGAGCGACCACGACACCACATCTGGCTTTGTACCATGTTCGTATAAAAGACACACCACGCACGCCAAATGGAGGACCTCGAAGTGATGCTCACGTCTCTACACCAAATGGAGGCCAGTCTCGTCGTCGCCACGCCGGTCACTGACACAAGACGGGTCGTTGCGTCAAGTCAAAAAAAGAAAAATACAAAGCAAGTGCAGGTGTCATCTAAGGGACAGGCATCAAAGACATATAATGTCAGGAAAGATACCATCGAAACCAAACAAAACAAGCAGACCTTGCTCCCAATCACAATCTCGACATGTGCTGTGATAGGAAATCGGATCTGGAATGATGAAGAGATTCAGAGGGTGAAAGAATATCGGAAAGATTTCGAAACATTTGAGGACCAAGCGGATACAATTGAAAAATTCGTTTTGCGTTATGAGGCTCAACTTCAATTAGGCCATTTTGTTGATAAATATATCGTTGAGAATTATTTAAGCGAATATAAAGAACACGAAGACGATACTGTAAGATTATATGAGTGGGTTAAGAAACTGGTCGATTTTATCACATCATTGGAGGATGACGAGACTGGTGATCAACAAAAACAGGACCAAACAGAGCAAACGCAGACCATACATCAATTCAGTACCAGAGCGGTAAAATATAACGGTCAGCTGCGTGATCTTCATGCAAGAATCCGTACATTGAGAGAAAAAGCCCACCAGGGCTTGAAATCAATTATTGCTGAAGAAAAAAAGGCTGCTGAATATATTGAAAATTCAAATCATATCGATAAAGTCTGCGCACAATATATCCATCAAATAAACCACAAATATGAATCTTTTTTGAATGAGTATGAGGACACCATTGAAGACCATTCCCACGATATGGAAAAAATAAAGAAGATGGTCGAAATTGCAACCAATTACATTGATGAGCTTGTTAAAGTACGAGACTGGATCGTCGACGAAATTAAAATACATATATCATATTTACAGGGACTACAACCAAATTCCGAAATCGAAGAAAATTTAACAAATTTCCGTACCTTAGTAAGAGGCATCCCAATGTACGTGGAAAAATTACGAAATAGAATGATTTCATTAAAAAATCGAGGCCAATCAAAAATCGATAACTTCAAGCCGCGGCCCACGACCCACCCAGTCGTTCCCGCTGATGCTGGTCCAGCACACTCGCAGCCTGACGCACATCACACGCCGCCTAACGCACACGGGAAGCATACCGGACCACCCGCGCCACATCTTCTTCATCCTAAACCTCATCAAGAACCCGAAACCCCACCGAGCAGGCCACCTGCGGCATCAAATACCACCGACCCCAACACAAAATTCGCACCAACCGCGCCGATACTAGATCACACCGACGAACCGGGAGACGCCAGTTCAGCACGCCTTGTCGCAGAAGGCATCTTGAATCGCGTAGCTGCCTATTATGACAAATACGTGAAATATAAAAGAAAAACCGAAGATTTGATGGATTTATTCTCTGGGGCAAATGATCATGTTTTTATTGGATATGAAGCCTTCAATCAATTAAGGCATCGTGTACAAGATGACATGTCGAGTATGCGGGACTATTTGTCTGGTCAATTCGCAGAAATGGAAGCATTGAGAGATGCAAATCAAAACGACAAAAAAGACAGGATTAACAAGGTGATGACCGAAATGATGGACTGGGAAAGAAACGTTCTGGTAAGATTACGCAATCTCCAAAAACATGAATATGATGACCTCAAGCAAAAATACGCATGGAACGAACGAACTTTTTATGACGTAAGTGCAGATGATATCCTCAGTCAAATGCTTGAATTCTGTAATGAATACCAGAATCTTCTCTACTACGCCGTTCCTGACGTTATCGATTTGCAATTGCATTTGACTTGGATCGACGAATCTGACACAGCAAACCTCAAAATGACCTTGGATAAAAGCAGAAAACGCGAACAAGAATTTGAAAACGCAACAGAGACTTTAATGAAAAAGATAAATGGTTTACAGCAAACAATACAAGCAATGGCTGCGAAGGCAAACACCGCAGCTCGAGGAAATTTAACGGAAACAGCAGAGCAGAAAATACTCGAGAACGTGAACTGGCTCATCAAAAGGATCAGCACAAGCATCGTATTGAACATGATACACGAAAGCCAACGGGCTATACAAAAGCTCCTCGGTCACCACACCACGGCATCCGTGCCAGCACAAACACACACAGACTCTTCCGACCCAAAAGAACACACACACACACACTCTCACTTCCATTTCGATCCAGGGCACCCCGAACCCAAGAAAGTCGATGTCAACTTCCACGCCGAGCTCACCCGCTTCGCGCAGACCCTCCTCGCCGCAGCGTTCCCACCGACGCCCGCCGAGCACTATCAAAACCGCAAGCCGCCGATCACGCGCGGCGCCCCTCCAGCAGTTCCTGCCGCCCTCTTTCCCGCCACAGACTGCCCGGCCCTTCACGCGCTGTGCGCGCGCGTCGCACATATCACGGCGGTATCGACCAAGCACCCGCCTCTCGCCGCCACGCGCTTCGCCCTCGAGCTCGGGGTCCGCTCCGCCCTCGTGCGCCTCGCGCGCCAGGAGGTTCGCTCCGCGATGGCCAGAGCCGGCCCTGCCGCGCGCGCCGCGCTCGAGAAAAGCGCGGATGCTCTCGCCGTCTGTATCTCCGACAGCGCGCTGCGCCCCGTGTTGGTGGCCGCGCGATCCGCACACTATCCTGTGCCTTCGCCTGTTGTCCCTGTTGTCACCCGGCATTATAAGGATTGGTTGCAAGGTCATAGCAAGGATCGATCAGAACACAACGAAGAAAAGCCAACAGAAGAGCCAACAGAAGAAATACATCGCGAAAAAAGCCCGCCGCGCAAGCATCGGCATGAGTCAAGCGATGAAATACAACGCGAAGAAAGCCCGCCGCGCGAGCAAAAGCATGGACGTCAGAGTGTAAAAGAGAAAATCGAAGCCACCACCGCCGACTTCACCGCCGACCTCGACTTCATGAGTCACTTCGAGCGGGAACTCGACGCGGTGGCCAATGCCAAGCCTTAACAGCGATGTTTATTAGAATGAACTACACAACCGTGATCCAACTTAGCCTACGCGCGCGTCTTCTCTCTTTCCGTCGTGAAAATGCCGCGCAGCTGCGTCCACCCCAGCTCGAGCACCTCCAGCTCGCGCACGCGCTTCCGCAGCGCCTCGTTCTCCTCCTCGCTCTCCGCGACCCGCTTGCGCAGCGCCGCGTTCTCCGCACTAGCCGCTGCAGCGCCGCGAGCGCCGGCGGCACCCGACACCTGGGACATGTGGAACTCCTGGTCCCTGCACGTCTGCTTTGCTGTCGCAAGGTCCGCCTCGAGTGCCTTCACCCGCGCCTGCATCGCTGCTGTGCTCTCGCGGTGCTCACACGCAAGCGAGACGTACGCCGCGTTAACGCGCGTCACTTCCGCTTGCAACTCAGCCACGGTCATTTTTGCTGTTCTAGCACAAACACAGGCAAACCACTGGCCACTTAGTTTTTTGTTCTTGAAATCAAAAAAAAACATTGTATGCATGCAAGTTCAGGCGCTTCACCACACACACATGGACGTCGACGGCATGGTTACGGAGAACGACAAGAACACCGAGACAGGGAACCCCGTCGCACCCACAGACCCGGAACTTGACGCGTTCTGGAAAGAGCACCGCCTGCTGCACCGCAAGGCGGAGCTGGCCGCGTTTCTCGGGACGGAGACGATGGACGACCTGATTGACGTGCATCCGCGAGACCTGAAGACGGTGCGCTTCTCGATGTGGGCGGAGAACACGCTGACGATCGCAGAGGCGAACCGTCTGCGGCGCGCGTTGTACGCGCATCACGCGAAGCACAACCCGCGGGGGGACCAAACCTGGCACCACGGGCCGAACGCGCAGCTTCCGCCGTACACGCCGACTCAGCCGCGCGGAGGCCAAGCTTCGCGCGCGTAAGGCGTGGATCGTGTGGTGTGTCGGTATATAAGGCGAAGCGTCGGCGAACATGCATGAACCAAGATACTGGATGTGTTTGGAGTATATGGACGGTGAATGTGATCCGAGACTTGAACACCACGGCTTCGACTTTTTGCACCCTAAATGCGACATTAATGTAGCTCTTGATTTTCCCATTATTGGACATAGTGGACGTTCGGAAATCCACAGGGATTTGGTGTCATTACAGTTGGCTCAAGACTGTGTTGATTCCAGTCGAGAGAATGAAAGTGAAATTATTCTGCCAAAGACCAAGGACGACATACAGAATCTCGTGTACCTCAACACGATACGTCGGTTGGTGGTGTCGATTCTGGACGACACGTCCATTCCGGAAGCTTACAAGAGAGATATGTTCGAGCTTCTCAAGGACAGATATGGAATGGATGATTCCTCTTTCGATGATTTCTTGATATCTGTTGGAAAGCGTGAGGACAACGAGGGCGAAACGCATAAATACGGCCGCGACGAGTTGTATGTGCGAGACCTGTGCATGGCCTTCATCGGGACGAATCTTCATCCCACCTCTGCAGCGACAGCCAATCTTTGCACCAGGATAGCACACAATTTTCACAAGGCGTGTCCGCCGCTCATTCGCGGCCTGAGCGCTCCGATTGCTACCATCGAGCTCGCCGACGCGAACACATGGCTTTTGACAGCGTACTATCCAACGCCGATGCAGCACCGGCTGTTCCTGGGAGTGCCGCTCGAGTTGGAGAGCCCGACAGGGCTGCGGTGCCGCGTGTGCGTGCGCGACTTGGGGTCGCCGACCGTGAACATCGTGGCGTAGTCGAGCCTGGTAGCTCAAGTGCGTATAAAGGCGCCGCCGGCGCGGCAGATGGACACGTGTCGAATTCCGAGCTCGGGGTACCTGCGAATCCGGCGCGGCGGCAGTCGGTCTGCGAGCCCGGCGAGCTCCGCGAGCTCCGCGAGCTCCTTGGACCCGCTCGAGCACCGCGGATCTGCTCCGTGCCTGTGGCTCGCACTGAAGGAGGTGCTGCACTGTATGTGCTGGAGCTTTCTGGGTTCCTGCGGAGTCGTGCTCGTGTGCGCCTTGACTTTCTTCTTTTCTTGGTGGTTTCTGGCCGTTGAATAAACACACCAGACTATATAAGATCGCCGCGTCTCTGACATGCGCGTACTTGGTTTAACGTGCGTCTCCTCACACACGTGTCTCGGTCTTGCATGCCTTTTCATCTCGCTCGCACAAGCTGCGGCGATCGGCGCAATCGACGTCGAGTTCAAGTCGACGCGCGAGTGCCCGGCCGCGCTTGATGTGACGGGCGCGATCTCCAACGAAACACTCTACGCGGAGGTAGCCGCGTGGTCCCACGGCAAGGCGAAGGACTGGACATACGAGCCGGTGTCCGCAGACGCTAGAGCGAAATTGGCTCGCGCGGGGGGCTTGACGGAACATGAGGCGGAAGGGGCCAACTTCCTTGTGAGTTGCGTCAAGGTGCAATACAGCTCGCTGCTCGAGATCCCGGAGCCGCTCAAGGGTCTCCTCGAGCTGCTGCGGATCTCGGTCGACGTCGAGGTCAAGATCAAGAAGACGGTCTGCGAGGTCGGGCGCTTGGTCGTCGAGGACGTCGAAGTTGAAGCTCCGATCGTCGAGGACACGCGCATCCGGACGCGCACGGAAGCGTCGGATAGGTCGCTCTCGTCGGTGTCCCAGATGCATCTCCGCGTGCCGTGGTGGGCTACCGTGCTGGAGGCGCAGATTGCGGACGCGATGCGGCGGCTCGTGAGCGAGAAGCTCGACGCGGTCATGGCGACGCGCTGCTCTGGTGGCGCCCTGCAACAGCGGCGCCTCTTGCAGGCCGGAGCGCGCGGCGGATTCATGCGTCGCGCGCTTGAGCGGCCGGGAGGATTCGGCAAGAGCCATCCACTCAAGCCGCTCGAGCCCAGAATGCCAAAGGTAGCGCAGACGCAGAACCTGACGTCGGCCTGGCCACCTGAGGCGAACGCGACGGGCGGGCTGGTTGCTTTGGTAGTAGAAGAGCTTCTGGTGCTGCCGATTGAGGCGGTGAATGCGGCTCAGGAAATCGAGGAGGAGGCGGAGAAGGCTATGGAAGGGGCAGAAACGCATGTGGTGGTGTCTCCATCGCGCAAGGAAGAACCGACAAAGACTCTGCGTGGTGTCGCGGCCCTCACCGCGCGTCGCGACCAGCATGCAAAGACGCTGTTCACGCTTCGCAGGAGAGAACTCGCCGAAAAAACGATGCAAAACGCACGTGTTTATTAGAATAAACGTTATTTCGAACCTGCATTTTCTACAATGTGACTCACGAGCACGTAGCCGTCGTCTATGCTCGGACGCTCGACGAGCGTCGGCGGCGTGAGCAGCGCGTCTTTGTACGATTTTCGCGGTGCGATTTTCTGCGGCTCGACGGCGGGCGTCTCGGCTGCGGGCGCACTGAAGAAGAGCCACTTCCACGTCAACATTGCTTTCCTTTTCTTGTTGTAGGACTCGCAAGCATACCTTGCATTTTTTGACTTCGTCTGTATAAAGCACGAGATATGCTCGGGTATGCCAGTTATGGAAACGATCAGTGAACATCATGTTTCGACGCTCCGCTGGGTGTTGCGGCTGCTGAGCTTCGGAGCTATGCTAGTGCACGTGGCGCTCTGTATTTTCTGCATTATAAAGTCCTTTAATACCCCCGGCGGCTCGCCGCACTATTTCTCGTTCTATCGCGCGCGCGTCTCCGGCGAGCGCGTCGCGGCCTCGCAGGTCTCGTTCGTGGACAAGATGCTCGAAGCGGCCGGGCTGGCGTGTCCGCTGGCCGTGTCGCACGTACAACTGCTCAGTCTGGAGACGACGGGCGACGCGGCGCTCGGACTCGACAAGGTGCGGCAGACGTGGATCGCGGACAAGTACAGTGACGCTTCGGTGAACGGCTTTTGGGTCCTCGTCGTGGTGTTTGCGGTGTCGGCGGCGGCGCAGGGCGTCTTCTGGTTCAGCACGCTCGAGGAGAAAGCGCTCGAGACCTTCCGTCAGCCTGTCCTGCTGCGCTGGATCGAGTACGCGACGACGTCGCCGCTGCAGGTCGTGCTCGTCGCGAGCTGTGTGATGCTGCGCGACGTGCACACGCTTTTACTTCTTGGCGCGGCGCAGTTTTCGTGTGTCTTGCTTGGATACCCGCTGGAGTACGCGGTGGCCAGCGCGGACTTGGAGGACCCAGTAGACCCGCTTCTCATGGGCAATGGTCAGGACGGGTTTCCTATCGACCTTGCTGTGGGCAAAGTCGTGAGCGGGCCGCCGCTGGACGCGCGCTTCATGGCGTCACATGAGCAGAAGACGAGGACTTCGTGGTGTGTGTGCTTTTTGGCCTCGCTCGTGCTGCACGTCCTGATCTGGGGCATTCTGCTCGACCAGCTGCACAGCGTCGAGAAGGAGAGCTCCTGTCACGCAGGCAGCGACTCCTGGCGCGGCCCGCTGCGGGCTGTCGTCGTCGGGCAGTGCGTGCTGTTCTCGTGTTTTGCGGTGGTGCCGCTGACGGAGCGCGTGGGGTACTGGATCGGCGAGGGCGACGCAGGCGTGCGATTGCTGTACTGCTCGCTGGCGTACAGCGTGCTGAGCGTGGTCGCGAAGAGCATGCTGGCCGCGTCGTACGTGGCGTTCATGGAGCTGTTTCCTTTTGCGACGCGTGTGGGTTGAAAAAATCAGAATTTTGAATTTGTACTTTTATTCAAATAGCCACCAGAACCTTCAAAAGCTTTTGATTTTTGTACAATTCCCTTCAAGATCCACACGCTAGCACACGCATGAAGCTGCTTCCGATCTTGGAGAAGCTCAAAGTGCCGCCCGAGATTGGCTTGATGCTGCCGAGGCCGTCGTGCGCGACAATCGCGAGACCCACCCCGGACATCGCGAAGCTCACGCTGAAGCTGCTTGAGCGACTCGGACTGCAGGGCGTCGAGACTCTGCTTGTGAGCGAGTGTGCGCGCGCGGTAGGCCACTGCATTCTGGCCGTCGCGGATATGTGCCGGGCGAGCCGTGTGAGTGTAGAGGATGTGGAGGCGCACGCGCACGAGATCGGGGTGGCTTGCCAGCTGCGGCCGGCGATGATGGACAACGTGCGTCGGTTTGTGCAGTTCATGCGTTTGATGGAGAAGATGGGCGTAATGCGGTTCAGCGGGAGAATCGAAGGACGGACTCTGCTCGGGTTCAAAGCGTTCGAGGTTCTCGAAGCGGAGCCGTGGCGCGCAGTGCTGGACGCGGTGGTGGGCGTTCGGTACTTCACGAGCAAGGGGGCGGTGTACGACGCGCTCCTCCTGTTTGGATTTGGGCAGATACGCAGGACGGCGAAGTTCGAGCATCCGCCGGGTCCAGTCCTCAAAAGAAGCACTGACAAGAAGCTTCGAGCTCTCGAGTACGGCCGGGTCTTCTTCTACAGCCAGAAGAAGCTCAAGTCAAACTTGAAGCGCTACACAAACGGCCACACGTCGACGAAGTTGCTTGTTTCACCTGATGCGCTCCACGCGCTGCTCGCGGCGGCGAGGCAGGCCGCGTGTGACGAAAAAATGAGTGTTGCGTTTGTGTGTGTGTAGCGTGTGGTAGTCAGCCGGATATTTAAAAATGAACGTTTCGAAATAAAATCAAATCAAAATAGTACCATGACGCTTCGAAATGACCCTTCGCAAACATTTTCAATTGTGAATCCATAAATTGCGAGCTGGGCCCGTGTTGCGTTCAGTTCGCCCCAGCCATGGCATCCACGCACAAGCAAGCTCTGTCGGCGCCGCCGTCTATGTCTATGACGCACGTCTCTGAGTCCATCCCGCCGGAGGAATTCAGTTCACACGCGTCGATGACCAGCATGGACGAGAATCTGTCGCACGACGACGACAAGCCAGAGAAAGACCTTCTTGTCGTCGAGTACGTTGTTGGTGCCCTGTTCAATGACAAGAAGCGCGCGTTGACGCTGGAGATCGAGAAAGAATTCACCGCCATGTCCACGGACAAGAGGGCTAAGTTGCTTGACTGCGGGTGTGGGTGCGTCAACGAGCCGTGCAAGCTGCGCGCGGAACTCAAGGCCAGATACATCCAAAAGCTCGCGCACAAGATCTGGCCCACACTCGAAAAGAGCCTGGTGCGGGACATCGCGCGGACGCTCTGTCAGACTCAGCGGAGCCAGCGGTGGTTCTCGAGCGAGCTCGCCAAATTGAGCCACGAGAACATGGTCCTGCGCCAGCGGCTTGCGGTTGTGGCGAGCGCCTTCGCAACCTAATCCGTCAATAGAATCGAGGCGTGTATAAACGAGCGGGCGTGCACTGGAACATGATGTATGGGAAAACTGAAGACAACAGAAAAGTGAATTCGTTCATTTTGGTTGGAATTACAGTATTGGTTGTCGTAGTCTGCGTAGTATAAACGGCGTGCTCCGCGGGTAGATGCTAGGGTGCTGTTTCCTGGTGGCAGAATACGCGAGCGAGTACCACAAGCGCAAGCTCGCGGACGCGCAGGACAAGCCTAAGCGGTCGTATGAGATGCGCGTGCGCGCTTTGCTATGCGGTGACAAGTGTACGTGTGTGTGTGTGAGTGTCCCAGACGAGGGCGAGGCGCTGCTGCCCGCGCGTGACGTGTGATCGTTAGCAGTTTAATGAATAAAAACATCAAACGTTAAAGTGTGTCTGTTGCTTAAAAGCCGTGCCTGCGGAGGACAGCGACGCAAGCCTCTGCTTTGTCGCGGAACAGGATGCCCAGGTACTCCCTCGGCTTCGCATCTGGAGTGACGAGCCAGCGCTCGAGCTGTGCGAGGGCGGCGCTGACGAGGCGGGTGAGCGCGGCGTCGTGCTCCATCTGGTAGGCCTGGCCGGACTCGATGAGGTCACTGAGCGGCGTGCGAAATCCGGCATCGGCAGGAGCGCCCAGATTCTCATGCTCTGTGAGGTCCGCGAGCAGCGTGATGGCGTCACGGACGACCCTCGTCTGAATGCGAGTGTTAGTGCCGGCAATGGTCTCGCCGGGCGTGAGGAAGAGGTCGATTCTCCTGCCGTCCGGCTCGATCATGTAATTGGCCTGCGGGAGCTGCTCGCCGGCGAGACGCAGGCGGTCGTACTCGGCGCGTGTGATTTCCTGCATGTCTGTGTGTGGACTCGGAATTGTGCTTTGGACTCGGGATGGGCTCTGCTTTTATAGAGGCTATCTTCGCGCACGAGCGAGTAGGTTCGCGAGTGTTTGTGTATTTCCGCAATAGGACGGCTCTGACGTTTGGAATAAATCTGAGCAAACACTATATTCGACGTTATGCTTGCTGTACATGGCTCTTGCTTGTCCATCTGCGTTGCGCGTTCCTAAATTTCAGAAACTAGAACTGACGGACGAACAACGAAAGAAGTTGGATTTGAACGTTCCTGCGATGCTCCGGGACTGGGACAATAATCATTTCACATGCACAGAGAGGGTGTGGTCCTTGAAAAAAGACATCGCCGTTCCCACCTACCTGTCGCAGAGGATCCTTGACGAGCCCGTGCGCGACGTTCCGCCAAACTTCTTCTGCATGTATCCTCCACCGGAGGCCTCCCGAAAGCTTCCCGACACGAAGGCGGCATTGGATTTCTTCTTTTCACACATTCTAAATATAAACAGCAAGTTCAGTGCTTTGGAGAACCATCAGCGAGACAACTACATCGTATCGTACAAAAACGTTGGTACGGTCTACTTTCCCTCCAACGCACTACACGATTACGAGCAACATGGGCGCTGTTCAAAACCAAACGCTATGCGTCACTTGTTACAGTCGGACGAAAATTTGCGTGTGATTGATGACTTCTGGGGTATCTACATGAAAGAAATCGTGAAACACTTGGCAGGGACAGAGAAGGTGTCGGAAAGACAGCGTGAGCGTATCGAAGATCTCATCAACGAGCACGGAGACTTTATTCTTTTGAAGTATGCTCCAGGCTGTGGACGTACGATGCACGTTGACAATCTTCTTCGAAGCGACGCCACGGTTTTTACCGTCGGAGTGGGACGCGACGTGGTCTACGACATGGCCCGTTTGCTCGGCCGGAAACCAGGTGAAGCACCGTCGATTCTGCGATCGACTAACCCAGAAGGAACGATGATGGTTCTCGACGGCGAATCGCGATACAAGTGGGCGCATGGAATCCCCTGCTCTTCTCAAAGCAAGGGTGGAAGAGACTCCGTCAAAAAGCAAACGAAGTACACCCTCATTCTGCGCCTCTTGCATCATGAAGAGCTCTCACGCGAGATCGGGATCTGCAAAGAAATTGGCACCAAAATGTACACCATGACCAGCTGATGATACCACCGAGTAAAATCATTTTTTTATTATGATTCTTGAAGTTTAGAAAGGAGGACCTCTAGCTTCGATTTTCCATATTGTGTGGTGTCAAATTTATCATGAACGCCTGATTTCTTGTGGAGTTTTCGATATTCGCGAATTTTTTCGAGTGCCTTCATAATAAGGCCGTGTACTTTGCGATGCTGTGTCTCCGTTACATCGAGCCATTCTCTCACAGAGTCATAAAAAATAGTGATTCTTTCAGGATTAGGTATGTTCTCTTCCATGACAGGACTCCAGGTTTGAAAATATTTGTTACATGCATCGTCAATTGCCTTCATACAGGCATCTCCTCTATGTTTATGGGTTCTCATTGCGATGTTTCGTATGATTTCGTTACATTGTGAATCCAGAGACATACACGGAATCAACACGTCTTTTATACTAATTTGAATGTAACTATACACGCATCAAAGGATGCAAAAAATTGGCACCAAAATGTACACCATGACTAGCTGACCGGCATCCTGGCGACTCCGATGCTCACATGCTCGAGGTGCGCGGTGGTGTGTGCGCTGGCGCCGGCGGGCTGCGCGCTCCCCGCCTGAGTTTGCGTCTCTCGCAGGATCGCTGCGGTGCGGAACGCGCGCGCGTTCGCCTCGGACTCGGCGCGGGCGCGGCGCTCGCCGAGCCAAAGTAGACACGTGCACACGAGCGCGCACCCGCCTACGCAAATCACGACGAGCAGCCCGACGTCTATGCCCAAGGCCGTCCCGATGGACAGTTGTTGTGTGGGTGGTTCGGGGGTGTCAGGCGTCTCCATGTGGGCAGGGACACGGTGATTTATAGCGCTTTTTGTTTTTATTACAAACAAGCACTGTGGCGTGCATTCACATGTCGACAGATATCAGGCTGCTCGGAGTTGCGCTAGTAAATTGCGTAGTTTAGATTCATGGATGATTGCGGACTGCATGTCAAAATCAGAATCAGGCCTTTTTCTCTTAAGATGGGTTATTGCTGTTTCAATTCTTTCAATTTTATTGTGAATTTGCAAGTATAGGTGCGAGGCTTCTCCCATGTGGTTCTGTAACCTCTCCTGATAAATCACCACCTTCTTGTAAAAAAGGTTTTGTCTGGCAGGCATATCATGACCGCCTTGATAATATTCACAACACGCTCTGTAAATTGGTTCTGCCAAACCCCTTTCATGTTCGTATTTTTTTCTTTCCTTGATAATCATCACATTGCCAAGTATATCCTGTATGAGGTTATCAACTTTGTTGTAATCCATGCACGGGATCTACCATGTCTTAAATATCAAGTCCGTATTGTTTTGTGCGTGCTCATTATCGTTACCAGTAGGCAAATATCGGACGTTTGGCATGCACAAAATGCTTGTGGAGCTCGGCGAACTCATGGTCCAACTCTGCGCTCCTGTCGTACGCCCAGTCGCGCATCTCCTCCTGCTGATTCTTCCTGCGCTTCTCCGGACGCGTGGCGTACGCCTTCGGAAGGTCGATATCCATGCTCCCTTTCACGGCGGTGAGACCAGTAGAGTCAGAGTCGCGCATGTGCAGTTCGAGTTCAATCCAGCACTTGTTGCGCTTGCGCCTGATAAACTCCGCCGTGATCTTCAAGGACTGACCGTCTTTCTGAAAGACATGCTCCTGCATCGCGTTGGCAGACAGGCCTAGGTTAGCAGCGCGCAGCAGAGAGCCCCATGCGCGAGAGAAGAAGCGGACGCGCAACCAGAACAGACCGTGTAGAAACGCTGTGCGCTTCTCGGCAAGCTTTTCGCCCCACGCAGGATCTTTCTTGCCGCAGTCGCGCAGACGCTTGTTGGTGCAGAGGATGTGGCAGCTGGGCCCCTCGAGGGTCAAGATGGAGTGGGTGGCTTTTCGGGTCCAAGAGGCCTTGAAATCACAGCAGGTCAAGACCACCAACGCGAGCATCTCGTCGGGCAGGTCCAGAAACATGCGTGGCATGCCTGTTTTTCTGGATTGTCTTTCATTCTGTTCACTGTCTTTATATAGAAGTAGGCGCGCGAACTCGCGTTTGTAAAAGAGTTCGCGAGTTCGGCACAATTTGGCTATTTAAAGCAGATCTGATTGTCCAGTCCACAAAACACAAGCATGTCCACGCTCCAGCTCCAGGCCTCACGCGCGGTGCGCACTCTGCCTCCGTCGCGCTGGGCCGCCGAGCTCAGCGAGGCGCACCAGGTCTCCATCATCGCCGCCGACGAGCCGCTCAGCATGGCGTACGTCATAGACGCGATGCAGCACGTCTGGGGCGTCGTTGAGGTCGATCTCTCGCAGCTGACGCAGTACGAGCTGCCCCGCATGCAGACCGCCGCGCGCCGCTTTTTCTTCAGCGCCGCCGTGTTCTGGGAGGACCTCGAGCGTCTGCGCGTTGGGCCTGCTTGCCTGCACATGGCCAACGGCCCCAACGAGAACGGGAAATGGGACGTCGAGTATCTGATCGAAGCGATTCCTGCGTTCAAGAGTCTGCGCGTGCTGGAGCTGCCTGATCTCGACTTGAGTGCCTCGGAAGGCTGGGATATTATGCAGGCGTGCGCCAGGTGTCCTACCCTCCGCGAGCTGGACCTGTCCGACAATAGTCTCCACCAGCTCGACGAGGTGGTGGACGACGAGAACGTGGTATGCAGCCTCGAGAGCCTCAACCTCAGCGCGAATGCCTTGGGCGAGTTTGATGAGGAGAGCGTGGGCAGTGACTTGACGTGCCATGCCCTCACCTCACTTCTCACGCAGTACACGTCGCTGCGCACGCTGGATCTCAGCACCAACGTCCTGCAAAACCGCGAGGGTCGGACCATCGCTGATGCCTTGCGCAATTGCACGCATTTGTGCGTGCTGAACCTCGCGGCTAACCACTGGGACAAGGACGTCGACGAGCAGATCAGGGCGGCGTGGACCGGGCCTGCGGAGGGGCTGTTGCTCTAAGCAACGCCTCTTTGGAAAAGCCACAAATTGATTTTTGGAAAAAAAGTAATTCAGTAAAGCAAGGATCTGAAAATTGCCCCTATCCTTTTCCTGGAGAAAATATTTTGATTTTTGATTTTTCATTCATTCATTTATTCATACATTCATTTTGGTCAGTCTTGGTT
>Ga0209550_10002228_pt1 | contig 18645 bp, 9 predicted proteins | sample LauGreSuBDMM15SN_2_FD_187567 | JGI IMG/M metagenome (GOLD analysis project Ga0209550, IMG submission 187567) | Freshwater lake microbial communities from Lake Michigan, USA - Su13.BD.MM15.SN (SPAdes) (version 5) | ecosystem: Environmental > Aquatic > Freshwater > Lake | place: Lake Michigan, USA...
CTTGCAAGCCCTGTGTCACGCCATAGACGCCCCCCTTGCGCGCGACATCTTCGCCAAACACCGCGACATTGGGATATTGCAGCATGATATCTGCTAAAGCAAAATTGATGCTTTTGGCTAAAGTCGCTGGTTTGGCAAGGTTACGCACGTCTTTGATGAACAAGGCATCACGCGCCGCCGCATTGGGCAAGGGCCGCTGGGGCTTTGCCGATTTTGCTGGTTCAATCGACGCCATCACCTCTGTCGCCGTCAATAGTCTTGGCTTCGATAGGGCCTCGCGCGCCACCCAGTCGACCCGCGCACGCATATCTTCATAACGCGCAACAATCTCTGCGCCTGACATGCCTGCGTGTTCATGCAATATCCGCGCGCTGTGCAGCAATGGGTCCTGCGCCTCTGCGGCCTCAATCTGCGCGACGGAGGCGTAGCTTAATTCAACATCCGCACCGGCATGCCCCATCAGTCGGATCGTCTGCATGTGCAGGAACACCGGCTTTCGCCGTGCGCGGGCATAGGTCACCGCCTCTGCGCATCCGCGCAGCGCGTCATGCATGTCCGCACCGTCGCAGCTAATATAATGCAGCGCCGGCCTATGCTCGAAATTGGCGCCTATCCACCCGCCCGGCGTGCGCACGGAAATCCCGATGCCATTATCCTCACACAGAAAGACAATGGGCATCGGCAAATGCTGATACGCAGCCCAGCACGCGGCGTTGAACGCCCCTTGCGAAGTTGAATGGTTTGCAGACGCATCACCGAACGAACATAGGATTACCGCATCATGTGGCAGCACGGCATCGGCAAGCTGCAAGCGTTGCGCCATACCCAATGAATGCGCCGCGCCAACGGCCTTAGGCAGATGGGACGCAATCGTGCTCGTCTGCGGCGGGACAAAAGTGTGCGCGCATCCCAATACCTTGTGCCGCCCGCCCGAGATCGGGTCATCAGCTGACGCAGCGAAGGACAAGGCCATGTCATGCAAAGGCGTCAGGCCGCCCGCTTGCTTCTTACGCTGGATCAGAAACGCAGCATCGCGGTAATGCAGGAATGACATATCGGTCGCGCGCGTTGCCGCCGCCATTGCGGCTGTGCCCTCATGCCCCGAACTGCCAATGGAATAGAAAGTTTTGCCCTTGGAACGCCGCGCCCACAGGTCGAGATGGCGGCTCATAATCTGACTATCGAACAGATCCACAAGCACGTGCGGCGCAACCATTTCGACAATGTGGCTGGTACGCGAATGTGGAAAGTCATGCGCAGCGACGCGGCGGGAAAATGCCTCGTCCAAGATCGTGGGGCGGTCAAACATAGCCCAGCATGATTACTGCCAAAAGGCACAAAAGCCACAGTAAAATCATATTTTCAATCGCGTGATTAAATTGCTGGATTTGTGAAAATTCGGCGATAGGATGATGACTGCATAGAGTTTCTTCCCGGAATTTTCCCATCCGGGAAGCGTTAAGAATGCCGCCAACCATATATGAGCAGCAAATGCCAATGGGTTGTCGGTTACATGGAGGAGAGAGAGAAATGCGTCGATTTAATCGTGTAATTACGGCTGCTTTGTGCAGCACCATCTGCAGTGCGATGTTAGTGCCTGCAGCTTACGCCCAAACAGCCCAAGCCGAAGAAGATAGTGGTGATGAACCCATTATCGTGACCGCGACATTGCGTGCGATGGATGTGCAGGACATTCCGTTGGCCGTGACCGCCGTCGCGCCAGAGGCGCTGGAGCGCGAAGGCGTATCGGATATCAAGACGCTGTCATCGATTTCGCCAAGCTTCAACATTCAGTCATCGCAAACTGAAACGCAAGGCACGTCGATAAAAATTCGCGGCGTCGGCACCACCGGTAACAACACTGGTCTCGAAAGCTCGGTTGGCGTCTTCATTGACGGCGTATATCAGTCACGTCCCGGCGTTGCGTTGGGCGACCTTGTCGACCTTGAGCGCCTCGAAATCTTGCGTGGCCCGCAAGGTACGTTGTTCGGCCGCAACACTTCGGCTGGTGCGTTGAATATCACGACAAAACGTCCTAACCTGTCTCGGGTCGAAGGCTTTGCCAACGCATCTTACGGCAATTACAACTTCATGAATGCGCAGGGCGGCGTGAGCGTTCCTGTGGTACAAGATGTAGCCGCTTTTCGCCTGTCGGGCACATGGCGCAAGCGTGACGGTTACTTGAAAAGCTCAACCGGCGCTGAAAGCAACAACCGCGACCGTTACCTCATTCGTGGCCAATTATATGTAGAGCCCAATGCCGATGTTAGCATCCGCATTGTCGGCGACTATTCCAAGGTAGACGAAAATTGCTGTGACGCGGTTATCGTGCGTGAAACCGAACTCGCGCCTTTCTCGGCATTCCATGGATTGGCCAATGACGGCGTTGTCGAATCTGGCACGTCAGCGCTTAAAAATCTGGCCGTCAACAGCCAGACGTTTTTCAATGGCGCTGAACAATGGGGCATTTCCGGTGAACTCAAATGGGACTTTGGCGGCGCAAAGCTGACGTACATTGGGTCCTATCGTGACTTCAAATCCAGTTCGACGGCTGAGTCCGATTTCACGAGCTTGAAAATTTTCACCACAGGTGTCGGCGGCTCGATTCAGGCTCCGGGTGTTCTGCCCAATGGTGACCGGATTAAAACGTTCACGCAGGAACTCCGGTTACAAGGGACCGCGCTGAACGATTCTCTAGATTGGTTGATCGGTGGTTTTTACTCGCAGGAAGATATTGCTGCACAGCAAACTATGTCCTTCGGTGCCGACTATCAAGCCGCGAACAGCGCATTTAACTTTGCGAATGCGGCAGGCGTAAATCCATTGTTTGCGCTCACTGCTTTGGGTTCTGGCGGAACAGCGGCGGCTCCTACGATCGGTGCGCCAGTCAATTCGAACAATTCTTTTGGGAACAACCTGTTTTCGCAAGACGCCGAAAGCTATTCAATTTTTACGCACAATGTCTTTAACGTAACGGATAAATTGAGCCTAACAGTTGGCGCGCGCTATGTCTCTGAAACGAAGGATGCATCCTTCGGTCAAATCAGCGCAAGCAACGCAGCATGCCAAGCAAGCGTCAACGGTGTACTGACAGGTCGCGTTCCCGGTGCGCTTGCCTCCGGTTTGGTAGGCCTCAACTGCTTTCCCTTTGCCGTTCCGGTCAACCTGACTGCACCGGCTGCTGCCGGAGGTGGTTTGGCCAGCTCGAAATTGCCTTTGCCGCGCGCATGGTCAAACCAATTTGAAGATGACGAAATCACCTACACGGGTCAGATTGGTTATAAGGCAAATGAAGATTTGCTGCTCTATGCCAGCTATAGCCACGGGTTTAAGTCTGGCGGGTTCAACCTCGACCCGACCGCAGCCAACCTAACGAACTCTACTGCAGTTCTGACGACTGGCGCAGCGCCGGTTTATGCCGACCCACGGTTCAAATCGGAAAAGGTCGACCAGATTGAACTCGGCGTGAAAGCTACCTTTGGTCCGATCAAGGCCAACCTTGCCTTGTTCGACATGAAGATGAGCGATTTCCAAGTTCTGGAATTCACTGGCATCCAGTTCCTCACCTTCAACGTTAATTCAGCACGTTCGACAGGGGCAGAACTTGAGCTGTTCGGAGACTTTGGCAATTATATGCGGGGCAATCTTGCGGTGACATATGCAAATGCCCGCTATCCAAGTGATTGCGCCGACGGTGTTGCCGCAAGCGCTCTTGGCTCTGTAGTGCGACTCTGTGGACAAGACCTGACCAATGCGCCGAAGCTAACGGGTGTGGCGGGCCTGACCTATGACGGTCCGCTCAACAGCTCTGGCTGGGGTCTGCTCGTCAATGGCAGCATGAACTATTCCGATAGCCGCACGACCCGTACGATTAATCTTGATACCAACAAGCTGCCGATCCCACTGGCGCTGCAGGAAAATTATTTCAAGATGAACGCACGCATCGGTCTTACCACGCCGGATGAGCGTTACACCTTTGAAATATGGGGTACAAACCTGACCAACGAAATCACGCGAGGAGTTACGGCCAATACGCCGCTGCGTGGCGCAGCTGGCACCCGCTCGTTGATTGGTTTCGTGGAAGAGCCACGCATGTACGGCATGACCGTCCGCGCGAAGTTCTAAACCAACATTACACACAAAAAGGGCGGCCTCCGCGTGGAGGTCGCCCTTTTTTGTGTCTGTCGTTCTGGTTTTACGCAGCGGCTTTGTACAAAGTCTCGCCTTTGTCCGCCATTTCGCGGAAGCTTATCGGTGGCGCAAAACGGTTCCCGAAACGCTGGGCCAGATTGTCAGCGGTACGGACGAAGTTCTCAAGGCCAACGGTATCGATATAGCTCATAGGACCGCCCGTATAAGGTGCAAAACCCCAACCAAAAATCGCGCCCAAATCCGCGCTTTGCGGGTCTTTGACGACATCTTCTTCAAAGCACTGCGCCGTCGCAATCAGCTGAATATACAATAAACGCTGCTTCACCTCTTCGACCGACGGCTGTTCCTCGGCGAGCGGATAATGCTCGGCCATGCCCTGCCATAGCGTCAGACGCTCGCCCTTGGCATCATAATCGTAAAAGCCAGAGCCAAAGCGGCGGCCCTTGCGGCCAAGCGTGACCACCATCAACTCCATAAAGTCTTCAGTGCCGCTGGGTTGATAGGCGTCGCCCAGTTCTTTCTTGGTCGACTGCATCACATCATAGCCCAGTTGCAACGTGGTTTCGTCCAGCAACGCTAGCGGGCCGATGGGCATGCCAAGTGCCTTGGCTGCATTTTCGATCAAAGCAGGCTTCACGCCCTCCGTCACCAGCTTCATCGCCTCACCCATATAAGGCGGGAACACGCGGTTGGTAAAAAATCCGCGCACATCCTTAACCACAATCGGCGTTTTCTTGATCTTGGCGTTATAATCAAACGCCGCCGCCAAGGCACGATCACCGGTTAAGGCGCCCGGAATAATCTCCAACAACGGCATCTTTTCAACGGGTGAGAAGAAGTGCAGCCCGACAAACAATTCGGGACGTGACGAATTTTTCGCCAAACCGGAAATCGGCAGCGTCGACGTATTGGATGCGAAAACGACATCCGGACGAATGACCGCTTCTGCCTTTTTGATAACATCGGCCTTTACATCAGGACGTTCGAAAACGGCTTCGATGATCAGATCGACATCTTTCAAATCGTTATAATTGTCCGTTGGCGTAATCCGCGCCATGAAGGCGTCACCGGCTTCTTTGGTCATCTTGCCACGGCTGACGGCCTTGTCGATGATCTTGCGGCTGTAATCGACTGCCTTGTTGGCGTCTTCTAGGCTACGGTCCAGAACAACGACATCCATGCCACCCTTCACGGTAACATGCGTGATGCCCGACCCCATAAGGCCGCCGCCCAAAACGCCAACCTTCTTGATCTCAACCGGCGGCACGCCTGCGGGACGGCCAGCGCCCTTTTCGGCGGCCTGCTTGTTAATGAACAAGGTACGGATCATGTTTTTGGCTTGGCTGCCCGAAAGCAACTTCGTGAAATATTTCGATTCCACACGCAGCGCGGTGTCGAATGGCAGGATCGAACCTTCATACAGACAGGACAATATCGCCTTTATGGCATCGAAATTGCCTTTGCTTTCCTTGTGCGCCATGGCGTTGAGGCCAACGAATAACTGCACGGCGCGCGGGTCCATTGCCCCTGCCCCACCCGGGAATTTGAAATCCTTCTTATCCCACGGTGCCGTAACCTTCGGATTGGCCTTCACCCATGCCTTGGCATTGGCAACCAAGTCAGCTGCTGGCGCGACTTCGTGCACCAACCCTTGTGCCTTAGCCGTGGCGGGGTCGAGCGCCTTGCCTTGAATGATCATCATCGCGGCATTCTGCAGGCCGATCAGGCGCGGCGTGCGCTGCGTACCGCCGCCACCGGGCAGCAAGCCCACCATGACTTCTGGCATGCCCAGCTGGATCTTCGGATGATCAGCAACGACGCGATAATGGCATGCCAAAGCCAGCTCAAGCCCGCCGCCCAAGGCAAGGCCATTCAGTGCGCAAGCCACTGGCTTGGCCGAAGCTTTGCCGCTGCTCAGGTCCTTGGCAGACTGCCCGCCCGTTTCCATTTTGCGCAGCAATGCGTTCAGGGCAAACGCCTGATCGAAAGCTTCTTTGGTGCTGTTCGCCTTCGCGCCGCCCAGCATGGTCAAGTCAGCGCCGGCCAAGAAACCGGATTTTTTGCCGGATGTAATCACAACGCCCTTAACGGCTTCGTTGGTCGTGAAATCATCAACCCATTTGCCGAATTCTTCAATCAACGCGCCGTTCCACACATTCATAGAGGCGTCGGGCAGATCGATTGTCAAAAGTGCGATGCCATCGGCGTCGATATCGACGGAGAAAGTTTTGTAAGTCATATCTTCGTTCCTTGTTCGCGCGTTTTCGCGCCAATCTAAAACTTTGTCACCCCCGGCTTGATCGGAGGTCCATGGCCATATCCGTCGGTTTACGCTGACGTGCCGGACCATGGATCCCCGCGTTCGCGCGGATGACAAAACTAGGTTAATTAACGCGTTCGATGATGGTTGCGGTGCCCATGCCTGCGCCGATGCACAAGGTGGTGAGCGCAGTCGACTTGCCGGACCGCTCCAGCTCATCCAATACCGTCCCGAGGATCATCGCACCCGTTGCACCCAAAGGATGGCCCATGGCGATTGCGCCGCCGTTCACGTTGATGTTGGAATGATCGATGTGCATCGCTTCCATGAAACGCAGGACAACCGAAGCAAACGCTTCGTTCAATTCCCACACGTCAATGTCGTTTTTGTCCATCCCTGCACGCGCCAGCGCCTTCTGCGCCGCAAATTCGGGGCCAGTGAGCATGATGGCAGGTTCCGAACCGACAGAAGCCATCGACACGATCCGCGCCCGCGCCTTCAGGCCGTATTTTTCGCCAGCTTCCTTCGTACCGATCAGCACGGCGGCAGAACCATCGACGATACCCGAACTGTTGCCAGCATGGTGGACATGATTGATCTTTTCGACGTCGGGATAGCGCATGATGGCAATGTCATCAAAGCCAGGCATCATCGTGCCCATCATCTGGAATGCAGGTGCCAATGCGCCCAAGGACTGCATATCGGTTTGGGGGCGCATCAATTCATCATGGTCAAGCACAACCTCCCCAATGACATCCTTGATCGGCAGGATCGAGCGCGCAAAGCGCTTCTCGGACCATGCGCGGCCAGCGCGCTTCTGGCTTTCAACGGCATAAGCGTCGACATCGTCGCGGCTGTACCCATATTTGGTGGCGATAAGGTCAGCCGAGATACCTTGCGGAATGAAATAATTGGCAATCGCCGAACGGGGGTCGATCGGCCATGCGCCGCCGTCTGAACCCATGGGCACGCGGCTCATCGATTCAATGCCGCCGCCAACCGCCAGATCGCACTCGCCGGATTTCACCTTAGCAGCAGCGATGTTCGACGCTTCAAGGCCAGAACCACAAAAACGGTTCACTTGAATACCCGAAGTTGTGTGCGGATAGCCAGCGGCGAGGATCGCGGTACGCGTAATGACTGCGCCTTGTTCCCCCACGGGCGAAACGCAACCAAAGGCCACATCCTCAATCTCTTCGCCCGACAGGCCGTTACGATCGCGAATTGCGGCCAAGACCTGCGCTGCCAGATCGATGGGCGTAATTTCATGTAGCGCGCCATCAGGGCGGCCCTTGCCACGCGGGCTGCGCACAGCGTCATAAATATAGGCTTCAGTCATATTCAATCCTTATTTGTGACCACAGCGCCCGCCGCGATCAATTGGGAGATTTCCTGTTCACCAAGGCCAGCCTCGGTCAATATATCGGCATAATCGCCGCCTTTTGTTGCAATATTGAAATGGGTGGCCAATGGCTGTGTTGCAAGTCGTGGCGCAACTTGCGGATGCAACCAATGACCATCCTGCACAAAGGCCTGCCGCGCGGCGTTTGCGGGATGGGATGCGGCTTCGACATAATCCAGCACGGGCGTAACGCACGCGTCGGTTCCGGCAAAAATCGCTTCCCATTCGTCGCGGGTTTTGGTCGCGAACACATCTTCCAGCAGTTCATGCTGCTTAGCCCACGCCATGCGGTCATGCTGATCGCCATATACATCCTTGTCGACAGGCAAACGCTCCATCATCGCGGCAAAAAACTGCGGTTCAATGCAGCCAACGGCGATAAACTTACCGTCAGACGTCATGTAACAACGGTAGAATGGCATCGCCCCATCGAGCAAATTTGCCTCACGCTGCGTGCGCCATTGGCCAAGCCCTGTCATGCCATGCACAAAGCTCATCAGGCTGTTGGTGCCATCGACAATCGCCGCATCCACAATATTGCCCTTACCTGTGCGTGCGCGCTCGACCAAAGCGGCAAGGATACCGTTGACGAGAAACATTGACCCGCCGCCAAAATCGCCGATCATGTTGAGCGGCGGAACCGGCGGCTGCCCATTCTTGCCAATCGCGTTCAAAACACCCGTCATGCCGATATAATTAATGTCATGCCCGGCCATTTGGTTCCACGGACCCTTCTGGCCCCAGCCAGTCATCCGGCCATAAATAAGACGAGGGTTAATCGCGTGGCAAACATCGGGGGCAACCCCCATCCGTTCCGTCACACCCGGCCGCAGTCCTTCGATCAAGACATCCGCAGATTCAACCAGCTTCAACAATGCGGCAACCGCTTCGGGTTTCTTCAAATCAAGAATTATTGATTTTTTACCGCGCGCATCAATGGCCTTGGGCACGATTGAGCCACCTGGCCTGTCGATGACAATCACATCCGCACCCATGTCCGCCAGCAACTGTCCCGCATAAGGCCCGGGGCCAATGCCAGCAAGTTCGACAATCTTTATGCCGCTTAACGGACCGGATTTGGCGGGAGAATCGGTCATGAAGTGGTTTCCGTTACGGTAGGCGTTTAATCGCCTGATTAAGCCGCGTCTTTTAAGGTGCCCACGCACTTGACGCAAGCGTCAACTAAGTTTTTTAGCGTGGAGCAATTGCCGCGCGGAGCTTATTGAAACAAATGCCGCCTGACGGCCAAAAGACGGAAATCAATCCACGTCGTCAACGGCAACCGCTTCACCTGTAACCCGCTGGGCCAATGCGGCCGCGATAAAATTGTCTAGGTCGCCGTCAAGTACGTCGCCGGGTGTTGGCGACGTAACGCCCGTGCGTAGGTCTTTGACCATTTGATAGGGTTGCAGCACGTAAGAACGGATCTGGTGGCCCCAACCGATTTCGGTCTTGGCCGCATATTCGCCGCTCGCGACCTCTTCGCGCTTGCGCAGTTCGGCTTCGTAAAGACGCGCTTTCAACATACCCATCGCGGTGGCGCGGTTTTTATGTTGGCTGCGGTCGTTCTGGCTGGCGACGACAATGCCCGAAGGTTTGTGCGTGATGCGGACGGCTGAGTCCGTGGTGTTAACGTGCTGCCCACCAGCGCCAGACGCGCGGTAGGTGTCGATCTTCAAATCGCCTTCGTTGATTTCAATGTCGATATTGTCGTCAATGACCGGATACACCCAGACGCTTGAAAAGCTCGTATGCCGCTTTGCCGCGCTGTCATAAGGCGAAATGCGGACCAGACGGTGGACGCCGCTTTCGGTCTTGGCATAGCCGTACGCATTCTCGCCCTTCACCAGCAAGGTGGCGGATTTTATACCTGCCTGATCACCCGCCTGATAATCGACCATCTCCACCTTATAACCGCGTTGTTCAGCCCAGCGATAATACATGCGCTGCAACATTTCGGCCCAGTCTTGGCTCTCGGTACCGCCCGCGCCCGCATGAATTTCAATGAAAGTGTCATTGCCGTCTGCCTCGCCCGACAACAATGCAGAGACCTTGTCGCGGTCGGCACGGTCAGCCAATGCTTTCAGTGCAGCGGCGCCTTCATCGCCCAACTCGGCGTCGCCTTCCATCTCGGCAAGTTCGATTAATTCAACCGTGCCCGCCTTGTCGGCGTCGATTTCGCGCACAGTCCCAATGGCCGCATCCAAGCGGCGGCGTTCGCGCATAACTTCTTCGGCAGCTTTCGGATTATCCCACAAGGTAGGGTCCTCAACCTTGGCGTTTAGTTCATCCAAGCGGCGCAAAGCACGGTCCCAGTCAAGCGACATCTTGACGAGGTTGAGGGCGGCATCAATGCGGGCAACATAGCCTTCTGCGTCGGCGCGCATAAGAAACTCCAAGGGATTGAAAAGGTCAGCCGCGGCCTTTAGCGGATTGGACGCTCAAGTCAAAGGCAGCGATGACCAGAGTTACCCGCCGCAAGCCGAAATCTATTAGGGTCAGGACCTAATAAATTCCGCCCTCTTGCTGGATAAACTCCTGGTCGCGCTTTGTCCCGACGCTTGCGCTTGGGGCATTGGCCGCGCCGGCAGCACCAGCAGACTCCGTTTCAGCCGCTTTCTTTGGCGTGTCATCCCGCGTGGCCATTTCTTCTTGACGGATAGATCGCTTTGGCTCCGTCTCGGCCTTGAATGCCTCCCAAATCACGGCGCTTAGCGGGTCATCACTCGGCCAAGCACCATATACGCGCCTGCCACTCCTGCGATCTACGCGGACAAGCCGTGTTCCGGCAGGGGCGATGAACGGCGTCTTTGGCATATCGGCCATCGCGGTGCGTGCGAACTGTTTAAAAATGGGCGCAGCCAGTGAGCTTCCCTGCGCATAGCCGCCCATGTTGCGCGGCTGGTCAAAGCCCAAATAGAGGCCCGCCACCAAATGCGGCGATCCGCCAATGAACCAGACATTGGTAGGACCGGTGGTTGTCCCGGTTTTGCCGAACAATGGCCGGTCAAGTTCACGCAATGTGACAGCGGTGCCACGTTGTATCACGCCTTCCAACATATGCACGACTTGATACGCCGTGATGGGGTCCATGACTTGCTTGCCCGTAGGTGTGAAGCGCGGCATTGGCCTGCCATTCCAATCGGGCGCGCGGCACCCCGTGCAAGGCTTCCATTTGGCTGGCCAGATAACCTTGCCTTTACGATTTTGGGCAAAATCAATGAATGTCGGTTTCAATTCACGGCCTTGATTGACCAGCATCGAATAGGCATTGACCATCTTCAACACTGTCGTGTCCCCTGCACCAAGGGCATAAGAGAGATAATCAGGATAATCCCCAATCGACATGTCACGCAAAGTGTCCGTCACATTGTCCATACCCGATTCAGCCGCCGCCCGCACCGTCATCAGGTTGCGGGATTGTTCAAGACCCCAACGCATGGTTTGCGGGCCTGCCCCGCCACCTGTGAAATTACGAAAGCATTTTTGGCCTAAGTTTGCACCTTGCCAGACGCAATAAGGCCCATCGACGATAATCGACGTGGGCGTCATTCCATTGTCGAGCGCAGTTGCGTAAACAAAGGGTTTGATGGTTGAACCGGGTTGCCTTTGTGCCTGCGTCGCGCGGTTGAAACTGGATATACGATTGTCGAAGCCACCTTGCACCGCGAGCACACGGCCATTGAAAGGATCTTGGACGACCATGCCACCGCCGACCTCTGGCACGCTGCGGACAACGAAGCTGTTCGTGCCATTGGGCGCAACGGCAATCACGTCGCCTGCCTTCATCGCGGCTGGACCGCCGTCAAGGCGCGCGGTCGAACCATCCGCAAATCCAACGCGCCCATTGCCCAGCGCAACGCCGGCACGCCAATTGGCATAATCTATACCGATATTGGTCGATGCAAAGCGGGATGGCCATTTGTCATCAGTAACGTCAATTGTACCCAAATTGGCTTTCCAAGCCTTGCCCGCATTGTAGCGAAGCAAGCCGTCACGCAACGCCTTGGTCGCCGCAAGTTGATGCTCGGGATGCATGGATGACCGGACCCACAGACCGCCCGAATATACGCTATAGGGCCCTGCTTCGTCGGTTTCGCCAAATTTTTCGATAAGCTGGCGGCGCACTTCTTCTGCAAAATAACCGCCTACATTTTTATAACCGGTTCCGCGTTGCGTCACCAGGCCAAGCGGTTGGACCCGCGCAGTCGCAAGCTGCGCATCGGTGATCCATCCGTTCGCCCGCATTTCGCCAAGCACCCAATTACGACGGGACATGGCGAGATCCGCATTTTTGGCGCGCCCATAACGTTCCGGGGCCTTTGGTAGGATGGCCAGAAAGGCCATTTCATGCAGTAAAAGCTGATCAACGCTTTTCGCGAAATACGCCTGCGCCGCGGCCTCAACCCCAAAGGATTGGCGCCCAAGCGCGATTTCATTAAGGTAGAGCGACAAAATCTGAGGCTTAGTCAGCGCGCTTTCGATACGCTTGGCTAAGATCGCCTCTTTAACCTTGCGGGTGTAACTATATTCGTTGGTCAACAGCAGGTTTTTCGCAACCTGTTGTGTGATGGTCGATGCCCCGCGCGCGCGCTTGTCGCTAAAAATATTGTCAAAAATGGCTGACGCGATACCGGGATAATCAATCCCGCCATGGCTGAAAAATGTTTTGTCCTCGGCCGCGAGATAGGCATGTACTAACGTTTTGGGAAAGTCGGCATATTCCAATTGAACGCGCCGTTCCCGGGCGTAACTGTGAAACGGCTCTCCGTTGATGTCGCGCACCACCGTTGGCAGCGGTGATTCATATTCGATCAGCGCCTCTGCATCAGGAAGATTACGGGCAAACAACGCCCAGAATATCAAAAGCAGAACGAACAGCGCACCCGCAGCGTAAGTCGCCAAACGAAAACGCTTGTTTTGCCAATATCCATGCCAGCGAGTCACAAAATTTTCGGCGTCGCGTTTCAGCCGGTAACTGATAGTTGTCGGCACTTCGGCAGGTGGTGGCTGGGTATCCATTGCGCCCCCTATCTAGCCGATTTGCCGGACAGGTCCAGAATCTAAATCAGCAAAGGGACGCGAATTTGGCCATATGCCCATTTAACGTGCCGCAATCCACCGTGCGGAATTGACTTGAATGGCATTGAACAGCGCCTGCGCGACCTCGCGCTGTCCTTTGGAGAGGCCAAGAAACGAAGAACGGCTGCATTGCTGAGGGTCAGGACCTATTTCAAGCGGCCAGTCATTTTTTACAAGCACCGGCCCCTGCCAAGCAATATTTTAATAAAAACGGTTCATGAGCCGTAATTGCAAGCTAAATCACGGGATGCTCTTGCCGATAACATGCGGGAGTGCTAGCGATTACCTACAGGGAGTTCTGATGAATGCCCCGATAGTCCGCCGTTCGTTGTTTACGTTCGGCAATTTAACAGGTTGACGCTTCATGAGGCATGATATTTCCAACAACGCCGCCCAGTCAGGGTATGGCGCATGGGTTGGAAATCAAGCGCGCGCGATACACGCCCGCCATGCACAAGCAGCAGACGCATTTTTAACTTTTCCACCACATCACTTTGCCGACAGGAACGCTATGCGTTCGGTCCGGCAACGTATCAACAATGAAGCGAGCGGCCATCGGCTCATAACCGGCTGCCGGCCTCGCTGGAGTAAATTACATGACAACGCGTATGCTTATCGACGCGCGTCACCGGGAAGAAACCCGGGTCGCAGTCGTAACAGGAAACCAGATTGAGGAATTCGATTTTGAGTCGGCTGAGCACAAGCAGCTCAAAGGCAATATCTACCTTGCAAAAGTAACCAGGGTAGAACCATCGCTTCAGGCGGCTTTTGTTGATTATGGCGGCAACCGCCACGGATTTTTGGCGTTTGCCGAAATTCACCCCGATTATTATCAAATTCCTCGGGAAGACCGCGACCGGTTGTTGGCCGAAGAAGCTGAGGCTGCTGCTGAAGAGGCTGCGCTGCGTGAGCAGGAAGAAGAAGAAAGCGATGAGCCTTCCGACATCATGCAGGGTTCGGCGGAACGTGATGACGACCTAACCGACCTTATTGAGGTCGATAGCGACGACAGCGTCGACACCATCGACATGACCGAGGGTGAAGAACCCGACCTTGGCGGCAATGGCGACGATTCCGACGAAAACGGAAACGGCGATAACGGCGGCGAAAATGGCCGCAACAACCGTCGCCGTCGTGGTCGCGGTGGCCGAAATGGTGAAGGCCGGGCACCTAAGGCCAGCGACGAAGTGCGCGCAAAGCGCATGAACTTACGTCGCCGGTACAAAATCCAAGACGTCATTCATCGTCGTCAGGTTTTGCTCGTTCAAGTCGTCAAGGAAGAACGCGGCAACAAGGGTGCGGCGCTCACCACATATTTGAGCCTAGCGGGCCGTTATTGCGTCCTCATGCCGAATACGTCGCATGGCGGCGGTATCAGCCGTAAAATTCATAGCGCAGCCGACCGTAAGCGTTTGAAAACGATTATTTCCGACCTTACCTTGCCATCCACCATGGGTTGCATAATCCGGACCGCTGGGCTTGCCCGGACGAAGCCTGAAATCAAGCGTGATTTTGATTATCTGGCGCGCCTGTGGGACGAAATCCGTGAACGCACGCTGCGCGGCGCAGCGCCAATGCTGATCCATACTGACAGCGACCTTATTAAACGCGCCATCCGTGATATCTATAATAAGGATATTGACGAGGTGTTCGTTGAAGGGCCCGACGGGTATAAGGCGGCAAAGGACTTCATGAAGTTGCTTATGCCAAGCCATGCCAAGCGTGTGCAGCATTATGCCGACCCAGTGCCATTGTTCCAGCGCTATCATGTCGAAGATCAGTTGAACGCGATGTATCAACCGGTCGTCCAGTTGAAGTCGGGTGGCTATATTGTCATCAACCCGACCGAAGCATTGGTCTCGATCGACATCAACTCAGGCCGTTCGACCAAAGAACATGGCATTGAGCAAACCGCGCTTTCAACCAATTTGGAAGCTGCGCGCGAGATTGCCCGTCAGTTGCGCTTGCGCGATATGGCTGGCCTTGTTGTCATCGACTTTATCGATATGGAGCATCATTCGAACGCCCGCAAAGTCGAGCGTGCAATGAAAGAAGCATTGAAACACGACCGCGCCCGCATTCAGGTCGGTCGTATTTCCAGCTTTGGCTTGATGGAAATGAGCCGTCAGCGTTTGCGCACCGGCGTGCTTGAAGCGTCCACACGCGAATGTCCGCATTGTGAAGGCAATGGCCTTGTTCGCACAGCATCATCTGCTGCTTTGTCAGCCCTGCGCCTTATCGAAGACGAAGCGGCAAAGGGTCAAGGCAACCAGATCGTGTTGCAAGCAAGCCAAGAGGCGACCATTTATTGCCTCAACAACAAGCGTGCCGAATTGGCGGCGATCGAAGATCGCTATCATGTCCGCGTGCTGATCGTGCCCAATGGAGAGACAGAAGGCGCAAAGCTTGCAGTTTCCAGTTCCGGTCCGCGTCCAGAACGCCCGGTCGAACTGCCGCCGATTATCGATCTCGACGATGATGACATTGAAGACGACATCGAAGATTTCGACGACGAAGTTGAAGAAGCCGAGGAAACCGCGCGCGAGCCGCGTCGTGCCCGAGAAGAGCGTCCACGCGAAGAAGGCGAAGGCGGCGAAGGTCGTAAACGCAAGCGTCGCCGTGGCCGCCGAGGTGGCAAGGGTCGCGACCGTGACGGTCGGCCTGAGGGTGAGGATGCGGTTGCTGGCGAAAATGCGGGTGCTGCGGAACGCGCCGAAGGCAATGACATTGCTCAAGCTCCCGAAGCTGATGCAGAAGCCAAGCCAAAAGCACGTCGCGGACGTCGTGGTGGCAGGGGCCGTGACCGTCAGGAAACGGACGTTGATGCCATTGTCGAAACGTCAGCGCCTGCCGAAGCCGAAGCGTCTGCAGTCCCAGAAGTTACGCAAGAAGCCGATGCCAAGCCAAAGCGTCGCAGCCGCGCCAAGCCAAAGGCTGACGCGGTTGAGGTTGAAGCCGTAGCCGACGGGCCAGCCGTAAAGGCCCCTGTAGCGGCTGACGACGCCCCTGTTGCGAAAGCCAAGGCCCCAGCTAAGCCACGTGCACGGGCAAAGGCCCCCGTTGCGCCTGAGGCTGTTGTCGATGACGTTGTCGAGGCACCAAAGGCCAAAGCCAGGGCCCCACGCAAGAAAGCCGCCGCTAAGGATGCAACACAAGACGTCGCATCCACCGGCGCTGAAGGCAGCGAAGATGACGGCACGCCACGCACTGGCTGGTGGCAACGCACCTTCGGTTAAGCAGCCAGCGGGTAAAAAATAACTTAGCCCCGTTGGTCCGTGACTAGCGGGGCTTAGTTTTGTCCAACTTCTTCATTGCGCGTTCATCCAGTTCGGGCCATTCAACGGAAATGGGCAATTTCACATTTCGCGCTGTCCGGATGGCGTTTATCCTGTTTCTTGCGGTATTGGTATCCGCGCGCCCCGCAATGGCGCAATCGATCTTGCGTGATGCCGAGACCGAAGCCTTTCTGGACGAAATTTCCGCACCATTGATTGAAGCGGCGGGGCTTGACCCCAAAAATGTCGATATCATCCTTATAAACGACAAGTCCGTTAACGCGTTCGTCGCAGGTGGTCAGGCGGTGTATCTTCACAGCGGTCTTATCGATGCCGCCACGACCGCAAACGAAGTACAAGGCGTGATCGCGCATGAGCTTGGCCATGTCGTTGGCGGCCATGCCGTGCGGTTTGACGAAGGCATCGCTGTGGCAAGCGGCATCAGCATCGCTAGCCTCATTCTCGCAGCGGCGGCCATCGCTGCCGGTGCAGGCGAAGCGGGCATGGGGATATTGTCGGCGGGGCAACAGGCGGCAATGGGCAAATTCTTGGCTTATAGCCGGGGGCAAGAGGGCACAGCCGATGCATCAGGTGCACAATATCTGTCCAAGTCAGGAATATCAGGACGCGGTTCAATCAGCTTTTTCAAAAAGCTGCAGAATTTTGAATTCCGCCTCGGTATCCCGCAAGAGGACAGCTATGGCCGTACGCACCCGTTATCCGGTGAGCGTATTTCAGTGCTGGAGGACACATATGCCGCCGACCCTGCGTGGAAAGCGCCTTTAAACCCCAAATGGGAAAGTGATTTCAAACGCGTTAAGGCAAAATTGACCGGCTATCTTGCCGACCCCACCGCCACGATGCGGGATTATCCTGAGTCCGACACATCGGTGCCTGCCCGCTATGCGCGCGCTTATGCTTGGCACAAGTCCGCTTATCCGCAAAAGGCACTGGGTGAATCATCCGCCCTTGTTGCCTCGGCACCCGATGATCCCTATTTCCTAGAGTTACATGGGCAAATCTTGCTGGAATCCGGGCGTCCTGCCGATGCGCTTGCGCCGTTGCGCAAAGCAGTGAACCTGACCGGCAACCAACCATTAATCGCCGCCATATTCGGACATGCGTTGATCGCGACAGAAGATAAAACACAGCTTGATGAAGCCGCGCAGGTGTTGAAAGCTGCAGTGACCAAAGACAACCAAAACCCGTTTGCATGGTATCAGCTTGGTGTTGTTTATGCGCAGAAAGGTGACACCGCCCGCGCCGCATTGGCCAGCGCAGAACGCTATATGATGGAGGGCGCCCCGCAATTTGCTTTGTCCAATGCGCAAACCGCCATGGCTGGGTTGCAGGAATATTCGCCTGATTGGATCCGCGCGCAAGATATCAATATGGTGGCCGAAGCAAAGCTTGCGCAGTTAAAGAAACGCCGCCGCTAGGGTCAGGACCACTCAAATCACTGGCACAATGAATGCGCTGCGACTAAATCAGCGTCTATGACCCAACAAACGCCAAATCGCCGGATTATCATCGCCACCATTGTTACGGGATTAGCCATCTTGCTTGCTTTGGCGGCCTATATTTTCTGGCCAAGCGCCGCCACTATTGGCCCTTCTGATGCGGCACCTGTCGCCGAAGACGCAGCTAAATCTGCCGATGATGCCGTTGCTGCTGCTGGTATGTCGCCCGCTGACCGCAAGGCGACGGAGGCTTTGGTGAGAGCCTATATCCTCGAAAATCCGGAAATCATCACCGACGCCGTCGCCATTTTACAGCAACGCGAAGCCGCACAACGCCTATCCGCCGCTGGAAATGACATCGCCAAACCCTTCCCCGGGGCCGAGGCTGGTAACCCGAAAGGCGACGTCACGATTGTCGAATTTACTGACTATAATTGCGGATTTTGCCGCTTAAGTGCGCCTGATGTCCAGCGCCTGTTAAAAAGCGATAGCAATCTTCGTTTGGTTTATCGCGAATTGCCGATCCTCAGCCAATCCAGCCGGGACGCAGCCTTATGGGCGCTTGCAGCCGCGCGCCAAGGCAAACATAAGGCATTTCATGATGCGTTGTTCGCAGCTGGCCCCGCTGATGAAGCCAATATAGCTGCCGCAGCGCGCCAAGCAGGGCTTGATATCGCCGCGGCCCGCACCTTTGCGGCTTCCCCGCAAGCAAACCAAGAGATCGAACGCAACTTGGCCCTTATGCAGCAAATCGGCTTCAACGGCACGCCCACATTCATCATCGGTGACCAGATATTGGAAGGTGCCTTGGGCTATGATGCCCTGAAACGCGCCGTTGAAAAGGCGCGCCAAAAAGGCTGATTAGGGTCAGGACCTATTTAATCCACCTTCGCGGTTTGAGGCCATACTGTTCAGTGCAAGGCGGTAAGCGCAGGGCTTAGTGGTTCTAAGTCCAAGCTTGCCAACGTGGCAATGGACAGTATGGGTCAAATCCGAAGGACGTCAAAATGGCTT
>Ga0209550_10002229_pt1 | contig 18636 bp, 13 predicted proteins | sample LauGreSuBDMM15SN_2_FD_187567 | JGI IMG/M metagenome (GOLD analysis project Ga0209550, IMG submission 187567) | Freshwater lake microbial communities from Lake Michigan, USA - Su13.BD.MM15.SN (SPAdes) (version 5) | ecosystem: Environmental > Aquatic > Freshwater > Lake | place: Lake Michigan...
CACCATCACTAAATCTCGCACGACATCTTTCAATGGTTTCAAATGTTTATCTAAATATTTCATTTCTAGAAATTTCAAAATTCCAAACACAATAGTAATTCCTATAGCCAGAAAAAGAGCTTTTTCCATTTGTTTTGTTCAATATATACAACCAGTAAAAAAGGAATCAAACAACTAAACGCAAAAAAAACGAAATTACAAATCTTCAAAATCCAAATTTACACCTAAATCAGTTGTATTCGGTTTATCTAAATCAATCACGTCGTCTAAAAATACATCCGTATTCATATCCAATTGAACACTCTCTTTTAAGCCATCTTCCTCCTCTTCTTCTAATTTTCTTTGGGAATTCCGAAAATCGCTTATTTCTTCTAAACGTTCTATCGTTTTCGGGGCTTCTTTGAACGACCCATCCGATACTTCATCTACATCATTAAAACTCAATCGCGTAACTGGTTTTTCATTATCCACATTCGTTACAGATAATGTAGGAGGCAATTCTTCTACAGGTAAAGTATCTGCTTCCATGGTCTCAGTAGAAGATGTAACCGCAGCATTTTCAGTAGAAGTATTAGTAGCAGCAGCAGTGTTCACATCATTTTCGGGAATAGGCTCAATGATGACTTCTTCTTCATCTTCTACAGATTCGTCCATATAAGCACGAATGATAGCTTCTGTAGGAATACTCTCTCGAATGGCGGTAAGAATACATTCTTGCGTCATGATTTCTAATTCACGATTGTTCTTTTGAACGGACAAATCGGAAATACCGCGTTCAAATAAATATACATTACTATATACTTTTCGCGCAACCAAAATATATACTCTATGAATGAAATGGTCTAACTTTGGAATCGAAATATCAATCTTTTTCTGTTTATTGCCCACCCGAATACAAGTTAATACTTTTAATTGAATAATATGAACGCAAGTAATTAAATCTTCTAAATAGTTACAATGGCTTTTATCGATAATACGTTTACATTCTTCTTCTAAAATAACCGAGTTCCATTTCGGGATTCGAGACAACATATTCTGGAAAGTCATTAAATATTTCGGTTTCTCATTACTTGCTTCACACATCTTCCATGCTTCGTTGTAAATAGAACGTATTCCTTCCGTGACTAGAGGCGTTAATAAAGATACTAAACGTCCGCACCACTCATTACGAGATTCATGTAAATTGGAAATGACAAAATCATCCATTGGTTGATTAATATAAATATAGTAAGCACTCTTTTAAATGTATTTCAAACGGAATATTTTATTACACCGATCTAAAAAAAGGAGACAAAACGACTTATTGAGAGAACAATTCTCGTATGTTTTTGGTCGGATAAAAGAACATGATATCCAATAAATACAAGATCAATAACTTCTCACATCTGAATTCGGATTTTACTTTCATGAAATACATTCCTATATTCGCCTTTTCTAATTCATTCCATTTCGGTTTCGCCTTCATCCATTCCATTAAATCCATAGCACTACATGCGTTTTCATATAATTGACTTGCCATTCTAGCCATGATTTTATAATTCATAGTAGTTGTATGCTCATTCAGGATTGCGTCTATATCTCTCATTTTATTCTTCGCCATTTCTTCCATAGGATATATTGCTTGTAATTCTTGTTGAGCTAAATAGATTGGATTTCCTTTTGAATCCAAATGAGGAGGAACATATATTTCGCAAAATCGAGACAAAATAGGCACTAACAATTTACTTTTATTGTTAATAATAATGAAAAAACGCGTATTATTACTGTATTGTTCAATACATCGTCGCATAGCAGATTGTGCGTCTACAGTAAGATGTTCTGCGTTCAACAACACAATTGATTTAAAAGTAACTCCGTGAATATATTGTGTATTGGTTTTCGCAAAGAATTTCAACTCTTCGCGTATAAACTTGATTCCTTTTCCGTGGGCGCAATTCACGAACATCACATTCGAGTATAAATTCGATTCATTACCATAAATCATGTTTAAAAAATCAAATACAATTCGCTTTTTGCCACACGAGGACGGACCGTAGAAAATGATATGCGGTATTCGTTTTTGTTCATAGAAATGAAGTAGTTTTTTATTTATATGTTCATGGATTAAACTCATACACCACACACAACTATAGAATACAAAATCAATAGAAAAACTATCTATATGAATTTTTGTGTAAATTATAATAACAAAAATAAAAAGTAGTAAAAAAAATAAATAAATAAAATTGAAAAAATGCCATACTATCCAAATACAATAAAATCATTCTAAAACAATCCACTTCATGTATTATTGGGAAATATTTGCGTTCTTTATAGCCATCTATCAAGTGTTACAATCAGGATATGTACAACTACTATTCTTTAGAACGAATGTATGGCTGACTGTGGCGAATTTAATCATCGAGTTTATGGTTCATGTATATGTAGCATATCACTTTCCTGCGTTGATTATAGCGGTAGAAGTAATTAGCCTTTTACCTATTCAATATTTATTACAATAATAATAATAATAATAATAATAAAAATAGATAAAAAGAATAAATGGTAAAAATTGAATCTATTATAAAATACTGTAAATACATTATAATATATAAATCGCCCCTTACAATAAAGGACCAAACAAAACTCATAAATACAATCATGAAAACAGAAACAGTATTATTACCATCCCAAACCATCATCCAATTTTATATTGGACAAAACGCACGTGAAAACACAGAATTAGTAAAAGATTCAGACGATGATGATATATGGTTTCACGCGGCAGACGGTGTCAGCTCTTGTCATGTAGTCGCAAAAATCGAAGAAGCAATAGATTCAACCGATACAACCTTTATACTGAAAACAGGAGCGCAACTATGTAAAAATTATACGAATAAGTTAAAAGCAATCAAACGCGTTCCAATTATATATACTACTGTAAATAATGTTCATACTACGAAAACACACGGCGAAGTTACATTAAGTGGAACTGTCGGTAGATTGAGTGTTTGATTCCGATTCCACTTCTTTTTCGAAACAAATTTGTTTTGTAAATCTGTATTTTTCATGATACATTGTTCTCCTTTTTATATTACAAGACAAACATGCGATTTCTATATTTTTTTTATTGTGTCCTTGGTTATTATAAACACGTTCCAACGTCCATTGTTTTGGGTCTCTCACTGTATGATATAGCACACTCACCTGTTGTTTACAGTAAAAACATTGTAAATTGGATTTTACTAATTGATCAACCACAAACGATAAATCGACAAACGCAATAGGGTCGAATTTGTTTTTTTCTATGTCTTGATTCCGATATCCGTCTAATTTGCGTTTAATCTGACTCGCCATTAGTTTTATTTTGGGTGAAATCGTGATAGTAGTAGCAATAGTAGTCGTGTCAGTGTCCATGTGTGAAAGTAAAAGACAATTCAACATTTCTAACTGTTTTTCTACAGTAAAATCGTGTTCATCGAATTGCGTTTTCCACGAATTGGTATTGGTAATACATCGCAGTTTTTTCGGTTGAATTTGTGGTTGCGATGCTTTGGTATGTTTTTTTCTATGTGAAGATGAAGGTAAAGGCATTATAATTGTTTTTATAGAAGTAGAGGTAGAAGTATCATCCATCTTGCTCATTTTCGTAGAAATATATTTTTATAGTAAAAAAACTACTACTATTCTATTATAATATATATTAATAAAGATAATAAACGTATCGGTTCCTAATATACATATATGTCTCAAGAAGAAGGTTTAACCATAGACCAAATATTAGAACAGGAAAAAACCTTTAATAAAACAGAATCGTGGAATAAGTTGAATAAAACATCCAAAATACAGATGCTACATGTATTTGCCGAACGATACGGTCATAAACATAAACTTTCCGTAAAAGAAATCAAACAATTGAAACAATTTTTTTCGGTAGCCCTAGATAAAAAGCAATTACAAAAAACAAAAGAAGTTATCTACGATAAAGAATCGCAAGAAATCACAGACGTTCCTGGTCTGTTCTGGAATCCTTCTACAAATACTTTTTCTATCAAAGTGGATACGAAACGTCCTTCTACCTTAAAATCATTAACTCCTAAACGTAATACAGAAAAGTCGAAAACGTCTACTTCTTTATCGTCATCGTTGTCGAATAATCCTACTAATACAAATACCGAAAACGATATAAAAATTATGGACGGTAATATATAAAGGGGTATGATATGCGATCGCGAACGTAATTTGGAATCCATAACCGATGAAGAATGGGAAGACATAGAAGATGAATGTTTTTATTGGATCGAATGGTATTTAGAAGAAAACGCAATTTTCATGTCGGATGTTTCTTTTTTCGAGACGATGGTAGAACATGTATACGAATACATCTATTATACAGGCAAAGAACAAGGTTGGTGCGATCCATCAATAGAAGATGATTTATTCGAATGGGTAGAACAGGCATGCGCAGAAACGATGTATCTTATGAATATTCCGCAACGTCAATCCTCGCATTATAGAATGTATTTGTTAGAGCAACAAGAAATAGAACAAACATTAAGATGGTTGAACACTTTTCCTGTTCAAAAACAACGTAGTGCGGAATGGTATGCAGTAAGACATAATTTGTTTAGTGCGAGTAATTTATGGAAATTATTCGGGAGTCAATCGCAATATAATAGTTTATTGTATGAAAAATGTAAAGATATTGAAAAAGTAGATATATTAAGTAGCAGTAGTTTTGGAGGCGATGTTTTGACCCCCAATCCGCGCAATTGGGGAATTAAATACGAACCAGTAAGTATTATGGTATACGAACATAAATTCCGCACAAAAGTGAATACGAATTATGGTTGTATTCCGCATGAAACATTACCCATTGGAGCATCGCCGGATGGGATTAATATTCTACCGAATCATCCTAAATACGGACACATGGTAGAAGTGAAGAATATTTACAACCGTGAAATGGATGGAATTCCTTCTACGGAGTACTGGACACAAATACAGATTCAATTGGCCACCTGTCATTTGGAATACTGCGATTTTTTAGAAACCCGCTTCAAAGAATACAGTAGTGTAAATGCGTTCATAGAAGATGATACAACGGAATATAAAGGCGCTATTTTATTTTTCATTCCGCGTGATGGCACCGATGGTAGTTCGCAGTATGTTTATGTTCCATTACATGTTACTGTAGAAGAATTGGATGAATGGATACTACAAAAGGAGAATCAGTTGTCTGATTACATTTTATATCAAATATCCTATTGGTATTTAGACGAATTTATTTGCTCGGAAGTGGAACGAAATGATTGGTGGTTCCAAAGCGCGATTCCGACCATTCAAAGTAGTTGGAACACGGTTTTACAAGAAAGAGCCAATGGATTTGAACATAGAGCGCCTCAGAAACGTAAACAAAAGATATTTGCGACTGAAAATAGTATATGGGAAGTATTACAATCGTCTACAATACCGAATGCGGTTAATTTAGTGAAATTGGATGAAAATAATATGCCGATATAGGTGCGTTTATCGTAGTCAGTATTACGGTATAACTGATAATCTTCATATACATCTGCTTAGAATGATATGAATTTATAATATTATGAAATATAATATTATATTACAAAGTAATAAATAGTCTTAATAAAAATTTGCTGGTTTGGACGAACACATGGTTTGAAATGTTTCATTCTTCAAACTTGCTGGTGCTATACCGTCGGTAAGTGAATTACTGGCCATTTTCCCTATTCCGCTAAATATTTTTTCAATGACAAATTTCATTTTTTTCGTTTCTTCATCTGTTAAATGGACATTGGAGTTTGGATTAGTATTTTTATCTACAGTAAGTGTCGGTGGTTTGTCGGTGGTAGTAGGAGGAGGTGGCGATGGTGATTTGTCGGTGGTAGGAGGAGCGGGAGGTGGCGATGGTGGGTTATCAGTGGTAGGAGCGTCAGGTGGTGATGGTGGTTTATCAATTGTAAGAGCGGGTGTAGGAGCAGAAACGGATGGACCTTCTTCTACAAAAAACGATTCATATGTGCGATTATTGTCAGAATATTTCTTACCAATGATAAGAACTATAGAGAATAATGCTAAAAATAACAAAATAATTCTAGTATTATTATTCATATATATTATAATAATTATATATATTTTATTACTGCGTCTCTCTCAATATGATCCATATCGATTAATATATTAGTAGTATGAGAACATAAAGAATTATACAATACATAGCTAAATGTAGACCCTTGATGTAATTCCAAGTTATAATTTCCTATAAAAACGCCATTACAAATTTTCCCAATAATCAAATCGATGATCCCGTTCATTTCACGACCAATCGGTTCTTTATTACGACTGTATAAAATATATCCTTCTTTCGTTAGTTGTTCCATCACTGGATTTTTTTCTACTAAAGACGATAAAATCACAATGGGTTCGTTTTTCGAAACAATATGTTTACGAACGCAATTCATGATTTTTGTCTCATAACTCATACGATAATCCGATGGAGACATTTTATTCATTGTAGACCAATGCGCTATCGCATCATGTTCATTTCGTAAATGAATGACATGGAATGTAGAAGATGAATTCATCATGGCATCTATAAATGTCTGGGCTTTCTGGTAAAATTCCGATTGAAAACTCAGTAGATTCAAAAAACGGTCAAATAACGGAATCATTTGTCTCGAATCATTGCGATTGATTCGAGTCAACCACGGTTCCTGAGAATCCATCTCCGAACGATGTTGTTTCCCATCATAATTACTATGTTTGATTTCAATATTTTCAACATTGATTAATTTCTGTTCATAAAATACTCTCTGTAAAGGCACTCCATTAAGCGAATAATAAACATACACTTGTTTTCTCAAATTAGGACATGGGTCTTTCTTCACTACATCGTTCAAGAAAACCCCTTTAGGGATAAATAAATGATCCGGTTTCCAAAATTTTTGTTTTACTTCTTCGGTAATATCGATTACGTTTTCGTGTCTCAAACCATACAATACTTTATCTAATGTCATCACTATACTATTTTTATACATCACGGTAATACCATAGGGTTTCAAATGTTCATTACAAGTAGGAATATCTAATACCAAGGATGCCGGTTTACTCATATTACTATCAATATCTTCTATGAAATCATCTAGAATAACCACTTTATTCCCATCCTGAGCCGCCGCAAGTGTCAATGTATTCGCAATACAATACAACTGATTACATAACCCAGTTTTATAAAATCCGACTTTACTAAACAAAACGACATCGTCAAATCCATGACCAATATCATCTGTATATTTTTCTATAGGATATATTTGTTCATACATGTGTTCCATAGTGTAAATATTAAAATACAATGGTTTATTCTGAAGTAACCAAAATTCAGGATCATATTTATTTTTCAAATAATCTATTTTTAGGGTACTTATGTAACGCGCGGTGGCCCACCAGTAGTTGCCCGAATAATGTGGTCCGTTCCCGCTCTCCAATGGCCTATAATTACACCCTACTGTATCATATATTTGTAATAGACGTGCGCATTTTGTAAAATGGTCAATTAAACTATATCGCATGAAAGAATTCCAAGAATGAATACCAGGTAAGAATACGTGATCGTGAGGATACGATACACCTTTGGTATGCATGTATAGTATTTTGTATTGCGGATGTAATGCAGAGAAAGTGTATAATTGTCGTATAGTAATATTTTCAAATTCATGGGTACTGTTGGAATAATGAATCACTTTCGCAGGGGCATATGTCTGTTCAATCTTATGAACATCCAATGGCAATCCGGTATTCAAAATACATAGATAATCTAATTGAGAAAGAAGAGAAGATGATTTCAATTGTTCTAATATCTGTAGTAAAAAGGAATCTTTCCATAATTCGATATTGGTACTGTGAATAAAACAAGCTAATTTCGACGATTCTTGATTTTGATTTTGAATTGAGTGGTTCATAAATATTCAATAATTATTTGAATATGTATCTATCTATTTAACTTTTAGTCCATACAATATATTTTTATTTTCCTTTTTATTTTTTATTATCCACCATAATTATAACATATACGGGAGGGGGTATGGGCAGGTTCCCCCTGATATAATTCCATGACTTCGGGATATTTATTCCAGATGATTTCCAACAATTCTTCGCGTTTCAATATTTTCTTCTTTTTCAAAATGATGGCGCATTCAATCATAACCGATTTACAGTTCCGTAAAATATAATCCGACATTTTATATGCGTTTTGAATCAATATCAACACTTGTTCATCTATCTTCGTTTTGAACTTCTCACTATTGGACGGGTATATGAGATTCGCACCCATTCCGTAATATAAAACCATTTTTTCCGCTAATTTTAAAGCCTCTTCGAAATCATTGATCGCACCCGTAGTAACAGAAACATTATAAAAGATCTCTTCGGCCACTCTTCCAGCTACGAGAATCATCAAATGTTCAAAGAGTGAATCGCGCGTATACATATTGGAAGTAGACCCTTCAAACATAGTATACCCCGGAGTATTCGGTGACGACAAATTAATCACAATTTTCGTCAATTTGCTATGTTGTTTCATAAGCAATCCAATCATGGCGTGTCCCATTTCGTGAATCGTGATACGTTCTATAATATCCTCACTGAATTGATGTTCATTGGGCTGCCATCCAGCGACCACACGATTCATGACCATTTCTACGTCCGTTAAAGTAAAAACCGTGCGTTTATTCCGTAGAGCATATAACATAGCCTCATTGAGTAAATTCTCGATTTGAGCGGCAGACATTCCAGTAGTCAAATCCACCATATCTTCTACAATAATCGTATTGTCATGTGGCTTTCCTTTGATATGTATATTCAAAATAGCTCTACGTGTATTGGTATCGGGTGGTCCAATAAAAATACGTTTGTCAATCCGACCTGGACGTATCAACGCCGGGTCCAATAAATCAATTCGGTTCGTAGCGCCTACTACAAATACTCCATCGGTATTTTTGAAACCATCCATTTGAACCAACAACTGATTTAGCGTATTATCTCGCTCAGCGCCGGAAGTTTCACCGTCGCCCGAACGTTTACGCCCAATCGCGTCTATTTCATCTATAAAAATCACACATGGTTTATTTTTAGTAGCCAATTCGAACAATTCTTTCACTCTAGACGAACCCACTCCAACGTATTTTTCTTGAAATTCACTTCCCGAAACCGCGATGAAACTAGTATTTGCTTCTCCCGCAAAAGCCTTCGCCAATAAAGTTTTTCCATTCCCCGGTGGTCCTTCTAAGATAAGTCCTTTGGGGATTCGAATGTTGAATTGCTGATAGGTTTTATAATTCTTCAAAATATCAATACATTGAGACAATTCTTGCTTTATAGAATCATACCCGCCTATATTTTGAAAGGTGGTATTTACGTTCTGTACAATGTAGAAATTTTCCGATTTTTTTACAGGTTTTGTCGCAGTCGGTTCGTTCATCAAAAATATCCATTTAGGGTTTTCGCGTGCTATATGTCGTCTCACTTCTTGAGGAGTGTTATCCAATAAACTGTTTCCATTAGGAGGTTCCATTTTGGAACCCAGCAATTCATCGACATACGTTTGATTGAAAATACGCGGATGTTTACTTTGTAACATTTTTTGATATTCTTCTATAGTTTTAGGACGCATAATCATATTCGATTGATTTGATCCTAATATAGCATCGTCTCGTATAGTATGATTTTTTGCGTTCAATCGTTTCAAATATTGTTCGAAATATTTTTCGGAAAAACCGTAATGTTTATCTTTCATGACCCAATGTTTATTGGATTTCATAGAAGGATATTTAGTGTAATAATTCGAATGGAATGCGTTGGCGGATATAAATAGTAGAAAAATACAATTCCAAATCATATTTAGTATAATTAGTATAATATATATATATATTTCTACTATTTTACTTTTTATATAGTTTTGATTGGAGAGAAAAATATCTGTATTCTATATTTATCTTTATCATAATGGCTACAGGCTACAAAAACATTTAGAAAGCGAGTAAACCGTAGCCACTAAAAAATAATATTCATACACTATCTAAATAAAACGAAACAATATAAATATAATCTATCTATTCTATACAAAATAGATCGATCATCCAAATGAATTCTAAAGATGAAGACATGTTTGTAGTGAAACGCAACGGCCATAAAGAAGTGGTATCGTTCGACAAAATTTTAAAACGAATCAAAAAAGTAGGATTGGAAGCGAACATCAAAATCAACTACACCTCTTTAGCCATGAAAGTGATTGACCAATTATACAGTGGTATTTCTACTACAAAAATAGACGAGCTTACGTCAGAACAGTGTGCGTCTATGTCTTCTACTCATTTAGAGTATAATGTTTTAGCAGGACGTATATCCGTTTCGAATCACCATAAAAATACAAAATCATCATTTTATCAAGTGATGAAAGAATTACATGGATATAAAGACCAGCATGGCGCAGCCTATCCATTGGTATCGGATGACTTTTTTAAAGTAGTGAATCATTACGGCAAAGAAAAAGTAGATTCTATATGTGATTATCAACGAGATTATTTAATCGATTATTTCGGTTTCAAAACATTAGAACGTTCTTACTTAATGCGCATTAACAAACGTGTAATGGAACGACCTCAGCATATGTGGTTGCGTGTTTCGATTGGTATTCACGGGAAGGATTGGGAGAAAGTGGTCGAATCCTACAATTACATGTCCATGAAATACTTCACTCATGCTACCCCTACATTATTCAATGCGGGAACCCCTTATCCACAATTAAGTAGTTGTTACTTAATGGCTATGGAAAGCGATAGTATAGACGGTATTTTCAATACATTGAAGGACTGTGCTCTTATTTCCAAATGGGCGGGAGGTATTGGACTTCATATTCATAATATCCGAGCTTCCGGTAGTCAAATACGAGGCACGAACGGTTCATCAAATGGTATTGTCCCCATGTTAAAGGTGTTTAATAATACTGCTAAATACGTAGACCAATGTGTAGTGCCCGAAACATGGATATATACGACAGAAGGACCTATGGCGATAGAGGATGTAATTTCGAACGAAACGGAAATATTGAATAGCGAAGGGAAAGGAGAAATGATCCACAATGTGTTAGAACATCCATACGAAGGCCCCATCATAAAAATACGCACGAATCATAGTATAGAACCATTATATGTTACTTCGGAACATCCGATTTTCACACTGGATGGACAACATATTACTGGATTAGACTTTTCCCAAATCATTTCCGCATTCGATAAGAAAACGATAGAATGCGATTTTATGGATGCGAAAGACATTACTGTAGAGGATTATATAGTCTATACCATTCCAAACTATACGAAAGACCAACCTCAAATATTAGTAGATGATTGTTATATGTATGGTATTTTATTGGGTGATGGATTTACTTCAAGCTCCTATTACAATGCGTATATAAAACATTGCGCCAATACCATGAATTTTATCAAACAATACTTCGCGGAACGCTGCGTTCAATATTTTGTAGAAAATCAGGGTATTCGCTGGACGAAAAGCAATACATTACCATTTCGTCATAGTGATTTTTTCCATAAAATGGAAAAACGAATTCGTCCGGCATGGTTGAATCTTCCTGTAGAAAAATTAGTCTATATCATGAAAGGATTAATGGAAACCAGTATATTTTACAAACATAGCCACACATTCCATCATTCCTCTCGAAGATTTTTGGAGGATATTCGATATTTGTGTTTACGCTTAGGTATTTTAACCACAGGAACTAGTGATTCATTGACCATTCCGAAAGTATCTATTTTATGCGATGAACCGGATGATGAAAAATACAATACATTCTTTCGGTATAAGAATTATCTATTTTCGCGTGTTTGTGCGGTTGATATGAGTGAATATCATGGAACATTGTATGATTTACAGATGGCGGATGTCCATGATTATATGATTCATCATGGAATCGTCCATAATGGAGGTGGAAAACGCAATGGTTCCTTTGCGATATATTTAGAACCATGGCACGCGGATATTGAAATGTTCCTACAGATGCGTAAAAATCACGGCGACGAAGAATTAAAAGCACGTGACTTATTTTATGCTCTGTGGGTACCCGATTTGTTTATGGAACGCGTAAAAACCGGCGGTCAATGGACACTCATGTGTCCGAATGAATGTCCTGGATTATCGGATGTAATCGGCGATGAGTTTGTCAGTCTGTATACTAAATACGAGCAAGAATCACGCGGTAGAAAAACTATACCTGCCCGTGACTTATGGTTTCAAATATTAGACGCACAAATGGAAACGGGAACTCCTTATTTATTATTCAAAGATACGGCGAACCGTAAATCGAATCAGAAAAACGTAGGAGTGATCAAATCGTCGAATTTATGTGTAAGTCCCCAAACCCATGTTTTAACGCGAACCGGGCAATATCCGATATATTCCTTATACGCGGGAAATTATGCGCCATCGGAACAAGAAGCGCATAGAACTGTAGAAGTATGGAATGGTTCTGAATTCAGCGAAGTGGAAGTATTCAAAACGGGAGAAAATCAATCCTTTATTGAAATTCATACCAGTGATGGAGCTTCATTAAAATGTACTCCTTATCATAAATTCTATATACGCGATGGTTCCGGTTCCGTAGAAACGAAAGAAGCACATGAACTAATACCAGGTGATTTGCTGGAATCGTCTCAATTTCCTACTATAGATGGCCCGGAGAAATACGAGAGCGCAGAAGTCGCAATACAAACGGGTGTAAACGCAGGAGTATCCAACTTAAAACGTAATGCGGAAACCCATATTCAAGTTCCAATTAATTATTCTCTACAGGATAAAATGAATTGGTTATCGTCTTTTATAGAGCCGTATGTAGTAGAAAGCATGAAAGAGAACATGAACACAATTATGATTCAGAGTGCTTCGAGCACATTATTAGAAGACCTGAAATATATGTTACAAACATGTGGTATTAACACCAAAATACATTGGTATACCGAATATGTATTCGAAGCAGTAGGTGAGTGGCAAATCACCATGGTTCAACTACGATATCTACATGAACATAATGGATTGAAATTTCATACATTTGTATGGTCCGAACCTCCTCTAACGAACGATGAAATGAATTCTATGTTATTGAATCCGAATGTGCGAGTAGTATTCATCCATAAGACTGACTTTATAGATGACTCCTACTGTTTCACCGAACCATTGAAACATGCCGGTATATTCAATGGTATTCGAACAGGTCAATGTACCGAAATATTAGAATATTCGGACGCACAAGAGACCGCAGTTTGTAACTTGGCTAGTATTGCCCTACCTGCTTTTATTCACGACGGTATTTTTAATTTTGAAGAACTCCATAAAGTGACTCGTATAGTGACACGCAATTTAAATAAAGTGATCGATATTAATTTTTATCCTACGCCGAAAACGAAAGTGAGCAATATGAGACATCGTCCAATAGGAATAGGGGTTCAGGGGTTAGCTGATGTATTTTTTATTTTGAAATATTCCTTCACCAGTGTTCAAGCAAAAGAGCTAAATAAACATATTTTCGAAACTATGTATCATGCAGCATTAGAAGAATCGTGCCAACTTGCAATAGAAGAGGGTTCCTATGAAACATTTAAGGGATCTCCTGCTTCTCACGGCGAATTACAATTTGATTTATGGAAAGTGGAAACGAGCACACGTTATAACTGGGATGAACTGAAAACTTCGATTCAATCACATGGTTTGCGAAACTCTCTTCTGATGGCCCCCATGCCAACCGCGTCCACATCACAAATATTAGGATATAACGAATGTTTCGAACCTATTACGAGTAATATATACAGTCGTCGCACATTGGCAGGCGAGTTTATTTTGGTGAATAAATATTTGATGCAAGAAATGTTGGAAACGAACCAATGGAACGAGAATTTCAAAAACAATATGGTCGCCAATAATGGTAGTATTCAATCATTGGAGTATTTGGATCCGGAATTACGAGAACGCTATCGCACAGTATGGGAAATACCTATGCGAGATTTGATTGATATGGCTGCTGATCGTGGAGCGTTTATATGCCAAAGTCAAAGTTTGAATTTATGGCTAGAAGACCCTAATTATAATACGATGACAAGTATGCATTTCTATAGTTGGAATAAAGGGTTGAAAACAGGTATTTATTATTTACGGAGACGACCGCGTCATCAAGCACAACAATTTACGATAGAACCGGAGAAAAAAGAGGAATGTCTAATGTGTTCATCGTAAAAAATTATGCTTTGAACCTTTTTTTACTTTTATTATGAACAGTAAAAAAAGATACATACAATTAGATATTTAAGGGTTAAGGTTAAAAATAGATACGTAACTATAAATAATAAATAGTAGTAGGGAGTAGTAGTTTAAGCATGAGTATTATAATTAGTAGTAGTTAGCATAAATTGATTAAATTCTTCGTCTGGCATATGATAATTTTGCCACAATTTCAAATAGCATCGTAAACATACCATACAATCCGTAAGTGCGTCATGTAAATTCCGAGGATTATCTTTGAATAGATGAAAATACAATTCTAATAAAGTGGGCCATTTATAACGAATATTCGTAAATGAGTTATGATTGGATTTATTATTATTCGCGAAAGGCACACAACATACATCTACAGTAGTTTTCATGGTGCATAATGTATGAATATATTGTTCTTTCATGTAAGTATAATCGAACAAAGAGAGGGCATAAGGATATCCGTATTTCAATAAAAACCAATTGCGTTTGATTTCGATGGAAATCATGGCTGAATCGAATGATAAATTATGTGCGACCGCTAAATTCACGCTATGAAAATCATCGTAAAATTCCTGTAGAATACTGAACATTAATTTCCCTTTATCGTGAATGACATCGCGTGTTATACCATGAATCGCAATCGATTCTTCCGGTATAATAATATGTTGAGGTAGCCGCACATATTCATTGAATGTCTTTTCAATAGAATGATTCGATAAATTGTATATTATATAACTCAATTGTAAAATATAAGGATATTCATTTAATTTAGAATCATCTACTTTTTTATTGGTATCCAGTAAACCAGTAGTTTCTACATCAAACACCATAATCTTTTTACTATTATTATTCAACGCTGTCATTTTTGTCTATCTATCTATCTATCTATCTATCTAGCTTATTATAACTGTAATAATTATAATAACGTTTCATTTCAATTTTTCGTTCACCAATGTTTTGAGTAAAATAAGGTTACGGGATCGCGGTCAAAACGGGATATCCAAAAAATATAATGTTCCTTGGTTACTTCCATAGATAAACAGAATTCGGGACCGTATTTATCGAAATAAAATAATTTCGAGAATTTTTTCGGTTTATACGTAGTGCCATCTAACCATACCAACATATGAAAGTATTGTTTCGGCAATGTTTTTTCAGCACTAATATGCACGAGCGCAATATATTCCCCATCATCATATACAATATTCGACGAACCTCTTATTTGGAAGTAAGGAGGTAGAATATTCGTGTAATGATGAGTTATTTTCAACGCGCCGTCTTCCTTCATAACTCCCATTCGAAATGGATTCCAGCTGTAGATGAAATATTCCATATTCGGTTCAGACGCGGATTCAAACGGAATCCAATTCTTTTCCTTGTGTGTGGGAAACGGCGGACGCATCACCTGAACATTTCGTAAGGAAACTTTAGTATTTCCATCGTCCGCATGTAGAATATCATACATTCCGTAAATCATACGATTCGTCGCACATCCGCTATAGTTCACTGTAGTAGCTATAAATTTCAATTGATCTTGATGGCGATACAAACGAATATCTTCTACTCCTTGAAATTGTTCATTCGGGTCCGGTTTCGGTAATCCCATGCTGTCTTCTTCTACTGTATAAAACGCGCATTTATCATCCACTGTTAAATCGTTTGTCAAATAAGCCATTTTATTCTGGGTGCGCGTTTTATGATCAGGTTGTAATTCACAATGTCCATCGGCTTTATAACGATAATTCACATACCGCACATTGTAGATGCGTTTTCCATTCCATGAAATAACACAACCGGATGAAGGGACAAAATGTTCTACTTCAGGATATGTATAGGTTAAAGACATTAGCGGACGAGGTTTACGAGCAAGCGCGAATAAAGGGTAATTCTCTAACATGGAACGATTATGGTCAGCTTTATAAACATATGGGTCCCAATCCGTTTCTTGTTCTAGATAGGCCCAAAAGTTTACATCCCAAACCATTTTTCCGTAAGTATCTAAAAATTTCGAATAATGAGACAAATATAGTTCATTTAATTTGATAATCGACTCACCTGTTCCCAAGAAGAAACCACCGCAGAAACGCCAACAAATGTTATTACATAAATAATTCATCACATAAGTCGCCTTTTCCCAACATCCTGGGAAGAACAATTGATCTTGCGTCAGCCATAGCTTAGACGGTTCTGATTCATCTGGCGGTTTATGAGTCACTATAGGTAATCCGTATTGGTGAATGAATGGTAAAAACTCAGGATATTCCCAATGTTGAAATATATTATAATCACACCATGCGTAATGCGTGCTTTGGAAAGGATTCAATGCCACTACTTGTCTCATATATTCTACTTTACTATGTTGGTAGCACATATAATCAAACGTATCTTTGGGTATGAATCGATTGTTCGGTAATTCTAGTTTTGATTCAGAATGAACCGCAGTTAAAAACATATAGGAAGATTCAAAAAATGAATGCACTAGTTGTATCATACGTATATGACTATAAGAAGGCTGTTGTTGAATAAATTGTTCTAATACGGAAGAACAGTCGGGAGAAACAAAAATAACTAACGGGACATTTAATTTGATTAATTTCTGTAGAAACCGAAGCCGATAGGTATGATTTGCCGTGGCAATAGAGGTGCGGTAATAATTCACATAAGATGTTACAATGGTCAAGGTCATATTAGATAAAGTAGAAAATGTGTATTTAATTTCTTTCCTATAGAATGAATTTAAATAATTCATCGAAATATATAGTAAAGTTGTCTCAATATTGTAAAAAATAATGAAGACAAATAAAACGAATATCAAAACACAATTTGTAACCTGTATGTATTCTTATGATGAGAAATCAATAGATAGTTGGTGTTTATTTACAATTCCTTTACGAATGTATGTACCCCTTGAATATGTAGATATTCTTTCTACTAAACTTCAGAAATATACCAATATTGAAATTCACCCCACGCCTTCCATAGAAAACTCATCATGGTATCAATCGAATCTAAAACTCCCATCTGTTCGAAATGAACAAAAAGATACTTTGGAATATATTTGGCATACCCATATGAAAATCGTTTGTTTACATCATGCCGCGAGCACACCTACGAGCACACCTACGAGCACACCTACCACTACTACTGTAGAAAATAATAGTGAAAGTGAACCGGTATTTTTGTATTGGGCGTTTCTTGATTTCCATGTCCCCAGTCAATTATTTCGAAAACCGGACACCATCCAGGAAATACACAATACCTTTACGAGTTCGAATATTTTTATACAACAGAATAGCCAAATTTATTTACCTGGTTGTTGGAATAAGGCCGACAGTTCAGTTCGTAATATAGATTTCGCGAATCATGTTCATTGGCGTTTTTGCGGTTCTTTTTTATTTGGAACGAAAAAAGCCATTGAAACCTTTTATACTCTATACGAAACACATTTTGTCTCATTTTTAGAATCTCATGATCATATTCTGAGTTGGGAAGTTAATTTTTGGGCTTGGTTAGAACATGAAGTAGAATCGTGGAAACCGAATTGGTATGTTGCGAATCACAATGATTCACTGGTTTGTATTCCCAATATATTCGGATACGATACTCTCCTAGAATTAGGCGCGATTACCAAACAATACGATTATCCTATTTTTTCGCCATATCTTCCGATGTCGGCTTCTTACGTAGAATATAAGGGACACGCCATCCTAAATACTCGGTTTGTGAATTATTGGATTTACGATAAGGGTTCTTATCATTATCCAGAAGACGAAGGTGTTATTCGAACTCTGAATATTTTTTCTCTGATTGGAACCGAAAATGACCCGTTAAATTACATCCCCATGTCAGAAGATACATCTATATTATCGAAACCTGGGTGTTTTAGTGAAGGTATAGAGGATATACGTTTATATGTTTCATCGGAGACGGGAGAATTATGTTTTATAGGGAGCACATTAGGATATTCTCATACAGATAGGATTCGAATGATTCGTGGTATTTACGATATTGAGACAAATACCTGTAGAAATTATGAACACATTGATTCACCGTATAATGCTTGGTGTGAAAAAAACTGGGCTCCTATTCCTCTTCCAGATGGGAAAGATGGATTTATCTACAAATGGTATCCATTAGAAATAGGACATGTAGACAAAGTATCACCCACCATATCGAGTTCTAACGAAATAGAAAATAGTAGCAATAATAATAATAATAATAATAGTAACAGTAAAAAAATAGGTAAATTATCTATTGTTGTACGCAAGAATATGGATGACTGGTTCAAACCAATCAAGGGTTCTACAAACTTCGTTCCATATG
>Ga0209550_10002231_pt1 | contig 18621 bp, 14 predicted proteins | sample LauGreSuBDMM15SN_2_FD_187567 | JGI IMG/M metagenome (GOLD analysis project Ga0209550, IMG submission 187567) | Freshwater lake microbial communities from Lake Michigan, USA - Su13.BD.MM15.SN (SPAdes) (version 5) | ecosystem: Environmental > Aquatic > Freshwater > Lake | place: Lake Michigan...
ACCAGTTGTATTTGGTTGCGGGGGCAGGATTTGAACCTACGACCTTCGGGTTATGAGCCCGACGAGCTGCCAGACTGCTCCACCCCGCGTCTGAAGAATAGAAGTATAGCGTACATACGGCTTTAGGACAAGTTGCCTAGGGCGCCTAACAGGAAATGAAAGACTTATGAATGGTCAGCAAGACAACAAGCATGACAGTGACAATGAAGCTTCGATGGAAGACGGACAGCCTAGCGATCAGGTGAGTGATCTCACTAGTACGGTGGCGGTCGTTGCAGAGACCGAGATCGATCCACAGGTTCTCGCGCATGCGGAAAAAGTCATAGAGACGGCATTGCTATGCGCCTCCGGACCCATGCCGCTCAATGAGTTAACCAAGTTATTTGATGAACCTTCATTGAGTGGAGTGCGGTTGACGCGACTGCTCGAAGGTTTGCAGCACGTTTGGCTCGATCGCGGTATGGAGCTAGTCGAGCTTGCCAGCGGCTGGCGATTTCAGAGCCGAGCGGGGATGCAGCGTCATCTCGAGCGTCTGACTCCAGAGCGTGTGCCGAAATATTCGCGCGCAGTCATGGAGACGCTCGCAATTATTGCGTGGCGTCAGCCTGTCACACGTGGCGATATCGAAGATATTCGCGGCGTGACAGTTTCGTCGCAAATCATCAAAACACTGGAGGACCGCGGGTGGGTTGACGTGATTGGCCATCGCGACGGTCCAGGGCGTCCTGGTTTGCTGGGCACGACACGTCAATTTTTAGATGATTTAGGTTTACGCGCGCTCGATGAGCTGCCTGCTCTGGGCGAGGCAGAAATTAGCGAAGCCTTGCAATCACTTGCGCTGGAAGCTGGCATGACTGCGAGCAACCTCTTATCGGCGCACAGCGCTACGCAGGCAACGGATGTCGTTGATTCGTTACCACTTGACTTAGAGGCCGACGACGAATTGCAAGCAGGCGCTTCTGAGCAAGAAATTGAAATTCCTACATCAGTGCCCCCATCAAATCTGGAGTCCAAGTGACTAATTCGAATACCGAGCATCCTGACAATCAGGCGTCAGTCTTAAAGCCCGAGCAGGTCTCTGCATCACAAGAATCTCCAGAGGGTGCGGCTGCATCGCCAGCAAAGTCGCGCGGACGCAAGTTGCGCACGCCTTTTAGACGTCGCCGTAGTGAAGCGCCTGAGGCGTCGGCGGCAGAAGGCTCAGCAGCGCACGTTAGAAATGCTGCGACGGATTTTTCGATCGATGCCGCGCAAGATCAGGCCGATACGGTCGATCTAGGCGATCCTACTGAGGCCGAAAAAGAGGCGCAAGAGGCGCTGTCTTATCTGAGCGGCACGGACCGTAGCGAGCAGCGCCTGAACAAATATTTAAACAGTGATCTGTTAATGCCGAAGCTGCATAAGCTTTTGGCAGATGCGGGCATTGGTTCGCGGCGCGAGATGGAAGAGCTCATCATTGCGGGTCGCGTATCGGTCAATGGTGAGCCGGCGCACATTGGCCAGCGCGTGGGTCCTAACGATTTAGTGCGTGTGAATGGGAGACCGATCACACGCACCAATACCAATAAGCCGCCGCGCGTGATTTTGTATCACAAGCCTGCTGGCGAAATCGTGAGCCACGATGATCCAGGTGGTCGTGCCAATGTGTTTGCACGCTTGCCTAAGATGAAGGTTGGCAAATGGTTGTCTGTCGGGCGGCTAGATTTAAATACGGAAGGATTGCTGATCCTAACGACCTCTGGTGACTTATCGAATCGATTGTTGCATCCCCGCTATGGCAATGAGCGCGAGTACGCGGTGCGCGTTCTTGGAGAGCTTGGGCCGCAGCAGCGCCAATCTTTGCTGGATGGGGTCGAGCTTGACGATGGTCCGGCTAGTTTCGGAATGATTGAGTTCTTGGGTGGCGAAGGCAGCAATCGTTGGTATCGCATCACGCTCAATGAGGGGCGCAACCGCGAGGTGCGTCGAATGTTTGAGTCGGTTGGCTTGACGGTGAGTCGCCTAATCCGTACGCGCTTTGGCGATATTGTGTTGCCGACGACGCTGCGTCGCGGTCGTTGGGAAGAGTTGGATCCAAAATTGGTCAGCGCCTTGATGGTGCAGGTCGGCTTGCTGCGTGATGACGATGAGTCCGGAGAGGGTAGATCGCGTGCTCCGAAGCAACCCACATCGCACGATAGCGCCTTGCCCCCAGGCTTTGGCACGATGGATCGCAATGGCAGTCACGGTGCGCGCATGGGGCGACGGGGTAAGGTTCAGGGCGGCCGTTCCGGCAAGCCGGCACCGTTTACGCATCCTCCTGAGTCAGCACCCACGGTGTTGACTGTGGGCGGAGGCTACGCCAATGGTCATCCAGGCGGCGGGCAGGGTACGGGACGTGGGGGGCGTTCTGGCAAGCCGGGAGGCACACCTAATGCGCGACCCGGTGGCCGGCCGGGTGGTCAGGGTGGTCCTGGCGCCAAGGCAGGTGGACGCGGACGTCCGAGCGGTCGATCCGGTGGGCGCCCCGCGTCTGGACAGCCAGGTGTCGCGGGTGAATCTGCGCCACTAGAAGCGGGTCGGCCGCGTAATGAGGGCCCTCGTCCGCGTGGACCTGCGGGCGGCAGTGCCGCTCCAGGTGGCCCGGGTGGCAGACCCCCGAAGAGCGCGGGTGGTCCCCGCGGTCCCGGTAAGCCGCTTGGGCAAGGGCGCTCTGGGCCTAAGGAAAATACAGGATCATCTAGATCGGGGCCGAAGGGGGATGATTGGCAACCCAAAGGGCCTGCCGCGCACGAGTCTCGCTTAGGATTCTCAAAGTCGTCGAGGGGTGACCGTTCATAGGGTGTGCGCAAGCCGCTAAATGATTGCCACGACAAGAAAAATTGTCCTATTCATGCTAGAATCATGGGCTAATGCGTATTTACTTTTGTGCGCAAATAGGCTTTGTATAGGGGTTGCGTAGCAGGTGCGTGCGGGTTGCGTACGCAGGCATTGCGCGCGGTCCCATCGGACGGTAGCGGTGGCTAACGCACCTGCTATCCGAGCATCGTAGTGATGTCTTAACTGGTTGTAAATGGGCTGTTATTCAGCCCATTTTTTTTGAGTGTATGGCAGATCTTTTTACTCTAGCGCAACAGGCTCTCGCGTCGTTGGATGTCGAATTTATCGACATCGAGCGCGGTGCGTTGGGATTGTTGCGCGTCACGATTGATCGTCCTGAGGGCGTGCGTATCGAAGACTGTGAACAGGTCTCCAAACATTTGTCGCGTGTATTCGAGGTTGAAAACATCGATTACCGTCGGCTCGAGGTCGGTTCGCCTGGGGTAGATCGGCCGCTTAAAACCGAGTCTGATTACAAGCGGTTTGTGGGTGAGCGTGTTGAAGTGAAGTTGCGCGAGGCAGTAGATAATCAAAAGGTTTTTTCGGGTGTGCTTGTTGACCTGAGTGGGTCGATCAGTACAGCAGGTACCGAGGCGCAGTCTAAGCCTTTCGGTATCGAGTTTGAGGCAAAAAAGGGTGAGTTTCGGCAAGTGAGTTTTGCGTTTAGCGACGTAGAGCGCGGCAAGCTGGATCCAGTCTTGGATTTCAAGGGCAAAAAGCGATGAGTCGCGAAATTCTTCTGTTGGTTGATGCGTTGGCACGTGAAAAAAACGTGACGCGTGACGTGGTGTTTGATGCGCTTGAGGGCGCGTTGGCTTCGGCCATGAAAAAACGCTTTAAAGACGATGCAGACATCCGTGTGTCGGTGAACCGTACAACGGGCGAGCATGAGGGGTTTCGGCGCTGGCTCGTCGTCCCGGATGAATTGGGTCTCCAAGAGCCTGATCAGCAGGAAATGTTGTCGGATGCCCAAGAGATCGTCTCGGATATCGAGGTCGGCGAATATATCGAAGAGGCGTTAGAGCCCATCGAGGCTGGTCGCATTGGTGCCCAGGCGGCCAAGCAAGCAATCTTGCAGCGCATTCGCGATGCCGAGCGTGAGCAGATCTTGAATGACTTCCTTGATCGCGGCGAGACAATTGTTTCGGGATCGATTAAGCGCATGGATAAAGGTGATGTGATCGTTGAAACAGGCAAAATAGAAGCGCGTTTGCCTCGCAGCGAAATGATCCCGAAAGAAAATCTTCGGGTGGGTGATCGTGTACGCGCCTACGTGCTCAAAATCGATCGCACTGCGAGGGGTCAGCAGGTCATCCTGTCGCGCACCGCGCCAGAATTTATCCAACAGCTGTTTGAAAACGAAGTGCCTGAAATCGAGCAAGGCTTACTTGAGATCAAAGGCGCTGCGCGCGATCCAGGCGTACGTGCCAAGATTGCAGTGATTGCGTACGATAAGCGGATCGACCCGATTGGCACATGCGTCGGGATGCGTGGTTCACGTGTGACTGCCGTGCGGAACGAACTTGGCGGTGAGCAGGTCGACATCGTGCTGTGGTCGGATGATCCTGCCGCGTTTGTGATCGGCGCGCTAGCACCGGCAAACGTAGAGTCAATCGTGGTTGACGAAGATCGTCATGCGATGGATGTTGTCGTAGACGAAGAAAACTTGCCTAAGGCGATTGGTTCCAAAGGACAAAACGTCCGCTTGGCCTCTGAGCTGACCGGCTGGCAGATCAATATCATGACGCCGGAAGAAAGTCAGAATCGCCAAGAGTTAGAGCGTGAGACGCTGCGCTCCACCTTTATGTCACGCCTGGATGTTGATGAAGAAGTCGCTGACATCTTGATTGATGAAGGCTTCACTGGGCTCGAAGAGATCGCCTACGTGCCGATGCAGGAATTGTTGGAAATCGAATCGTTTGACGAAGATACGATCAATGCGTTGCGTACCCGTGCGCGCAATGCGCTGCTGACCGAGGCGATCGCCCAAGAAGAGCGTGTTGAAACGGCGCAAGATCTATTGACGCTTGAGGGCATGACCCCTGAGTTGGTTGCGAAGTTGGCTGTCGCAAATATTAAGACGCGTGACGATTTAGCCGAGCTCGCAACGGATGAGTTGTCGGAGATGACCGGATTAGATGAGGCCGCTGCGAGCGAAATCATTATGGCAGCGCGCGCGCACTGGTTTGAGAACTAGTGCGTGCAGTGGTTGCTTTGAAGTGCACCTGAAGTTGTAACGCTGTAAATAGGTAAGAGAGAGTCTAATGTCGAGTAACACAGTCGCCCAGTTCGCTATCGAATTGAAAATGCCTGCCAACGTACTGCTCGAGCAGTTGCGCGGTGCCGGCGTCGATCTCAAATCGGTGGACGATAACGTCACGGACGGCGACAAAGCTCGACTGCTCGAGTCTCTGCGTCGTTCGCATGGCGCAACTGAGGGTAAGAAAATTACGCTCACTCGCAGACAGACCACTGAAATTCGCCAAGCAGACGGCTCAGGTAAGTCGCGTACGATTCAGGTAGAGGTTCGTAAAAAACGTGTGTTTGTTAAGCGTGACACACCAGAAACGACAGATGTTGCCCCCGTTGCTGGGGCGCTCCTTGAACCGGTGGCGCCTGCTGCGGATGTGCCATCGCTTGTGACCCCAAGTGTGGTCGAACAGACTGCGGATATTGCGCAGAGGGCTGCACAGACTTCCGACGTTGCTGTGCCAACTCAGGCTCCTGAGGTTACCCCTTCCGCTGAGATCACTCCGACAGAGACTGTTTCGGCCGCCCCTGCTTCCGAATCCGCCGCAGTGCCTGAGGTTGCGCCTGAGCCAGTCGCCGCTGCACCAGGCGTTGAGGCGCCTGTGGGCGTTGAGGTCCAGGCAGACCCAGTGCCGAGCGAGTCCGTGGCCGCAGCTACCAAAAAAACGACTACCAAGACCGCTCGTGGTCGCGCAGTGACCCCCGCGCATCTCGAAGGTGAGGCGGGTGTACGTGACGAAGCGCGACGCGCGTCTGAGGCTGAGGCCGCCGCGCTGCGCGACATGATCAATAAGCCACGGAAAATAGTGCGTGCGGAGCCTGACCCCGCCGCGCTATCGGGAACGCTACATAGGCCCGCGGGTGCCAAGGCAGGTAAAAAAGAAGGCGGGACTGATGCGCCAGGTAAAAAGACGCTGAAGTCAGGCGAGATCGCCTCGACATGGTCTGATGATGCATCCCGCAAAAAGCCGGCGGAAAAGCGTGATGCACCTGCTGCGCCGGGCCGCGAAGGTTGGCGTGCGGGTGGCAGGAGCAAGTCCGGTGGTCGAAAAGGTGGTCGCGGTGCCAACAATGCGCAGACGGAGAACCGCGAGCCAGTGCCTGTTGAATTTATCGCTCGTGAAATCCATGTTCCTGAAACGATTAGCGTTGCGGATCTTGCACACAAAATGTCGATTAAGGCCGGCGAGGTTATTAAGCATCTGATGCAGTTGGGTCAGATGGTTACCATCAACCAAGTGCTTGATCAAGAGACTGCGATGATTGTGGTCGAAGAGCTCGGTCATAAGGCGATTGCCGCCAAGCTTGACGATCCGGAAGCTTTCCTCGATGAGGATGCACCCCACGAAGATGTTCAGCTGATGCCTCGTGCACCAGTCGTGACGGTCATGGGCCACGTTGATCACGGTAAGACTTCATTGCTCGATTACATTCGGCGTGCCAAAGTCGCCTCCGGTGAAGCGGGCGGAATTACACAGCATATTGGTGCTTACCATGTGCAAACCGAACGTGGCATGGTGACTTTCTTAGACACACCAGGCCATGAAGCATTTACGGCCATGCGCGCGCGCGGTGCGAAGGCGACGGACATTGTGATTTTGGTTGTGGCGGCTGACGATGGTGTCATGCCCCAAACCAAAGAAGCGATTCATCATGCAAAGGCAGCGGGCGTCCCGCTAGTGGTTGCCGTCAATAAAATTGACAAACCAGAAGCCAACCCTGAGCGTGTGAAGCAAGAATTGGTCGTAGAAGAGGTTGTCCCTGAAGAATACGGCGGTGAGGTACCTTTCATTTCGGTCTCTGCGAAAACTGGCCAAGGAATCGATACGCTGCTTGAAAACGTGTTGCTCCAGGCAGAGGTCTTGGAACTAAAAGCCGCGATTGACGCACCAGCTAAAGGTATCGTGATCGAATCGCGTTTGGATAAAGGTCGCGGTCCTGTGGCGACTATTCTCGTGCAAAGCGGTACCTTGCGTCGTGGTGATGTTGTGCTGGCGGGTGCCAGCTACGGTCGCGTGCGCGCAATGCTTGATGAAAACGGCAAGCCTATCCAGTCGGCCGGCCCATCGATTCCAGTTGAAATTCAAGGTTTGACCGAAGTGCCGGCAGCAGGGGATGAAGTCATGTCCTTGGCTGATGAGCGTCGTGCGCGTGAAATTGCACTGTTCCGTCAGGGCAAGTTCCGCGACGTCAAGTTGGCACGTCAGCAGGCCGCTAAGCTTGAGTCGATGTTTGAAAACATTGCTGAGGGTTCGCAAACGCTGTCCTTGATTGTGAAGACGGATGTGCAGGGCTCGCAAGAAGCGTTGGTGCAGTCCCTCGTGAAGTTGTCGACCGAAGAGGTGCGCATACAAGTTGTGCACGCGGCGGTTGGCGGTATCTCTGAAAGCGACGTGAATTTAGCGATCGCCTCGGGTGCGGTCATGATTGGCTTTAACGTTCGCGCGGATGCCAGCTCCAAAAAGCTCGCAGAAGCCAACGGAGTCGATATTCGTTACTACAACATCATTTATGACGCAGTCGACGAGGTCAAGTTGGCCATGTCGGGCATGCTGGCCCCCGAGAAGCGCGAAGAAATTGTTGGGATGGTCGAGATTCGCGAGGTCTATACGATTTCGCGTATTGGTACCGTTGCCGGTTGTATGGTCACCGATGGCTTAGTGCGTCGTGACTCGCAAGTTCGCCTGTTGCGCAATAACGTTGTGCACTGGAGCGGCCATATGGAGTCCTTACGTCGCTTCAAGGATGATGTGCGTGAGGTGAAGTCTGGATTTGATTGCGGTATTACCTTGCGTGGTAATAATGACCTCGAGGTCGGCGATCAACTAGAAATCTTCGAAATCAGGGAAGTGGCCCGTACGCTTTAAGCCAACCCCATGAGCCGTCATAAGCAAAAAGCCGCGCCAGGTCGTAATCTGAGACTTGCTGACCAGATCCAAAAGGATCTGGCCATTATTATTCAGCGTGAAATCGACATGAACCGCGTTGGAATGATCACGCTTTCTGGCATTGACCTCACGACAGATTATGCACATGCCAAGGTTTACTTCACCGTATTGGGGGGTGAACCAGGGCAAGCAGCGGCCCTACTGAACGAGAAGGCTGGCTGGTTCCACTCACAGTTATATAAGTTACTGCACATCCATACTGTGCCGACTTTGCGCTTTTTTCACGACCCTCAGCTCAAGCGTGGCATTGAAATGTCTGCGCTGATTGATCAAGCGAATTTGCCCGGGCAGTACGCCGGTGTATCTGACGAGCCCGAGGACAAGCCTTAAAGGGCTGTCGTTTCTGGAATAGACGATGGCTAAAAGACGCGGGCGCGTGCTCGATGGAGTGTTGTTGCTGGACAAGCCGGTTGGTTTGTCGAGTAATCATGCCTTGCAGCGTGCTAGGCGCGCGTTGGACGCTCAAAAAGCAGGCCATACGGGTACGCTTGATCCCTTTGCGACGGGTCTGTTGGTGTGTTGTTTGGGTCGTGCGACCAAGATTTCTGGCGCGATGCTCAATGCCGATAAAAGTTATCTGGCGACGATCGCTTTTGGCCGGGAAACCGACTCAGGCGATCTGACTGGAATTGTAGTGAGTGAAGCCTCGGCTGAGTTTGCAGGTGTGTCACAAGAGCGTCTTAATGCTGTTTTAGATTCCTTTGTCGGGCCCCAACTGCAGATTCCTCCGATGATTTCAGCGTTGAAGCGTGACGGTAAACCGCTGTACGAGTACGCCAGGCAGGGCATCGTCCTTGAGCGCGAGCCACGCGAAATAACTATCCGTGGAATCGAATTGTTAGGTGCGACAGCGATGACGGCCGATATACATGTGCATTGCAGTAAGGGCACCTACATTCGAACGCTTGCGCAGGATATTGGTCGCGCGCTTGGCTGTTACGCGCACTTGTCTGCGCTGCGACGTACCCGTGTGGGGCCGTTTGATTTGGGTGCTGCAGTAGAGCTCGAGGCATTGCAAACCATGGAGTTACCAGAATCCATGGTGATCGGAATGAATGATTTACCTGAAGGCTTAGTGCCTCCAGCAAAAAATGTAGTTTCACTTCACTAAAGGACTTGTATGTCACGCGCATTGCGTAACGTTGCGATTATTGCCCACGTTGACCACGGCAAAACCACATTGGTCGATCAGCTTCTGCGTCAGTCCGGAACCTTCCGGTCAAACGAACGGATGACTGAGCGCGTCATGGACTCCAATGATCTTGAGAAAGAGCGTGGCATTACGATTCTCTCAAAGAACTGTGCGGTCGAGTACGAGGGGACGCATATCAACATTGTTGACACGCCCGGACACGCCGATTTTGGTGGCGAAGTCGAACGTGTGCTGTCGATGGTAGACGGTGTGTTGCTGTTGGTTGATGCGGTTGAAGGCCCGATGCCTCAAACGCGTTTTGTGACCAAAAAGGCCTTGGCCCTTGGTCTGCAGCCAATCGTGGTGATTAATAAGGTGGATCGTCCGGGCGCGCGTTGCGATTTTGTGATCAATGCGACCTTTGAACTGTTCGATAAGCTCGGTGCGACCGAAGAGCAGCTAGATTTTCCGATCGTGTATGCGTCTGGCCTGAACGGTTATGCGGGCTTAACAGAGGACGTACGCGAAGGTGATATGCGTCCACTGTTCAATGCAATTCTTGAATATGTGCCCATGCGCGAAGACGATCCTGAGGCGCCTTTGCAGTTGCAGATCTCCTCGATTGATTACAGTTCCTATGTTGGCAAAATCGGCATCGGCCGAATTCGTCGTGGACGTATCAAATCTGGCATGGATGTGATGTGTGTGAATGGCCCCGATGGTGTGCCGTTTAAAGGTCGTATCAACCAGGTGCTGAAGTTCAAAGGCCTTGAGCGCGAAGTGGTTGAGGACGCGATTGCGGGTGATATCGTGCTGGTCAACGGTATCGAGGATATCGGCATCAGCACAACCATCTGTTCTCCTGAGAAGGTCGAGGGTCTCCCTCTTCTTAAAATCGATGAGCCGACGCTCACGATGAACTTCATGGTCAATACAAGCCCCTTGGCAGGACGCGAAGGCAAGTTTGTGACGAGCCGTCAGATACGTGAGCGTCTGGATCGTGAAATTAAATCCAACATGGCCTTGCGTGTGCGTGAGACCGATGATGATACGGTGTTTGAAGTATCTGGTCGTGGTGAGTTGCATTTGACGATTCTGATTGAGACGATGCGTCGCGAAGGCTACGAGATGGCGGTATCGCGCCCTCGTGTGGTGTTCAAAGAAGAAAATGGCGTCAAGCTTGAGCCCTACGAGAACTTGAGTATTGATCTTGAAGACAATACGCAGGGTGGCGTGATGGAAGAGCTCGGTATGCGTAAAGCAGAGCTGCTCGATATGGTCAGCGATGGTCGCGGTCGTACGCGTCTTGAATATCGCGTGCCCGCGCGCGGACTGATTGGTTTTCAGGGCGACTTCATGACCATGACGCGTGGTAATGGTTTGATGAGCCATACGTTTGACGCGTACGGTCCAGTCAAAGACGGCCTGCTTGGCGAGCGTCGCAATGGCGTTTTAATTAGCCAAGACGATGGCGCTGCCGTAGCCTATGCGCTGTGGAAATTGCAAGATCGTGGTCGTATGTTTGTGTCGCACAATGATCCCGTCTACGAAGGCATGATCATTGGTATTCACAGCCGCGATAATGATTTGGTCGTGAACCCGATCAAGGGCAAGCAGTTGACCAACGTTCGCGCCTCAGGCACTGACGAAGCGGTTCGCTTGGTCCCGCCCGTCGATTGCAGTCTGGAGTATGCCGTTGAGTTCATCAGTGATGATGAACTCGTGGAAGTCACCCCCAAGAGCATCCGCTTGCGCAAGCGCTACCTGAAAGAGCATGAGCGCAAGAAGATGTCTAGGGAAAGCGCTTAACTATTTAAGCCATTCGAGATTAAACCGGTTGGCGTCTTTTGCGATCGCGGCATCGTTGTTTTACACGGGCTTATTTGGCTGTCGATCGAGCAGATCGGGGTGCTGCGCAAAGAATATTTTGAAATGCTCGGTGATGCGTGCCGGATCGTCCTCAATAAAAAAGTGCATGCTGTCCAGGCTGTTGATCAGGCCATTGTGTTCGAGCTGCTGTTTGATCCAGTCCATCAAACCGCTCCAAAATGCACGACCGACCAGAATGACCGGTGCCACGGGTATTTTTCCAGTTTGCATGAGCGTAACCGCTTCAAATAACTCATCAAGCGTGCCGAAACCTCCTGGCAAGACGACATACCCCGCGCTATGCATGAAAAAAGTCGATTTACGCGACACAAAGTGTCGAAAAGCGAGACTCGTCGTTAAATACTCGTTGGGTTTGGACTCCTTGGCTAAGGTGATGTGCAAGCCGACGCTTGTACCACCGGCCTCAAAGGCCCCTTTGTTGGCCGCTTCCATGATGCCGGGGCCCCCACCTGCGATAATTGTAAAACCTGCCTTGGCTAAGTGCGCGGCGATGGTTTCGCTCAGGGCAAAATAGGGTGAGTCACGTTTAATCCTTGCACTACCAAAAATGCTGATTGCGAGCCCGATCGAGGCTAAAGTCTCGGCGGCGTGCACCATCTCTGACATAATTTGGGTTGCCTGCTCAGTAATCGGCGAAACCAATTCTTTTTTGTGGCCCATGAAAAAAACCTTATTGCTAGTGGATGGATCGAGTTACCTCTATCGGGCGTTTCATGCCATGCCTGATTTGCGCAACGCGCAAGGAGAACCCACAGGTGCAATATACGGCGTAGTCAACATGATGCGCAAACTGATCCAAGACTATCAGGCCGATTATGCGGCGTGCGTGTTTGATGTGAAGGGTAAGACCTTTCGCGATGACTTGTATCCCGAGTACAAATCGCATCGTCCACCGATGCCCACTGAGCTGTCTAGCCAGATTGAACCCATCCATGCGGCAGTTCGTGCCTTAGGGTGGACGGTTTTGGGTGTGCAGGGCGTTGAAGCAGATGATGTGATTGGCACCTTAGCCCAATGGGCGACAACGCACGATGTGCATACGATCATCTCCACGGGCGACAAGGACCTAGCGCAACTCGTGAACCCGCATGTCACCTTGGTCAACACGATGTCAGGTGAGAGATTGGATCCGCCAGCTGTTTATCAAAAATTTGGGGTGTCCCCTGAACGTATCGTGGATTACCTCATGCTTGTCGGGGACACGGTTGATAATGTGCCTGGGGTCCAGAAAGTAGGCCCTAAAACGGCGGCGAAATGGATTGAGGAGTACGGCTCCGTTGAGGCGTTGGTTGAGCGCGCCCAGGAAATTAAAGGCGTAGCCGGAGAAAATCTGCGCGCAGCGATTAGTCAATTTCCTCTCACGCGCGAATTACTCACTGTAAAACTGGATTGTGATCTAGCCACTGAGGTGCCTGAGATTTCTGTGCTGGCGCCTAGGCCACCGCATCGCGATGCATTGATTGCCTTGTTTGAACGCTATGGTTTTCGATCCTGGCTGCGAGAGTTAACCGGTGAGGAGTCTCGCGTTCCCGCGGGCGATACGCGGGTGGCCCCTGAGGCTGCGCGCCCGCAGGCACCGGCACAAACACAATACGAAATGGTGACGGACTGGGATGGTTTGCAAAGCTGGCTTGACCGTGCACGTGTCGCGCCCTGCGTGGCTTTAGACACTGAGACGACGTCGCTCGAGCCTATGCTGGCTAGGCTGGTTGGGATTTCGCTGTGTATTGCGCCAGGACAAGCTTGCTATATCCCTGTTGCGCACCGCGGGTCACAGGCGCAAGATCAGTTACCACGCAGCGAAGTGCTTGCCAAAATGAAGTCCTGGCTCGAGGACCCGACGCCCACCAAACTTTTGCATCACGCGAAGTACGACACACACATCTTTGCGAATGAAGGGATTGATCTGCAAGGTGTTGCGCACGACACGATGTTGCAAGCGTATGTGCTGGAGTCGCACCGCGGCGTCGGCTTGGATGAGTTGGGACAGCGCTATTTGGGCGTGAAGGGCGTCACCTTTGAGGAGCTGTGCGGCAAGGGTGCGCATCAAATCTGCTTTGATGAGGTGGATCTTGACCGCGCGACACAGTATGCCTGCGAAGACGCAGATTTCACCATGCGTTTGCATGACGTGCTGCGCCCACAGGTCAAAAACGATGCGCGACTCGAGTTTGTCTATCAGCTCGAAATGAAAGTGTCTCGTGTGTTGTTTGAAATCGAACGCACGGGTGTCAAGATTGACTCGGCCGAGCTGGGGCGCCAGAGCCATGTGCTTGGACAAGAGATGCTGGAGCTTGAGCAACGCGCCTACACCCTAGCGGGGCAGCCCTTTAATTTAAATTCCCCCAAGCAATTGGGCGAGATACTTTTCGGGAAGATGCAATTACCTGTTGTACGTAAGACGGCAGGTGGTGCACCCTCGACCGACGAAGAAGTGTTGACCAAACTTGCAGAGGACTACCCACTGCCTAAAGTCTTACTCGAATACCGAGGCTTGGCCAAACTCAAGTCGACCTACACCGACAAATTACCCCGCATGGTGAACGCGACGACTGGTAGGGTGCATACCCACTATGCACAGGCTGCAGTGATTACGGGTCGACTGGCGTCATCCGAACCTAATTTGCAAAATATTCCTGTGCGTTCTGAGGCGGGACGACGCGTCCGTGAGGCCTTTGTGGCAAGTGCAGGCGTCATCGTCTCCGCAGACTATTCGCAAATTGAATTGCGTGTGATGGCTCATGTATCGAATGATGCGAATCTGCAGAGGGCCTTTGCGGCTGGCGAGGATATCCATCGCGCCACGGCCTCTGAGGTGTTTGGTGTCAGTCTGACGGATGTGTCGATAGATCAGCGCCGGGCGGCGAAGGCAATTAACTTTGGCTTGATTTACGGAATGGGTGCGTTTGGCTTGGGAAGTAATCTAGGTATTACGCGCGATGCGGCTCAGTCCTATATCGATCGATACTTTGCGCGGTATCCTGGCGTGGCGCAGTACATGGCCGAGACCCGCACACTCGCACATGCTCAAGGCTATGTGGAAACAGTTTTTGGCAGACGCTTATGGCTAGCCGACATCAACGCTGCCGGTGCCAGACGAGCAGGTGCTGAACGCGCGGCCATTAATGCTCCAATGCAAGGCACCGCTGCAGACTTAATTAAGCTGGCGATGGTTGCTGTGCAGAATTGGTTGAACTCGGAACGATTGCAAACCAAAATGGTGATGCAGGTGCACGACGAGTTGGTATTGGATGTGCCGATCAACGAGCTTGATCAGATTAGAGTGAAACTGCCTGAACTCATGTGCGATGTAGCTACGTTAAAGGTCCCACTCGTGGCAGAAGTCGGAGTGGGACCTAATTGGGAGCAAGCGCATTGATGCTTAATTGATGCGCATGTTTTGTAAGGCTTGAATCCGCGCATTGATGGGCGGGTGTGTTGCGAACATTGCCCCCAATCCGCCACCGCCTGCAATGCCTGAGGCTTCAAAGCTTTTTGGTAACACGCCAGGGGTAATTCCACCTAAGCGTGCCAGGGCGCGGATCATGGGTTCGCGTGAGCTCATCAAGGTAGCGGAGCCAGCATCGGCACGATACTCGCGCTGGCGTGAGAACCACGCCACGATCAAGCTTGCCACGATTCCGAACGCGATTTCACACACAATGACCGTTGCGTAATAGCCCAAGCCCATACCGCGCTCGTTTTTGAGTACGACGCGATCAACAAAGTAACCGACCACGCGGGCGAGAAAAACCACAAAGGTGTTGACCACACCTTGGATCAGCGCCAAGGTGACCATGTCTCCGTTCGCGATGTGGGCGACTTCGTGCGCCAGTACTGCCGAGATCTCTTCCTCAGTCATGCTGTCGAGCAGACCTGTCGAGACCGCGACAAGCGAGTTGTTTTTAAATGCGCCGGTAGCGAAGGCGTTTGGTTCGCCCTCGTAGATGGCCACCTCAGGGCGACCAATGCCAGCGCGGTCGGCAAGCTGATGCACGGTCTCGACCAGCCAGGATTCGCGAGGACCGCCGGGGGCTTGCGGATCAATGATCTGGGCACCGGTACTCCACTTCGCCATGGGTTTGCTGATGAGCAGCGAAATAAACGAGCCGGTAAAGCCGACGATCAAGGAAAAGATCAGCAGCATCGGGAGGTTCAGGCCCTGCTCGGTCATGAAGCGGTTAACGCCCAGGATGCTCAGCGTAGCGCTTAGCACCAGCATGACAGCGAGGTTAGTCACTAAGAAGATGATGATTCGTTTCATGGTCTCAAATTAAAAGTTAAACACACAACGATGGCAGGGATATGACTGGCGTCGAGCAAACGTCTTAGGCTCAGTTGCGCAATCATAGCCGTTGGATGCTTAGTCTGGCAAAGAGTTCCCTGGGCGCGCGGCTAAGCTTTTTCGATACCACTCATGGAAATGCTGCATGCCATCTTCCATGGGGGATTGGTAGGGACCTGTTTCGTTTACACCTCTATTGAGCAGTGCGAGGCGCCCGGCATCCATACGTTCTGCGATTTCGTCGTCCTCGATCGCGGTTTCCATATAGGCTTCGCGTTGGGCTTCGACGAACTCTCGTTCAAAGAGGGCGATTTCTTCCGGATAATAAAATTCAACAATGTTGACCGTTTCTTGCGGCGACTTCGGGTAAAGCGTAGAGAGCACGAGAACATGCGGGTAGAGCTCGATCATATGCGTGGGAAAGTACGTCACCCAAACCGCCCCGAAATCGGGCGCCTGGCCCTGCCGAAATTGCATCAGCTTGTCATGCCAAACCTTGTAGGCAGGCGAGCCAGGTTGCGACAGTGCTTGATGCACGCCGACGCGTTGCATGCTGTATTGATCGGTAAATTCCCAGGACAAATCATCGCAAGTGACAAAATTCCCCAAGCCCGGATGGAAGGGGGCGACGTGGTAGTCCTCGAGGTAAACCTCGATAAAGGTTTTCCAGTTGTAATTGCACTGGTGGACTTCTACGTGATCCAGCACATAGTCTGAAAAGTCGAACTCAGGGCGAGCAAAGAGTTTCCCGATATCGAATGACGGGTTGCGCGGGCCTTCAAACAGCAGGCCATGGCAGTCTTTGAGCGGGAAACGTTCAAGGTTCAGGCAAGGCTTGTCGTCAAACTGCGGAGCGCCCAGCAGGCCGCCTTGTTTGTCGTAGGTCCAGCGGTGTAGCGGGCAGACGATATTTCCACCAGTACCCACAAGATTGCCGTGGGTATTGCGAGGGCCGGACACAGCGCCGGTTGTGCCCCCCAGCATGAGTGCCTGCCGGTGCCGGCAGACGTTTGACAAGAGTTCAACGCCAGATTCGGAGCGAACGAGTACCCGCCCATTGTTTTCATGGGACAACGTACGCCAGTCTCCCGGGTGGGGCACACTCTTTTCGTGCCCAACATAGAGGGAGGACTGTTTGAAAATACTCGCTTGCTCTTGGGCAAACAGCGCGGGGTCAAAGTACGCGCTAACGCCTAGTTGTGTACGAGCGGGCGCCAAATGCGCCATCCGACCAATGTCGGTCATGATTCCCTCCGCACGGATAAAAATGCCAGGACGGACATCACCGTACTGGCGCGAAGAAAAATCGGATTGGCCGATCACCATAAAAAAACGATTGTACCCCAAGGGTAGGGGGGCGATGTTCTCGTACAATAGACAACTTACCTGTAGTCAGGTTTGTCATTAACCTAGCCCTGAACGGAGTTTTGCTTGCCCAAAGCTAACAAATCTGTGGCCGATCTGCAGCCTGGCCGCGAGGATCTCGATCCGACCTTGCCACAAGACTTTGAAACGGCCTTGTTGCAGCTTGAGGCGCTCGTCGCCTCCATGGAGTCTGGCGAGTTGCCGCTCGAAGAGTCCCTGGCTGCTTATCGCCGTGGGGTTGCTTTAACGCGTATCTGCCAAGAGCGCTTGGCGCAAGCCGAGCAGCAGGTCAAGGTTTTAGAAGCCGGCATGCTCAAACCCTTCGAGGGACTGGATCGCGAAGCGTCATGATAGCGACGGAAAGCGCCTTAACGGGTTGGCTCGCTGAGCGCGCGCAACATATCGAGCAGGTTCTCGAGCGCTTGTTGCCGCCCGCTGATCAGGTGCCGGCGCGGTTGCATCAGGCAATGCGCTATGCCGTGCTCGGCGGAGGAAAACGGATTCGTGCTGCCTTGGTCTACGCAGCGGGTAATGCCTGTATGCGTCCCAACACAGCAACGAGCGCAATGAATGAATCTCTCGATCGCGCTGCGGCGGCAGTCGAACTCGTCCATGCCTACTCTTTAGTGCATGACGACTTGCCGTGCATGGATGATGACATGTTACGCCGCGGTCGCCCAACCCTACATGTGCAGTACGACGAAGCCACTGCGTTGTTGGCGGGCGATGCGCTGCAGCCACTAGCCTTTGACTTGTTAGCCCAAATGCCCTTGGCCCCTGAGACTGTGCTCAAAGCGACGCGTGTGCTTGCGCAAGCGGCGGGAAGCCTCGGAATGGCAGGCGGTCAGGCCATTGACTTGGCCAGTGTAGGTAAAACCTTGTCGCAACAAGAACTGCAACAGATGCACTTGCTTAAAACAGGCGCATTGCTTGCGGCCAGCGTAAAGCTAGGCGGACTCGTGGCCGGTGCGCATGCGTTGCAAGAGCGCAGCCTCGACGAATACGCCAGTGCGATTGGCTTGGCGTTTCAAGTGGTGGATGACGTGCTGGATGTGACGACTGACACGGCTGTGCTTGGTAAAACGGCTGGCAAGGACGCTGCAGCAAACAAGCCCACTTACGTGACCTTGATGGGACTGGAAGGCGCGCAGTCCTTCGCAACGTCATTGCATCGGACGGCTCGCCAAGCACTGTCACCGTTGGGTGATGCGGCCAGTTTGTTGGGTGGGCTGGCGGACTTTATTGTGTTGCGCGATCACTAATTGTTGTGATCCGATACGAATGAACTCATTGAATACTATGTCAACAGATTTACTAAATAGAACTCACAGTCCAGCCGATATTAAGGGGTTGGATCGACGCGGCCTGAAGCAATTGGCGGACGAGCTACGCGGATTTGTGTTGCAGTCGGTCTCGCGCACGGGTGGACATCTTTCCTCGAACCTCGGAACGGTGGAGCTAACGGTCGCTTTGCACTATGTTTACGACACACCGCATGACCGCATCATCTGGGACGTTGGCCATCAGTCCTACCCCCACAAGATTCTGACTGGTCGCAAAGAGCAGATGAGTGGTTTACGTCAGCTTGGCGGTATCTCTGGTTTTCCAAAGCGTAGCGAGTCTGAGCACGACGCATTTGGTACCGCGCATTCGTCGACCTCGATCTCCGCTGCACTTGGCATGGCGGTCGCGTCTCGGAATGCTGGGGTGTCGCGTCAGCATATTGCAGTCATCGGAGATGGTGCGATGTCGGCTGGTATGGCGTTTGAAGCCATGAATAACGCTGGCGTCACACCCGATATCAATTTGTTGGTGATTTTGAACGACAACGATATGTCGATTTCGCCGCCCGTCGGTGCGCTGAATCGTTATTTTGCACGACTCATGTCTGG
>Ga0209550_10002233_pt1 | contig 18611 bp, 18 predicted proteins | sample LauGreSuBDMM15SN_2_FD_187567 | JGI IMG/M metagenome (GOLD analysis project Ga0209550, IMG submission 187567) | Freshwater lake microbial communities from Lake Michigan, USA - Su13.BD.MM15.SN (SPAdes) (version 5) | ecosystem: Environmental > Aquatic > Freshwater > Lake | place: Lake Michigan...
GAAAGCTGCTGCAAAGGCTGCCTTCGAAGCTGCCAAAGCTGCAGCCAAGGCAACAGTGCCAGCCAAGCCAGTTAAGCCGGTAAAGCCAGCCATCTTGGTCAAGGCAAAGACTGCAGTAACTCCAGGCTCATAACGCAACACAAAGGCGCTTAACTGCGCCAATCAAGTTTAAATCCTCCTCTAGGGATACAAGACACCCACCGTGGATTATCGGTGGGTGTTTTGTTTTGAAAAGAAAGAATCAAGCAAAAGAAGAAGTGGGAATTAAAGACCCATTAATTTTGCTTGGCGATCAAAGTCGGGAACCGCATTACGAACTTCTTCAAAAGTTCCACGAGCAACAATCTCGCCCTTGTCCATGTATAGAACTAGATCGGCATCGCGGACAGTTGATAAACGGTGTGCGATTAGAACTACGGTGGTTGAACCCTTTAGTTTTTGAATGTCGGTTGAAATGCTTTCTTCCGTGCCCCCATCAAGTGCACTTGTCGCCTCATCAAGAACAAGCAGCTTCGGTTTCGTGAAGAGGGCTCTAGCGATACCAATACGCTGACGTTGACCACCGCTTATCTTGGCTCCACGTTCACCTAGATTTGTGTCTAAACCTTCAGGCAAGGTCGCAACAAACTCAGCAAGGGAAGCAACACGAATTGCATCATTTACCAGCTCATCGGTGGCGGCTTCAAGTGGGTAACCAAGTGCCACATTCTCGCGAATGGATCCATTAGCGACCAAAACATCTTGCGGAACGTATGCAATCGCACCCGGCCACTTTGATATTGCCTCAAGTGGAGTTACGCCAGAAATCTGAACGGTTCCACTATCTGGTTCCAAAACGCCCAAAAGGACGTCCACCAGAGTCGTTTTACCAGCGCCCGAAGGGCCGACAATCGCAATAATATTTCCAGGTTTAGCCTGTAGGGATACTGCAGTGAGAGCATTCTCAATTTTCTCCGGATACGCTAACGAGACGTTTACAACCTCGAGTTTTGCATCAAAACCAATGTGTTCTGTATGAACTTCATCATCCATATTTTCAACAACTGGCTCAGTTCCAAGAAATTCAATTAAGTCCAGTGTCGGTTTTGCCATGCCAAGACTGCTTTTAATCATGATCGAACCTTGTTGAATTCTAAGTACGGCTGGGGCAATTCTTGAGCCTGCAGCAATAAATATCGCCAAGGTAGCAACGGCATGAGCAGCATCTTGCATAACAAACTGCACTGCACCAATTAATACAGCACCAACAATTACTGTAGTTTCAATTACATATTTACTTATAAATGGCATAAAACCAATTTCAGCACTTACGTCTGCAATCTCATACCTAGTTTTTGCAATTTGTCTCGCATAGAAGTCACGGCGATTTCTAACAACTGACTCTCTGTATGATGAAAAAACTTCACTAACTTTCTCGTTACTGGCAATCATTAATTCGGAACCTAGCGCACCAATACGCCCTGCTCTCTCATGCAGCAGTTTGAAAAGTGCCAATGCTATGAAACCAAAGATAGCCACCGTACCGATTGATGTCATTGGATCGACAACAAATAAGCCGATAATTAGAATAAGCAGTAATGCAATATCTGCAATCATAACAACCGCGATACCGATGACTTGGAGTGCGATGATCTCAACTCCACGTGTAACAGCAAAAAGAGCCTCTTGAATTGACCATTTCTGAACTACTAATAAAGGTTGAGAAAGGAATCTTGAGACTAATCCGGCTGAAATATAAGCGCCTCGACGGCTCATAAAATAAAGAATTCGACGTGTGAGTAAAATTGAAAGGACCGTTCTACCAACAAGCAAGAAAATCGCTGCAGCGCCAACACTAATTGCCTGCCTCTGGAATGAAGCGTCAGGTAATCCTATGAAATCCAGAACGCTATTTACTTTCTGACTTGGTTCCTGGGACTGAATTCCAGAAATAGAAAGTGTCCCAAGGAGCCCTACAGCCAATACGCCTAGCAAATCAAGAACCCCGAGTAATACTTGAATAATCGTAACAAAGATGAGCTTTTTCTTATCTGTTTTGGGAAGGATTCCCAGAGCTCTCTTGAAACTAGATTCGTTAGATTCTACTATTTTCATTTCAGATCTTTCAAGTATAAAGATTCTGCGAGTTTAGGCGAACTTAAATCTTTTTCAGAAATAATTCGTTCTATCGGGTGCCAACCGAAATCGAGATCCGGGTCTATTGGGTTAATGCCATTTTCTTTACTCGGCTCATATCTTCTATTTAATAAATATGTGACTACAGAATTATCCACTAATGATTGAAAGCCATGACCAATTCCGCTTGAAATATACAAACTTAAGCCATCTTGGTAATCCAATTCGACGTTCACAATCTTCTTAAAGGTCGGCGATTTGCTGCGCAGATCAACGATTACATCCATAACTCGACCAAAAGTGCAGGTAACAATTTTAGACTGTCCTTCTTCCTCTTTTGTAAAATGAATACCTCTAATTACTCCTAAGGATGAGGTTGACGTATTTGCTTGCTTCAACTCAAATTTAGGCAATTCTGAATTATCTGAAAAATCACATACGTACCATTCACGGAAGAAGCCACGATTATCTGGAAAAGAAGGAGCTTCAATTAACCAGGCGCCTTCTATTCCGAGCGAAGTCACTTTCATGGTCGCATACTACTAACTCATTGTCTTGCTAATTGAAGGAAAAGCACTTACCACAGATTCCTGCCAATGGCTTAGCGGTTTTACTCCAAGTTCAAGCCACTTTGAATTCTCCAAAGCAGAAAATTGTGGTCTTGGAGCCTTGGCCTGATACTCACTCGTAGCTACCGCAATCACTCGACTCGGGTCAGCGCCTGCCAGCTCAAATATCTGAAGTGCAAAATCATACCAACTTGCTTGGCCAGAATTTGAGGCATGGTAAGTACCGGCTGGAATTTCATTAGCAATGGCCTCTACGGCAAGACCTGCAAGTTCAACTGCATTTGTCGGCTGTCCTATTTGATCGCTTACAACTTTCACCGGATCGTTATTTTCTAAAGCTATCTTGAGTAAAGTTTTGTAGAAATTTTTTCCGAATTGACTGTAAAGCCAAGCAGTTCTGATAATTAGTGATCCCTCAACATACTCTTGCTGAATTGCTTTTTCGCCAGCCAACTTGCTTTGCCCATATATCGATAATGGCTTAATTGGAGAATTTATTTGCCAGGGAATATTCCCAGAACCCGAGAATACATAATCAGTTGAAAAATGTAAGAATCTTGAGTTACATTCACGAGATGCAATCGCTAAATTGCGAGTTCCAGTTTCGTTAATCAGAAATGCTGTATCTCTCTCTGATTCTGCCTTTTCAACATTAGTGTACGCAGCAGCATTAACGATTACATCGGCACATGATTTTTCAATTATCTCTTTCACTCGCGATAAGTCAGTGATGTCCATTTCGGACCGAGATAAAGCCAAAAATTCAATTTTGCTCTCAGCTAAAGCATTTTTCAGGGATAAACCTAGCTGTCCATCGCCACCTGCAATTAACCACTTCATTTTTTCTTTAGTGGCCGCCACCAGGCCTCATTCTCTATATACCAATGAATAGTTTCCTTTAATCCAATCTCCCAATTTACTTGTGGCTTATAGCCAAGTTCTCTGGAAATCTTTGAGATATCCACTGAGTATCTAAGATCATGACCTTTGCGATCTTCAACATAATTTATTAGTGATTCATCTTTTCCCATCAGATCAAGGATTTTTGAGGTTAGCTGAGAATTTGTAAGCTCAGTACCTCCACCAATATTATAAATTTCTCCTGCCTTACCTTTGATTAATGCTAGGTATATTCCCAAACAATGATCATCAACATGAAGCCAATCGCGAACATTCTTACCAGAGCCGTAAACAGGAATTTTTTGATTATCGATTAAATTAGTTGTGAAAAGTGGAATAATTTTTTCAGGAAATTGATTTCTTCCATAATTGTTGCTACACCTTGTAACTCTAATGTCCAAGCCATGTGTTCTAAAATATGACCGACAAATCAAATCAGCGGAGGCTTTTGATGCAGCATATGGTGAATTCGGAAGCAGAGGGTCTGACTCTGGCCATGCGCCTTCTTCAATTGACCCATAAACCTCATCGGTCGAAACCTGTAAATAAGTCTGAATATTACTAAATCTGACTGCGTCAAGGATAGTTTGCGTGCCTATCACGTTTGTCATGACGAAATCTCTTGCGCTGTCTATAGAACGATCTACGTGCGATTCAGCAGCAAAATTGATCACCAAATCATGATTTTTTACCAGCTGCCCCACAAGGTTCGCATCGCAAATATCACCTTCGATGAACTCAAAACTATCTTTCGGAACATCCGAAAGGTTTGTAAGTGTCCCAGCGTATGTGAGCTTGTCTAATACAGTTATTGCCGAAAAGCCACCTAAGGTGCCATCAGATATTCTTCTGACAAAGTTAGAGCCTATAAACCCTGCCCCACCTGTCACCAAAACTCGCATTTAGTTCACTCCTTAGCAATGTGATTGACCAAACCTACAGGTGAAGTACCCTTTCTCAGGTGAAGGGCATAATTCTGGCAGGCGGTACAGGCTCACGTCTGTGGCCCCTTACCAAAACCACCAGCAAACAACTTCTCCCTATATATGACAAACCCCTTGTTTACTACCCTCTTTCCACTTTAATGCTCGCGGGCATCAAAGAAATATTGATAATCACAACGCCCCAGGATTCTGATGACTTTAAGAACTTATTAGGGGACGGCAAATCTATTGGCATCTCTCTCGAATATGCGGTCCAACCGAAGCCGGAAGGTCTAGCTCAAGCATTTATAATTGCTGAAAATTTCATTGGTGATAATTCTGTCGCACTAATACTTGGTGACAATATATTTTATGGCTCTGGGCTCGGGCGGAGATTATCTGAGATTCCAAATGACGTCGGGGCAACTATTTTTGGTGTTCGCGTGAAAGACCCAGAACGCTATGGTGTAGTTGAAATTTCAGAAAATGGCCTAATCAGATCTATTGAAGAAAAACCTAAACATCCAAAGTCTAACATTGCTGTGCCCGGTCTCTATTTCTTTGATCGTACAGTATCCAAGCGGGCAAAAATGGTTACCAAAAGTGAGCGCGGAGAGCTTGAAATTACATCTGTGATCGACAGTTACCTAAAAGATAATTCACTAGTTCTTCGTGAGTTAGAAGAAAATACAGCGTGGATGGATTGTGGAACTGTAGAAAGTATGAATGATGCTTCTAATTTCATTCGCAAAATAGAACAAAGTAGCGGAAATAAAATTGGTTGCATCGAGGAGATAGCTTGGCAATACAAATGGATTGACGATGATGCCCTAATAAATATTTCAAATTACTACGGAAAGAATGAGTACGGGATGTATATCAGAAACCTTTTGAGTAATTGAGTCTATGAAACAACGAACTATTGGCTATCTTCCGCACTCAAAAGATTTAAGCCATCCGGCAGACCGCCGACGCTTAGTTTTTTGGGCAGCTAATTCCAATATAAAAATTAATACTACTGACTTGAAGAATGAAAGTGTCGTAGTCTTAACAAATGCTGCAAACTTTGGAAAATTGATGCGAAAAAACAATCAAATTCTAATTCTTGATTTAGTTGATGGTTATTTGGGTGAGAATCCATCCTTAATTGTAGATGTACTTAGAAATATTTTAAAGAGCTTTAACGGCACAAGTTCCCTTAGATGGCTGACGTACTCCAGACACCTAAAATTTGCTTGTAGAAGAGCGAATTGCGTGATTGTTGCTTCTAATGAGCAAAGATTAGAAGTCCAGAAATATTGCTCCAATGTCCACGTGATTCTTGACAATCATGATGAGGTATTTCAGGAACAATTTGGTGACAATGATGAAACCTTAAATAGGAGCATTTTATGGGAAGGCTTTCCATATACTTTCAAGCATTTCAGAGTACTGAATGAACAACTTGACAAAGTCTTAACTCAACAAAACTACAAGCTTACCTTGGTAAGTAAGAATAATTTTAAGAAATGGGGAGGATATATTTGGAATCAAAATTTGGAAAAACTTGTTGCAAAACTATTTCCTGCTTCTAAAGAACAAATAGAGGTTATTGATTGGAGTATTCCAAAACTATCTGAATGTGCAAAGAACGCAGGCTTAGCCATAATTCCAGTTGACACTAATGATAGATTTGCGAGACTAAAGCCAGAAAACAAATTACTTTCTATGTGGGCTTTAGGAATTCCCACTTTAGTTTCCCCGACACCTGCATACACTAGGGTCATGATTTCTGCCGGTCTAGAGCATTGCCTGACAGCAGATTCTGATTGGGCAAGTAAAGTTATTGCCTTGATGGGCGACAAGGCGGAGAGAAACATGATAATCGTTAAAGGTAGAAAATATCTGCGTGAGAATCATACAGAATTAATTCTCCTGCAACGTTGGAACTCAGCGTTACTAAATTGGATTAACCCATAGATGCAGAATTATGATTTGACTTATATAACCACGGATTCTATCCAAGAAGGGGTTGGATCAAGCCAGATCGTTCCACTCCTAAAATTACTTTCGGAAGCTCAGTTGAAAGTAAATTTGATTTCATACGAAAAAAGGCTTCCTCCCAGCGACTTGATTGATGAATTCTCACTCTTAGGAATTAATTGGGATTTTAAAAATTTCAATTCTACAAGTTTCCTTGACCCTATTAAACGGTATAGAGAATTAATTGGTTCGATTCCAAAGACTGAATTAATTCATGGGAGGAGTGACATTCCGACATTAGCGGGAATTAATTCCAAGATAGCGCCCGTTCTTTGGGACGTGAGGAGTCTTTGGGCGGATCAACGTAAATTTATTGAAAAAAATAGATTGAGAAAGGCTGCAGCATCAGTTTTTCGTTTGGCTGAAAAAAAATCAGCAACCGGGGCGTCGGGTCTGTCTACTCTAACGAAGAGAGTGGTTCCAATTTTGGATTCACGATACCCAAGTTTGACTCAAATTCGTGAAGTTATTCCCACATGTACGGACTTAAATCTATTTAACCCATCTACTAAAGGCAATTCTATCCAAGGTCTATACTCTGGTACTTATAACAATTATTATGACTTGGAACTAAGCAAAAAATTCATAGATGCTCTTAGGTCTCTCGCACCTTTGTCGATAACTTGGGCAAGACCGGAAGAATCACCTCACTCAAAATTAGACGGTGGTGAAGATTCTATAATCTCAGTAAGTCAGAATGAAATGGCTGCGGTAATTCCGAATTTTAACTTTGGTTTATCAATTTGTAAATCTTATGCTGGGATATCACTGGCCGCAGCCGTTCCTACAAAAATAGGGGAATTCCTCGCATGCGGTGTGCCAGTTGTAGTCAATAGTGGTTTAGGTGATTGTGATGACTATATAGAGCAAAGGGGCGTGGGTGTCGTTCTTAATGATATCGACACGATCGAATCACAGGCCCTAAAATTTATGACGCTGCTAACTTCTAACGAGACAGCAAAGAAGTGTCGAGCTGTTGCTGAGGAGTTATTTGATATCAGAAGAGGAGCCGAAAAGTATTTATCTCTCTACAACAGGATATTGAACGGAAAAATTAATTAGTCTTGATCGTTAATTTCAATAACTTTATTAATGACTTTATTGAATCTAAGATTGCAAATTTCTTAAGCCAAGTTTTAAAAAATGACCATTCAAGTTTTCGAAGAATCTTCTTTTGAGTTTTAGTATCTAAATCCCAGAGTGGATCTTTGAACATGATTCTATTAGCTTTAACCGTATCACTTGTCAGCTTGGTCAAATTCCTACTCATGCTATTGCTATGCATTCTTTGAAAAGCCAAAGGTTCTTCTATAAAATCTATTTCCGTATATTTACTGATTTTGCGATAAAAATCTCTTCCAGAAGCAGTTTCTAATTCAACATTGAATCCATTTACCTTGTCGAATAAATCTCGAGAAAAAATCGCCGAAGATTCACCTCCAGGAATAATTGCGATTTCTGGGTGATTTATAAAATAACTCGAACAATCCCCTTTGAATCTTGGTTTTATAACTCGCAGAATTTCTCCAGAGTCATTGTCAAACTGTGCAATGCCAGTAAAATTAAATTGGCTACTCTCATTGAACAGCGTTATCTGGCAGGCTATTTTCTCGGGATGCCAATAATCATCGGCATCCAACAAGGCTATAAATTTGCCAGCCGAATTCTGAATTCCAAAATTTCTAGCATTTGCTTGCCCGTTATTTTCCAGAAAAAAAGTGGTGATTTTATCTCCAAAGTTTTCTAACACAGATCTAGAATTATCAGTGGATCCATTATCGACTACGATTACTTCAATATCCGAATAAGTTTGCACCAGTACTGATTCAATAGTTTTTTCTAAAAATCGCCCGTAATTGTGGTTTGGTATCACGACCGTAACAAGATACTGATCAGGCAATTGTCAAACCTCCAACTTTTCGATAGTTGTCGCGAGAATTTTCTCAAATTTTTCTACCTGATTTGCAAAATCAAATTCTTTTCTTGCATTTATTGCTCCAGCCTTGCCAATCTTTCGATATTCGGCGTATCTTTCAGCATAGTTCGAAATATAGTTAGCCATCTCCTCTGAGATATCACCTTCGCAAATAAATCCACTAACGCCGTGCAAAACCGATATTTCATGACCAGGAAAGTTTGTTGTAATAACGGGTATTCCTTTTGCCTGCGCCATTACTAAAGAAAGTGACGGACCACCTTCGTCATCGCCATTTGCGGCAGGAACGGCACAAAGTAAGAAAATATCTGAATTATCAAGGGCTTTATAGAATTCAACCTTAAAAGCACTTCCCCCTAAGCCAACTCTCCAAATTATGTTACCCTCTAAATCGTATCGATTTGAAAGTGCTTGAATTTCTGAAAGATTCGAACCGTAACCGAAAATTTCGATTTCGAATTTTATATCTTTTTTCTTTAACTTATTCAAAGCTTCAAAAAGGATTGGGTAGCCCTTTTTTTCGATAAATCTTCCCGCTGTGATCAAGCGGATTCTATTGGATTTTATGTTCGTTGCTTCAGGGAAATCAAAAACAATTGGTAAATTCCAGATTTCAATATCATCCGGTTCACAACCAAGATTAACTAGTCTTCTGCGAGCTTCTTCACACAATACAATCAGCGTTCCAGACATATCTCTGTAGATACGGTATTTTCGCTGCCACCTCTTACTTTTAATCGCAGCACTAATGTCGTGCCCATAGAATAAAACTACGAGAGGAATCTGATTTCGTTTACAAAATTTTACAAATTCAATTCCAATTTGGCCAAAATTACAGATAATAACATCGGGCTTGTTTTTCTTTATATTCCTCTTGATTGCGCGATAATAATTTCTACCAAGCACATAAGAAGAGATTTTGTTGGGACTTGAAAAAAATTTTCTCAAGTAGTTTGGTGGTTCAATAGAATGCATCCAATTTTGTAAAAGTAACGGTTCATTATCGAATTTTTCGTAATTTTGGGCGAATGTCACTAATGAGTGATTTAATTCGACTAATTTGAACTCAAAGTTGTATTCGGAGGCAAATCTCGAATCCCAGATACTGGTTATTTTCATTATCTTGACCCCTTTAGATTGAAGACAAATAGGTTCGAATCATAGTTGGGCTAGCAACTTATTCCCACGCTAAGTGTTAGATTTGGAGTAGGATTTTGCAACAGATTTAGCCAGGAAGGGGAGCAATAATCATGAAGGTGCCATTTAACAGACTGGATGATCCTCTTTATTCTGACGCAAATTTCTACAGCGGGATTAGGGATATTTTTGAAAATCGTAGTTTCCTTTTTGGCAAAAATAATTCGAGACTCATATTAGAAATGCAAAACTATTTGCGTGTTGGAGATTTCCTTCCACTTTCGAGTGGGACTTCAGCTTTGTCTATTGCGATTAAAAGTTTGAATTTACCTAAAGGCAAGAAAGTTTTAATGGCTGCAAATGCTGGTGGATACGGTCGCATCGCGGCTGATATTGCTGGTGTAGGGGTTAAGTATGCCGACTGTGATAAAAGCGGACTATTTACATTAGATCAAATTCGTGGAGCTCTTTCAGAAGATATAGGTGCAGTCTTAATAACTCACTTATACGGCCAGATGATAGACGTTTTGGAAATCAAAGAGATTTGTGACCTGAAGGGCATCTACGTCATTGAAGATTGCGCACAATCCTTCGGCGCCAAAACGAATAATAGACTTTGTGGAACAATCGGACATGTTGGTGTTTTTAGTTTTTATCCCACAAAAAATATCGGCGCTGCAGGCGATGCAGGCGGATTATGTACTGATGATAAAATAATTTTTCAACGAGCTGAGAAGCTAAGTCAGTATGGTTGGTCCGATAAATATAAAATTGATTTTCCAGGGGGAGAGAATAGCCGCATGGATGAAATCCAAGCGTTTGTTTTACTCTGCAAATTGGCTACAGTTGACAATTCGAACGAAGCTAGAAGATTAATATGGAACAGGTATAAAAAATCATTACTCAATTCAAGTTTACGTATCTTGGGCACTAATGACTACAGCTTCGTTGCTCATCTGGCCGTAATCGATGCTGGCAAAAGCAAGGGCGCGTTGATAGCGTTCCTGACAGATAACGGAATCGCTAGCATGGTTCACTACCCAATTATTGACACTTTGCAAGATGCATTTTTAGACAATAATGATGAATTACCCAACGCATATTATCTTTCTAAAAACTGCATCTCCATCCCTCTTTTCCCTTCTATGAATGAGGAAGAGATTGATTATGTTTGTGAAAAATTAGCAATTTTTGTACAAAGTGTAAGCCCAAATGAATAAAACAAAATTAGAACTTATTCCGATACAGAACATATCTGACAAAAGAGGTGTCTTGAGCGTTTTAGAAATTACAGATTTTGAAACTAAGAGATTTTTTTGGATTAAGTCGATCGACCCATTGTTGAAGCGAGGTGGGCATGGCCACAAAAAATGCACTCAAATTCTATTCGCGATTGCTGGTGAAATCGAGCTGGAGATCATAAATGTAGAGGGAAGCCGCCTTTTCATACTTAATGAGTCTTCGGATGCTTTGTTCGTGCCACCTGGAAACTGGGTTGAGATGAAATTCAAGAATTCGAATTGCATTCTAGGTGTCCTTGCAGACCGAGTTTACGAAGAGAGTGACTACGTAGTGAGTAAGCCTAATTAAGGTTTTATTTTTTGTAGATTGCTACCAAAACTTTAGAAAAGATCCTAGGGTTTTGAGAATCAATTCCTCGTTCTGATAGAAACCTAAATGTGTAGGCATATTTAACATAACTGCGAACTAAGTTTAGAATCATTCTTTTTAACAAATTTTTGGGAACTATCCTTAACTCATAAATATCTGACTGGCTAAATCCCGCTAATTCACCAAGAGATTTCAAATTTATCTCGTTGTAGATGAATCTAATTCCCAAGTCTTTTTGTGCTATAAAGTTTGAGGTGACTATAGATCCGTTAAAGACAATTAAATATAAGTACCCTTCAGATTTTAAGGCTTGATACGCAGCGACAAATAGAGGAATTTGTTGATCTGCCGAATAATAATAAAAAGACTGACGGGATAGTATTTGATCATATCTTGCGGGGTTATCCATTAAGTATTGCATTGAATCACATTTTACAAAATTGAAATCTTTCAAATTGTCGTATTGAACTATGTCCACGCCTGTTAAGTCTTTTAATCCGAGGTCTTTTAGTTTTCTTAATTGATCTCCGGTGCCACACCCTATGTCCAAAATCGAACCACCCTCATGGGCAATCATTTTCATTAAACTTAACTCGTTGATGTGCATACTGATTCCTTAGACTTTGGGTTTATATTTCCGTAGTTTATTTCTGTACTTTTCTAAATTTCTTATTATCAAGAAGGACGTAATTTTCTTCAGAATTTCTGGTAAGCGCAAGTAAATTGAACCTAATGCAGAAGCTTGATTTTTTTGCCAAGCTAACTCATAGTCAGATTGGTTAGTACTACTTATTTGACTATTTGAAATTTTTTCGGCAATTACTCCGATATAGGTTGGATACCTTGTTGTAATTGAAACTCTCCTGCCTTCATTCTTTGGATCATTTAATTGGAACCACTTATCGCTAAAAAATCGTTTTTCAATCAAAAATACTTGCTTTATTTTGAAACCGAACTCATCACTAAAACTTCTGTAGAACAACTCAGGTGAGAATTGATAAAAGCCATGGCCCAGCCAATTATTTGCCGGATTGAGCATAATCACATGCCCACCTAATCTGCATAAGTTTCGCAAATTGGAAATAGACTGAGCGGCATCCATAATATGCTCTGAAGTTCCTATGTCTATCACGCAATTAAATCGTCCATAAAGGTCATCAGCTATAGGAATATTTAGATCTTGAATAACATCTGCGCCTTCATACGCTGATATATCTAAGCAACTTAAATTTTCAGCGCCGAGCGCCTTAAAAAGGAATTCGGAATATTCATTTCGAAATTGGTTTTCTGAAATTGATAGATTTCTTACTAACTTTCTAGACAAAGTTTTAGATATGTAATTCTTCTGCCGTCCAATTACAACAGAATTATTGAAATTAACTTCATTTTCGTTTCTTGCTGTAACCAACAACATGGCGGCGGCATTGTCAATACCCATTACCTTAATCCCCCATCATTATTTCGGTACGTAAGTTTAATTCATAATTAAGAAGTAACTGTGTATTGATGGATGAATCATTTTAATTATTTATTTTTAGTCAATTCTTACAACGCCAATAAACGTCTCGACTTCGACCGCAACAATGCCGGTATCGCCATCATTTATATCGGCTGAGACCCATTCGACCTCAATGCCGTTTCCAATAGCCGCTTTGACTTCTGAGCCAAGCCATTCAGAAATTGCTGATTCGTCTCCTGCAATTTCGATCTTTACGATCTTTGCAACAGCTTTGCCATCTGTTGACGGATGGTGATTCTTGATCCATTGAACGAAGAATGGCATTTGGCGATCTTCTAAGGTGCCGAGAACGCCAATTTGCTTCCAGCTTAAATCTGTTCCATCAGGCTTGGTGCGGTGGCCATCTACAGCTGGTCGCCCTAAACGTGTTTCAACAGCTGCAAGATCTTCAACAGCAACAACCCAAGTGAGCCATCCGCCGCCTTCTGCAGCGCGCTTTGATACTGCCTTACCAAATGGTGATGAATCAGATGCTGGGTGATCTAGTGGGCATACAACTTCGATGTATTGACCATTAAGAAGAGGTGCCGTGAAATTACGAGTACCAAATCTTGGATGGACTCCTCCATCAACAAAGGTGGTTCCTAAACGAGAACCTAGTCTTTGGACAGTATCTGCGAGCTGGTCATGAGAAGTTACATATGAGACATGGTCTAAGCGCATGAGCAAATCTTGCCCTATCTCAGGGGGTGCTTTTTACCATCCTGAAAGATGGCTGGCCATCCAATAAGGTATACCTATGCGAATTCTGATCACTGGCGGAGCCGGTTTTATCGGGTCTCACCTGACTGATCGACTAGTGGCTGACAGCCACCAAATCACTATTTTGGACAACCTGGCCACAGGGCGCAAGGAGAACCTTTCGGCACATTCGGGCGGGGCAAGCGTCACTTTCATTGAGGGCTCGATCCTAGATCTGCCCCTATTAGATGGTCTGATTAAAGAAACAGAATATGTATTTCATCTCGCTGCAGCAGTTGGCGTATTTAATATCGTTAATCACCCACTAGATAGCTTGATGACAAATATCCGAGGCACCGAGAATGTGCTCGAATCTGCACACAAATATTCAAAACCAGTCTTTGTAACAAGTAGCAGTGAGGTCTACGGAAAGAATGTATCTGATTCGCTTAAAGAATCTGATGATCGCATTTTAGGTGCGCCAATCACCCTGCGCTGGTCCTATAGCGAAGCTAAAGCAATTGATGAATCTTTAGCTTATGCATATTGGGTTGAGAAGAAGCTCGAAACTCGAATCGTTCGATTCTTCAACACTGTTGGCCCACGTCAACTAGGTGCATACGGAATGGTTGTACCTCGCTTTGTGCAATTTGCGCTTAAGAATGAACCAATCACAATTTATGGCAATGGCGAACAAACAAGATGTTTTGGTCATGTTTTAGATGCAGTTGATGCTGTTGTAAAAATTGCTTTCGCTGATAACACGATTGGCAAAGTCATCAATATTGGCAATGACTTTGAGATATCTATAAATGACTTAGCAAAGAAAGTTATTGTAGATACAAATTCTAAGAGCGAAATAGTTTATGTACCTTACGAAGAAGCATACGGTGATGGTTTCGAAGATATGGAACGTCGAGTACCAAACATCGAGCTAATTAAGTCTCTGGTTGGCTGGGAACCTAAGCGTGATCTTTCAACAATGATTTCAGATATTGCTGAATTCTTACAAAAATAGTTACTAAACAAAACTAAAAACTAAAGTAGTTGTACCCCATCTTGTTCCCCATAATTATTTGTGCAATCCAAAACTGGAATGCCCTTAGCCAGTAGTGACTTAACATCAAGTCCTGGCTGATTTGTTGCAACTATTGCAACATCGCAATCCCACGCCTCTGTCACTGGTTTAGTGCCTTCCCAAAGTGGGACAAGTGGATCAACCCAAGCAACTTCAGCACCTCTAGCCACAAGAGCGGCTCGTAAGGCGCTCGCTGGTGTCTCGCGAACATCTCCAACACCTGGCTTGTATGCAACGCCCATAATAAGAACCTTGGGCGTGCTTGTTGAAGCCTTAGAAAGAGCTAAAGCCCGTTCTGCAACGTAGATAGGCATCTGATTAGAAATCTCATCAGAACGCTCTACCAGGCTAGCTACTTGCCCGCCTTTACGGGCCCACCAGGTTAGATATAGCGGGTCCACAGGAATGCAGTGGCCACCGATGCCTACTCCAGGTCTAAATGGCATAAATCCGTAAGGCTTCGTTGCTGCAGCATTAATTACTTCATGAACATTAATTCCCTGCGCACTGCACAACTGAGTAAATTCATTGATCATTGCAATGTTTACTAACCGGAAAGTATTCTCAAGAATCTTCGCAGCTTCAGCAATCTCGGGGGTTGATGTAGCAACTACAGAATCGCAGATTGAATTGTAGAAAGCCAAAGCACGCTTCTGGGATTCCTCATCGATGCCACCAACCAGGCGCGGCGTATTCTTTTGATCCCAAACTGGATCACCTGGATTTACTCGCTCTGGCGCTGAGGCAAAATAAAGAGTTTTTGTGATTGCCGGCTTTAATGAATTAACGATTGGGATAATTACATCGCGTAAGGTACCTGGGTATGACGTCGATTCGCTGACTAGGAGAGTTTCATTGGCGAGAAATGGAGAAACATCTTTGGTGGCACTTTCTAGTAATTCAAGATCTGGGTTCCGGGCATCATCTAGCGGAGTTGGTACACAAATTGTTACGACGGATGCAGATGCGACTGCAGATGGATCACTTGAGGCCACATATCTACTGTCAGCAATAGCCTTGGCCAATCGCTTGTCTGAAATGTCTTCAACATGGCTAGAACCTGAATTAAGTTGATCTACTCGAGCGACTGACTTTTCAATGCCGATGACGGTCCAGCCAGCATCAACGGCAGCCATAGCTAGAGGAAGTCCTACATAGCCTTGCCCAACAATTGCCAGAGTTTTATTGCTCACGGCGGTACTCTACCTATCCTAAAGCACTTATTTTAAGCATTTCTAACATGAAATTTGAGATTCTTGGTGGAGGAAACATGGGTAACAAGAAGAAAACCACCAATATTGATAATGAAGTAGTTCAGCATTTTGGAAAAGAGTGGGCAAAGTTTAATTATTCGGATGGAACTGCAGATACTGCCCTAGATCTTCAATTCAAAGCCTACACAGAACCAATTAGCATAAGTGAGTTCGACAGCGCCAATGCGATAGCAGCTGATTTTGGCGCTGGAAGCGGTCGATGGGCCGAAAGACTCAAGCCATATTTTAAAAAAATATACGCCCTAGAGCCGAGTATCGAAGCAGTTGGAGTTCTAAATTCCAAATTTAAAAATGATACTCAAATTGAAATTCTTAATGAAAGCGTTGAGCGAAACTCGATTCCTGCTAGTTCTCTAGACTTTGCAATGTCGCTAGGAGTTCTTCACCATATTCCAGATACCCAAAAAGCACTCAATGACGTATCGAGTAAAATTAAGTCCGGCGGATTTTTTCTATGCTACCTGTACTACAAAATTGAAGATAAACCATTGCACTATCGCGTTATTTTTAGCTTAGTAAACCTTATGAGAAATATCGTTAGTAGATTACCTCATCTGATTAGAATGATAATTGCTAAATTTATTGCCTTGATCATTTATCTACCTCTTGCCAGATTGGCTCGAACTAGAAAAAGAGCCGGCAAAGATGTTAGCAACATCCCACTTCACCACTATGCAGATATGCCATTTGTAATGTTAGAAAATGATGCCCTTGATAGATTTGGCACCCGCTTAGAGCAAAGATTCAACAAGCAAGAAATTACTTCAATGCTTGAAGTAGCGGATTTTGAACTTTCAACCTTGAAATTTTCATCAAAAGAGCCTTTTTGGACTTTTTCCATAAAGAAAAAGTAGCACTAACCGCCTGCAAGAAGTTTCTTGGCTTGCAAATCGTCTGGACCACTCGGATAAATATCGGTGATCCTTGACGCTAGGTTGACTGCCTTTTCCTTCTCCCCTAATTTTAAATAATTGGTCGCAAGTTGCAGCATATTTGATGTATTCCAAGGCGCAATTTCAAGTAACTTGATTCGATTTGTGTTTGCTGAAGCTAAATCATTCCTAAATTCAAATATCTGTGCTTTGAAACTATATGCGTAAAAGGAACGATTATCTAGAGCCAGATTCCGATCAATAGCCTTTTCTCCAATATCTGTAAACCCTCGCGAGAGAGCTAAGCTAGAAAGTTTAACTAGTGTCTGTGGGTCGTTCAAACTAATGCTTAGTAGCGAGTTAAGTTTTGAACTCACTATTGTTTTATCTGAATTCGGAGAAGATGTTAGTAAGTAAAGATTATTTGATCGCACTAACATGGGAGATAAGTTTAAGAGCATAAAGAGTGCCAAAGTAAATGCGACCACTTGAGGATAAATCAAGCTATTAAGTTCCATTTGAACTTTGTATTTCTTATCTTTATTTTTGCTGTCCTGTGGCAATCCACCTTTAACAATGGTGTTGGCAATTACAGCACCACCTGATATCCACAACCAAACTGAAAGACCGATATTATCAATTCCTACAAGACCAATCGCACATGAACTTATCCAGATTGCAAAAACGCTAGCAGATTGAATTTTACTTTCGGCACCAGCGGTTATAAGGGATCTCAGTCCAACAAAAGTTATGAAGGTAAATAGGAGCAGATACGGAATGAAGGTGACCAATCCACCGGTGGCAAGTATTTGCAAGTAAATATTGTGCGCGTTATCTGTTAATTGCTCTTTTACTAACTGGTCTTGAATTGAAAACTGTTGATAATAGGCACCAAATCTATCCACCCCAATACCAAAAACTTTATTGCTCTCAAACATATTAATCGCAGCCTGCCAGTAATCAAGGCGGTTCCTCAATGTTCCTTGATACAGCCTGCTGGCCAGAGGGCCCACGTTAAATATTGCAGCAACTATAGGTACTGCGAGCAAAGTAACTGCTAATAAGGATGCTTGACCATAACTTCTACGGAATAGCCAAATACGAGTAACAATAATTGTAGTTACTCCGATCGCGAATCCAATTACACCTTGAATAGAACCTGATTTGTATAAGATTATGAGATCAACACAAAGTCCAATAGATAATAAAATTCGAGATCTGTTGCTACTCTTTATAAACAGAGTAGCAACAATTGCAACACCTGCTGTTCCCGTGAAACTTGAGGTGAAATTTGGATTACCAAGAGTCGTTATAAATGGATTGTAAACAATTTGCCAATTAACGGGATCAAGCTTTAGCCCCTGCAAAACGCCATAAAAAGCTAAAGTTACCCCAGTAATTGCGTAGAACTTGATGTACATACTTATTGAATCACTTCCAAAAACCATCACAACCGAGGCTGAAAGTATAGAAAGGCAAGCATATTGAAGGGCGCCATTATTTCGACCAGCCTCACCAAAAAATGCGGTATACCCAACATCCGTCTTTAAGGAAGATATAAATAAACCAAGCAGAAAAGAAGAAACAAGGAAAATATACTGGCGTTGTATTGAATTATGAGTGCGAAATTTAATTATTGCTGGAAAAACAAAACCCAGAACTGCCATCGACCCAATGGCCAGAACAAAAAGTTTGGGCAGATTTACAGGATCTTCAAGTTTTGTCCAAACCGCGAGAGTTGTTATGGCGCCAGTAAGAAGTATTGACTTCTGAACCTTGGCCTTTTCCAATTCGCTAAGCGCTCTGGCTAATTTCATATGATTAGGGTACCGAAGCTATCTAAATATCTAGTTGATAACAGAGTAATTAGCCATATAAAAGGCCGAAGCCCGGTTCCTGTAAAGGAACCGGGCTTCGGTTTTGGAGTCTTTTAACGGACTCCCATGAAGCTTGGGCTAATTAAGCCTTAACCTT
>Ga0209550_10002237_pt1 | contig 18605 bp, 23 predicted proteins | sample LauGreSuBDMM15SN_2_FD_187567 | JGI IMG/M metagenome (GOLD analysis project Ga0209550, IMG submission 187567) | Freshwater lake microbial communities from Lake Michigan, USA - Su13.BD.MM15.SN (SPAdes) (version 5) | ecosystem: Environmental > Aquatic > Freshwater > Lake | place: Lake Michigan...
TCCTCGGTCTCCGACTCCTCCTCGGCTTCAGACTCACTTGGCTCAAAATCAGAGTCCTCCTCGTCCTCCTCCTCTTGCTTGGTCTTGAGAGTGTCATCATCTACCCATACCACAGGAGACTTACGGCTGCGAAGATTGTATCGCTTAAGAGGCATTCTTGCTGCTTCATAACATTTAAAACAAAGTAGTATCCATTTTTAATGGAAGACATTGTGAAGGTTGTCAAGGACCTCGAAGATGAGAACAATCGGGTAGCCGCCTCGGATCCTGGAACAGTGACATCATTGGGTGTCGTCCGTGCATTCTTGAAGAACCACCCCGTGATGTGTTACGGTGGTACGGCAATCAACGACCTTCTCCCCAAGGAGGACCAGTTCTACGACCCGAAGGTGGACGTGCCCGACTATGACTTCTTCAGCAAGACCCCTCAGGCACACTCTGTTATCATTGCCAATCAGCTCAAGGCCCATGGCATCAAGGCAGTGGAAGTGAAGCCGGGCATGCACATTGGCACCTTCAAGGTGTTTGCTGACTACACAGGTGTTGCCGACATCACCCACTTGGACGACCTTATCTTTGACCGACTGTGGAAGGAGGGTGAGGTGCGCAACAAGATCCACTATGTGCCGGTAAACTTTCTTCGGATGTCGATGTATCTGGAGCTTAGTCGCCCTCGTGGAGACGTGTCTCGTTGGGAAAAGGTGTATAAGCGACTGACCCTCTTGAATGAAGCACATCCAGTGACGTGCAAGAAGGACCCGCAGACTGAACGCACAGAACTGACGGAGCAGCAACAAAAGGGCGTGATTCGTCTGTTACGAAGCGAACCGGTTATTTTGCTGGGTGTCAGCTCGGCTCAGATTCATCTTAATCAGGTCTGGACAACTCCAATCGGACTTCTTGCAGATGGTCCCACAATCGAACGACTGACAGCCGGTGAAAAGACGGAGGTATTCGAAGAGAGCGACATTCTTCCAAAGCGTACAACGGTGCTGGATTCGGCGGGCAAGAAGACGTTGTTTCGATTCTATGAGACAACTGCGTGCCACAGCTATCACAAGATGCAGAATGGCGTGAAGGTTGCTTCAATCCCGACGGCTCTTCAGTTCTTCTTTGCGTATATGTACTCGGGAGCCCACGAGGAGAAGCTGGCGAGTGTACTTTGTATTGCTCAGCGGCTGGTAGAGATTGCCAATGCAAAGCCTGAACGGAGGTTTGCTGTCTTGACTCCCAAGGAATGTATTGGGACACAAGAAAGTTTTACCGAGATGAAGCGCGACAAGGCCGAGCTCCTGCTTGAGCTGAGCAAGAACAAGTCATCCAAAGAATATTTGGAATACTTTTTTACGTATAATCCAGATGACAAGGCTGGAAAGAAAAAGATAAAGAAGCAGCTGCAGACCCTCAAGGAGACTACACCGGAGGAAACTTCCCGTTCTTCCAAGTGAGAACAAGACCATTTCCGTTGTAGGTAAGACCCGCGCATGCCGGACACGATGCACTACCCGTTACGTTCGACGAAACCTCCTTGACACCCTGGAGGAACTGGAGGTACACGTCATTGCCGTTAGGGATACGCGGGCGAACAGCGTTAGGAGTAGACGAGTTGAACAGTTGATAAATTTCACGCACCCGATTCTGTGCGTCTACATCGGATGCATCCCGAATACGCATTCCTTGAATACCTGAAAGCGTTCCACTGTTTTGACCACCTGCGCTCATTACATCCTGCTGAGATTTAACTTCGCCCGATGTACCAGCTCATGTCGAAGTACTGCGGTCCAGACGGGCGAACTGTCAGATCATTCTTCGGGACGTCAGACACCAGTGCAGAAATGTCACCTGCCGACAATGAACGCGGAGTATACTGGAGATTTGCGAGAACACCATCCCATCCCGTTGAAGACGTGGATCCCATCACAACAGCTGCATCGTTCTGTTTGGGGAGTTGGAGGAGGGAGTGGTGCTGGCGAATCACACCATTGATGTATACGTCCACTGCATCCTGATCCACTACAATTGCAAAGTGTACCCACTTGCCCGCTGGAATATTCGGGATTATGATTGATTCGGGTGTATTTGCATAGGTCTTGATTGACACGAGGAGAGAGTTTGATGTGGTGTCCAAGTACAGTCCGGGGCAATCCTCCTTGCTGAAGATGATGCGCTTCATTCCATAGTTGTACACGAAATCCTTCACTAGAATCCAACCGGTGTACGTAAATGTTGCCCCTTGTTGCTGGTTAAACGATCGAACAAGTTTGTCCCCTGGTACGCTTTTTGTTTCCTTGCCCGATATAGATCCGGACATGATATCAATCGCATCTGTCGTCTTTGTGGGGACGGAGAAGATACGCCACAAAATGACACCGATGATGGCCACTGCAACAGCGGATGCCAGAATAGTATACACACTCATTACCCTTTACTTAGAAACAAAGCCCTTAGCTGTTAGACGAAGGCCAGTCGTTCGGCTATCGGGTCGGACTGCATCTTGATCGGTCCAAACCATACTTAGCATTGTTTGATAGGTAACCCTTCGTTGATGGGCTGCTGTTCTTTCATGTACAACGCGGTCTCCAAGATTGTAAATGTAGTGGATTCGAGAGGGGTCGGATTGATATTCAGTTTGTAACCACCCAGTCTGGGCAAGACGGATTGCCCAATCAAGGTCTTCTCCGTGGGTTACATTAGCAAACGGAATGAGGCTTCCAATTCCCGTCAGCATAACATTTAGGTGATTGGGTGGGCGGATAAAGACATCGCCAATACACATTGGCATATCCAAACGGTTCTCGATGCTATGCGTGAACGTGTATTGGTTCATTTGTCCTCGTAATCTGCAGCAGTGGAATCCACCTTGGATTGTTTGCAGTGCATCTTCAAAATACGCATCGGTGATCATGTCATCGTCATCCACGAACGAGCTGTACTTTCCCTTGGCACCCTGAAGGAGTTCCTGACGTTTTGTTCCAATCTTTTTTTCACGATTGTCGAAGGAGATTGAAATTTCAATTTTAAGGTCGGGACAAATCCGCGCACGTTTCTCATTGATTGCATCTAACACAGCCTGAAGAGACTGTTCGCGACCCTTGATCGTCGGAATCAGAATGCTCCAATCATACTCATACGTCTTACGAGAGATATACGTATACATATCCGCGGACCAGTATGTCTGATTCTTTGCATACAGTTGATCATGTTTTTGAGGAAATCCAGTTCCAGGGTGTTCGTGACGAATCAGTACGGTCGGAATATAGGTGGTCTTGGATGCCAATGAACTCGTGCACAGATCAGTGAACTCGGTATCGCAAAACAGACTCTTGTAGACTGGATGGTAGATATATCCAAACGATTCGTACATCTTCCGACCCATGATTGAGATTGTATTGAGCTTCTTCCCCTGCGTCCCGTCATTCACCCACAAGATCCTGTTCGTATCTTGCATCATGTGATTTCGCAGTACTTCGTCGTATCCCTTGACCTGTGGAACCATATCATCGGACACGAGAACTACCATATCCCATTCCCACGGAACGGATGAAATGTCTGCATTGACGGCTTCAATCTTTGTTGTGCTGTTCCCGTAATAGATCTCAGACCAGGCGGTTTTGTAGGTAATGTTCTTGATTTGATATTGGACAGAATCAGATCTCATTGTTGCATCGTCAAGATCACACGTAACACAAACTCCGAGTAAATCTGGACGAGTTGCTAACGAAATATATTGGTTTAGAACGCGAAGAAACTGGGCTGGTCTAGACCGCGTTGGGCATTTCAGGAGGATACGCATTACTCTTTAGAAAGATCCACTTTGAACCACTTTACCCGAGCTGTCCTTGACGTTGAAGGTGAAGGTGTATCCGAACAGAGTCATCTTGGTTCCCTCTGTTGTGTTCGTGGAAGAAGGCTGGGCAAAGGATGCACAGTTGGTGCCGGCGGCAAAGAACGCAGCAGCATCGGAGGGACCCAGCATATTCGGGTATGCGTGGATGTTGCAGAGCGAACCAGAGAATCCACCGTTGTTCGCCGTCTTCAGGGCGCCGGCAGCCGGACGAGGAACGCCGGGCAGAACACACGACTTCACCAGCTTTCCATTGATGTACACGTCCAGATTGCGCTGGAATACCGTCACAGAGACTGCAAACCAGGTTTGGAGCGGGACGTTCTCGACCGTACATGTGTACGAATCTCCAGTGGCGCTGGTACTGTTCGCGGCGGCCGGGGTGCCGGTCGATCCACCACCCGGTGTTGCGGTGTAGATCGAGACCTTCACGTTCAGACTGTTATTGGTTGGGTCGAGCGTAATCTCAGGGTTACGATATCCGGTATTGGTAGAATCTTCGCGGTAGATCACACCCTTTTCCTTGTTAAACCCGTATGTCCAGTCCTTGATGAACATCCAGAACTGAATACCGTTATCTGCTCCTTGGGTAATCGGTGCATTCGCTGCTGGAATGGTTTTTGCTATTGTCCCATCTATTGGAAGGGGTGCTTGGTCGGGGACAGTCGGTGAACCCAAGATACTCACAGCTTGTTTGCCGCTTGAAGTTGCCACCGCATTGTAAATAAACAGCGCAGCCAACAGAAGAACGCCCAATCCCACAATCACAACCAGCGCCTTTGCAATCACACCCATTGATCCAAATCCTGAACTTGTGCTTGTGCTACTGCTATACATGGAGGGACCGTAAGAAGGTCCATAGAGCGATGGTCTTGACGTGGAACCTCCCATTTATGTATCACTTACAAAGGAAGTTATGCTAAGACACAATGGAAAAACGAACCGGACCTCCGCTAAGACAACAGACCGTAATGTATTGTAACAACTGTGGCACAAAAGGTCATCTCTTTCGATCGTGTACTGACCCGGTGTTGTCGTGTGGGCTTATTCTTGTTGAAAATGACTCGTTGCCTGTAGACTCGAAAAAGACCCGTCTCTTGATGATACGTCGAAAAGATAGTATGAGTTTCGCTGAGTTTATGCGTGGGAAGTATGATCCATCGAACACGGAGTACGTGGCTCGCCTGGTCGGAAACATGACGATTGCTGAGCAGAAGATGATTGCCGAAGAAACATTTGAAACGACATGGAAAACGTTGTGGGGCGAGGATCACCTGAGCGGCGACTATGGACCCTCTCAAGTCAAGTTCAACCAACTCAATCGCGCCGAGTTGGTGGCAAACAATCCATCGGGCTACCAAGAGCCTGAATGGGGATTCCCGAAGGGGCGTAGGATTCGTGGGGAATCGGATGTAGACTGTGCAATCCGAGAGTTTGGCGAAGAGACCAACATTCCCCGTGATTCGTATGTGGTCCTGAAGAACATCCGATTGGAAGAAACGTTCGAAGGCTTGAATGGAATCTCGTACCGTCACCTGTACTTTGTCGCATTGGTCAAGAACCCAGAAATGATCGACTTGAATCAGCGATTTACTCCAATGCAACGCCGAGAGATCTCGGGCATTGCGTGGAAGTCGTTTGTTGAGTGCTCCCAGCATGTGAGACCGCACCATGTACAGCGAGAGGCAATGATCAAGGAACTCGAGTCAGTTTTAGACACATTTGAAACAGTATAGATATAACAAATGTTAACGTTAATCACTCCTTGCTCACGACCAGAGAACTTGCACGTAATGAGGGAGTCTATTCAGATGGATCGTATCGATTGCTGGATTATCGTCTACGATACAACAAAGACCCGTGGTGTGTACGCTCCGCTTTTTGATCATCCGAAGATCCACGAGATTGGACATGTGAGTTCTCCGGAGAGCTGTTCTGGAAACAGCCAACGAAACAAGGCGCTGAAGCTTGTACAGAGTGGACTGATCTACTTTTTGGATGACGACAACATCATGCATCCCAACTTCTGGGCGCTTCTGAGCCGAATGGAGTTGGGGCACTTTTATACGTTCGACCAGCAACGCTGGGATGAGTTTGTCGCCGCCCCGGGCGATATCTTTAAGGGGGATACACCCCGCCTTCAGAAAATTGATACCGCTCAGTATGTTGTTGATGCACGAATGTCTACGTTTTGGAAGGAGGACGACTACAAGGCGGATGGTCTTTTTATTGAAGATATCTATCTTCGATTTCACCAAGATCACGTGTACTTCCCCGAGGTTGCTGCCTACTACAATTACCTGCGCCGTTAAGACGTGAAGCGGAATCCCGACAGGTACACCGTAATACAGTACGAGACAACAGCGATGGCAAACACCCACCACCAAACAGGAAAAATAGTGGCTTCACGATCCGTAACCCCAAACGGGCGGATCCGTCCTTCACGCCCAAAGGCTACGGACGGCTTCAGATACAGGAACGCAGCCATTAAGAAGAGATAAATTGTCACCATCCACATCCGATGGTTTCGTCGGGTCAAATCCATTGTATGAAGCAGTGTAAAAAGTTCCACACCAAACACAATGAGGGCTGCCCCATCCTACGTGCTCCCTAATCGGAAGGCATTCTCAGATGCCATTACACGAATGTTCATCAAGTCGGACTACCGGGCGCAGGACAAGGACCCCTTGGACGAAGAAGATAAGGATGTTGATCTCTGTTTGAAGAGAGCGGGTACGGGACGTGAGCTTTTTCCTTATCAAAAGATCATTCGCGACTACCTAAAAATTGAAACTCCGTATCGTGGGTTGTTGGTCTACCACGGTCTCGGATCGGGTAAAACGTGTTCGTCTATTGCGGTGGCGGAGTCCCTGCTGAGCACCAGCAAGGTCTTTGTGATGCTCCCCGCCTCCCTTGAAGCCAACTATCGCGAGGAGTTGCAGAAGTGTGGAGATCCAATCTACGCCGTTGAAAATCACTGGACCGTGCGCCCGATATCGGATGCCGTTCGGAAAGAGGGAAAGCGACTGGGTATTTCCGAGAAGTTTATGGAGAAGAACCAGCGCATCTTTGTGACCACTCCGTCCGAGACGCCAAACTTTGAAAGCCTCTCCACCAAGGACAAGTCTGATATTCGTGCACAAATCAAGGATATCTTGGAGCAACGATTCAACTTTATCCGCTACAATGGTCTCACACGCTCAAATATTGCCGAGTATACGAAAGAGGGTCAATACGACGATTCAGTTGTGATTATTGATGAAGCGCATAACTTGATTTCTCGAGTGATCAATGAGTCTGAAATCACATCCAAGCTGTACGATGCTATTTATCACGCCAAGCGTTGCAAGATTGTTCTGTTGTCAGGCACTCCGATTATCAACTCACCCAACGAGATCTCGTACATGATGAACCTTCTTCGTGGACCCATTGAGCGAATCACCATTCCTTTCAAGACCATTCCTGCATGGGATGAAGAAAGGATTACAAAGGCGTTTCGCGGAATTCCCGAGGTTGACACCATCGAGTTCAATGCCTTGAAGAAATACGTCATGATAACCCGCAATCCTCCCCAGTTCCGTTCCACGTATAACGGCGAAGGTGATCGTATTGCCGTGCAATACATGAAGGATCTGCCGTTTGTTTCGATTGCCGCAGACTGGGTCGCGGGCATCAAGGCGAAGATTGAGACGGATGTAGGCGGAGGTGAAATTGCAACCGAAAGGGTATCAACTGAAGAGCTCCAGTGTCTGCCCACAGACTATGAAGAGTTTGCAAATTTGTTCCTGGATGGTCTGAACATCAAGAATCCGATGCTCTTTCGTCGGCGCATTCAAGGGTTGGTTTCGTATTTCAAGGGTGCCGATGAGCGTCTGCTTCCTCAACGTATCGACCTAGACGAGACGCTGATCAAGGTTGAGATGTCCGACGAGCAGTTCATTCGCTACCTGGCCGTCCGTTGGGAAGAGATGAAGATAGACTCTCGTCGTGGTCGATCAAAGCTGGACGAGAATCTCAGCACATTCCGTGTTCCAACCCGTCTTGTCTGCGACTATGCTACACCACCGGAGCTGACCATCAAAGAGGATCCAGATGTTGTCTCTGAAAGCAAGAAGCCTCCGAAGGAAGAGTCGGAAGCAGTCATCAAGAAGTTGAAGGCAGCGGCGGATCGGTACCTGTCCCCAAAGGGGCTTGAGACGTTCAGCCCCAAGATGCTGAAGATTCTGACCAACATCAAGGCGGGCAAGGATGCAAATCAGTTTGTTTACTCTCAGTATCGCTCGTTGGAAGGTCTGGGCGTCTTGTCGGCGGTGTTGGACACTGCAGGATGGCAACCCTACAAGATTGTGAAGAAAGCCGGACAGTGGGTGGAAGATCCAGACATGGACGACAAACCCGCCTACACCTTCTACACGGGCGAGGAAGATGCCGAGGAGCGTGATCTGACTCGTCAGATCTTTAACGGTGTGTACTCCAAGAACTTCCCAGCATCCTTGAAGGAAAGTGTGAATGCCCGTGGCAAGAAGATTCTGACTGTTCTGATGGCCTCTGCATCGGGCGCTGAAGGTATCACGCTCAACAATGTCCGATTCGTGCACATTATGGAGCCTCACTGGACGCCTGCTCGCCACGATCAGGTCATTGGGCGCGCCATCCGTATCTGCTCCCACGCTACCTTGCCAATGGAAGAACGGACGGTCAAGGTATCTTTTTACATTTCGGTGTTCACGGAGAAGCAGATGAAGTCAGCTGATTACCCGAACATTGTCCCGATTCGCAGAAATGACATGGTGATAAAGCGTTATGAAGGCGACCCAGTGGAGACGTTCATGTCCACTGACGAGTATTTGTATGAGACTGCCTATGAGAAAGAGCGCATCGGACAGCGGATGTCCTTGTTGCTCAAACAATCGGCGGTTGATTGCGAAATCCACCGGAAGCTCCATTCTCGTGAACGTCCGGTGGTCTCGTGTATGCGATTCGACTCCACGACCGCTGGTGAAGATCTGGCATTCAGACCGAATATTAAAAATGAAGACTTGGATGAGACGGTGTTGCGCAATACATCAAACAAGCACCGAGTGTTGCAGAAAGTGATGGTCAAGGGAATCTCACTGATCATTGATCGGAACACCAAGGAAGTTTTCGATGGACCCGCTTGGGACGACAATCAGCGTCTCCTCCGTATGGGCAAGATGGTCAGCCCTACTTCAATTGAATTTCTGCTTTGACACACTCGTCAAGCCTCGCTCTTGACGTCCTCAATCCACCCGGCACAGACATCGGTCCACGTCTTAAACTTGTAGCTCAAGGCTGACTTCTTGAACTGAGGCAGGACCTTGATAAGATCGTCCATTCGATCGGCAAGCTCCTTGTAGCAGAATGACGGCGCCCACAACCCAAGGGGCATTGTACCGGGAAAGTATGAGCGGTCACGCGGTGGAACAAATGCACATACAGTCTCGTTCATAAATGAGCGATACGTTCCAATGTCCGTCACAATCTGGGGTGCTCCAGTGTACAGGTGCTCGATCTGACACAGACCAAATCCCTCGCCATCCGACGTATTCACACCGATATCTCCAGCATTGTAGATCTCGTTGATGGATGCATCGGGAACCGGCTTTGCAGACGTGTCGACAAGCAACAGTCTCTTGCTAAGCTCTCCAACATCAAGTCCGTGGCGGTCAAGCTCGGTGGCAAAGATACGGCTGACATCGTAGTATGCACCCTGCTGAGCATTCATCCCCGTCACAATCATAAAGTAGTACGGCTTGGTCGTATCACGACGAAGCAGCTCGGCAAACCCCATCAGTGCAAGATCGAGTCGCTTCCTCTGACTGTTGCGATTCGCATTCACAAACAGAACTCCTCCGGGCGGGATTCCCATTGTTGATCGAATAGATGCGCGGACTGAATCGGGGAGCCTAGAAAACAACGTTGTGTCCACTGCATTCTCCAGAACACGAATGTCTGGAAAGGGTGCATACTTGGTGTAGATGTCTGCCCAGTACTGTGTGAAGCAGTATACACGGTGCGCATTCTTTGTGATCGTCTCGATCAGTGGAGGGGCAATGCCCTCGTAGACCTGATCCACATAGACCCACAACTTGTACGGTGACGTCGCCTTGTCAAACTTCATGGCCTCCACAAAACGGTGGATGATCAACGGATCATTGTAGATCATCACCACATCTGGATTCACCATCTCCAGATACTCATGGATCTTGTTGAATCCAAACCCCTCCTCCTTCGGATCCTCATTGGCAGCTGCATCGTAGGCAATGACACCCTTGGGAACCGTGCGGATACTTGTCCGTGCAGGAAGGCGCTGAAATCCAAAGTGATAGGTCTTCACCTGCGGTGACAGGGTCGCCAGCTGTCCTAGAAGATTGTACACCACCTTCGAATACCCCGTCGTCTGATCTACGTGCGTGCTAACAAGAACAAACCGCATTGTGATGAATACATCATTTCTCCGTAAATAACAAATGCAGGTCAACTCAGCCCAAGATTATCTGACTCAACTGAAGCGTCAGATCATCGCCAAGTCTCTGACGGTAGCTCCTCCTCCCCTGAAGCGCAGAACGAACACCCAGTACATTGGCGTGCTTGCCAACAAGTCCGATCGGTATGATATGTCTGTTGCTGTCAATACACTCGTTCCCACTACGCTTGGAAAAACCGTTACGTCCTTCTGTTGTGTTCCGACGAACACTGCGACCACGACCTATTTAGTCTAATCTCAGTACTAACACAATATGCCGGGTGCTCTACTTCAATTGGTGGCGATTGGAGCCCAGAATGAACTTGTGAACGGAAATCCGTCGATGACGCATTTTCGAGCAGTCTACCGGCGACACACGAACTTTGCCATGGAGGCAATCCGAATGACGTTTACGAGCTCAAACTTGGAGTTTGCTCAGACCACTACACGGACGATTTCGTGTCGGATTGACCGGTATGCACAGTTGCTTCATGACACCTATCTGGTGTTGACCCTTCCAGATATTTGGTCTCCGCTTCACTATCTTGGTGCGGGCGTATCCCCTCCTGCTGGCTACGACCAGCGCTCGAACTCTATTGGCTACGAGTTTCAGTGGATTGACAACATTGGTTACAATTTGATCGACCGCGTGGAAATCACAGCAAACGGACAGCTACTGCAGAGATTTACGGGGGAGTGGCTCAAGTTTTACTCGTATCTGACACATGACCCTAACAAGCGGAAGATTGTGGATGAAATGGTTGGACACGTGGCCGCACTCAATGATCCAGCAAATGCGTATGATCGTCTGGGACAGTATCCTCACGCCGTTGTCCCTCTGAGCCAACCCGGTGGAATCCCGAACACTCTGGTTCCTGAACCGTCTATTCGCTCTCGCCAATTGGTGATCCCTCTTCACTTCTGGTTTTGTGAAAATCCGGGTATGGCACTTCCGCTGGTGTCAATGCAGAACTCGGATGTCTTTATTAACGTGACGTACCGTCCACTGAACCAGCTGTACACTGTTATCGGTGTGGACCCTCTCAACGCAGATACCTACGGCAAGCGTATCCGCCCGGACATAAACGACTATGCCATTGGTCGGTTCCTGAGTCCGCCTACGCTTAGTGGCACTCAGTCGAACACGGCGCTGACAACTTTCTTCCCTGACCCGTATTTGGAAGGCAACTTCATCTACCTGACTGAGATGGAGATGGCACAGCTGGCATCCGCTGATCAGACCTTCCTGGTCAAGACCGTTACGTACGTGAACAATCCAGGTCAATACGGTGGAAACTCGGACATTGAGATCCCCTTCTTTAACTTGGTAACTCGAATGGTTTGGTCTTCCCAGCGGTCGGATAAGATTCTGACGAATGATTGGGACAACTACACGAACTGGGACAATCCGAATCGTGCTCCGTTCACAACCAATGGAGTCGCCAACGATGTCTTTTCGAGTGTAACCAACTCCAGTGAGACGCAAACCTTCCTGTACTCGAGTGGACAGCTGCAGATTTCCTCTTCGTATCCTCGGGATCCGGTTACCCAAGGACAGCTCTTGCTTGACGGAAAGGAGCGCTTCTCTGTGAAGCCAACTTCGTACTTCTCGCTGTTGCAGATGTACAAGCACACGACGGGTGATGCTCCCCTTCTTCCCGGAGTGTACATGTACTCCTTTGCCCTGAACAATGACCTGTATCAGCCAAGTGGAGCCATCAACGGTAGTTTGTTCAACAAGGTTGTTCTCCGTCTAACTCTGCAACAGCCCCTGCCCACTGCTGCCGGGATTGCCGCCCAAGAAGTTGTGTGCGTCATAAAGTCAACGGTGTTCTCGGCAAACCCTGTGATCGTCACGGCAGCTCAGCAGTTATTGACGGATCCAGTCACCGGGCTTCCTCTGTATCCTCCAGAGACCCTTGTGACGGTGGTTCGCAACACGAATGGAGAAAATGTGATCTTTGCCTACACGTACAATCTGGCCTGCTACGTGGAATCCATCAACTTCTTGCGGATCACGTCTGGTCTTGCGAATTTCGTGTTTGCTAACTAACAATGGGTATCGTGATTAACCAGGCCACGTGGGGAGACGAGAGCGCCACCACCGACATCACACAAAGCATGCAAGAGAAGGCAAAACCGGGATATCTCGATTTGATTGCCGACAATACACTTGTGCCCGCAGTCGATCTCCTGACTGGCTCAAAGAATGTCACACTGACTGACTCAGAAAAGGCTGACATCAAGACACAGGCAACTGAAATCTGTGGGTCGGCTTCGGATGATAGGTGCATTGCATTTCAGACCAATCAGCTCGAGTCTTCGTCTCTTCAGGGAAAAGTGGCCGAGCAACAGTCCTCTGCGGGTATTGTTACGGGACGCCGGCTGACGCTCACGTACACGGACGACCAGACTGGGCAGAAACGGACAGTGGCAATCCCCGATGGACAAAAAGTAAAGTTTGGAGAGGCGCCAGTCGTCTCAATGGCTAGCTTTACCCCGTCCAACACAATCGTTGGGTTTCTTAGTACGTTCTCTACGTTGGCCATGACCCTGCTCTACGTGTTTAGCATTGGCGCTACCTACCGTTTGTTGGTCATGTCGGGGAACACGATGGTCGCGTATGTGCTGACGGCAATCTCTATTGTGATCCCGTATTCTGGACTGATCTTGACACCGATCGCACTGGGTATTTTCAAGTACATGGAGATCAAGGCGGCTGCAAAAGTTGTTCCTGTGTAAGAACAATGTTCCATCTTGAGTGGATTGCCGCCGGTGTTATTATCGGCATGTTGATTGCATGTATCTTGATTCCACCGACCCGAAAGCAAATCACGGTGCCCACGCCGTATGATACCGATATCTTCCACACAGACACGGGATGTGTTCGTACCAATGCCATCGAGGTGCCGTGTGGCGCTGAAGCCGATTCTCTCAATCTTCTCGCAAGTAAGTAATGCTTGACATCACAAAAGGAATCGAACGCGCCAGTCCCTTTTTTTCGTTTGTGATTGGGTTGGGGATCTCCGTCCTGCTCTTTCATCGGAACTATGGCACACAGCGGGTTCTGGGTGTTCCTCTGAAGGATGTAGAAGCAAAAACAGTCAAGGTAGATGGAAAATGTTACAAATATCGCGTGGAAGATGCAACGTGTGAAATCGTGTCTCCTTCATAAACAATGGACGACCAGACCTCGCTCGACGCCCTCTTGCCCTCGCCCCAGCTTCCTCAGTCTATGCCGCCGATGGCCGGTGTCTCCGGTTCGGATCACATCCAGCGCACCCATATGGTGCCCTCTTTTAAGCCGTCGCTCCCAATGATGCGAATGATGTGGTCCAACTTGACACTGTATATTTCCTTCTTTCTTGCCACGGTAGTGCTCTCACTGTCCGCACCGCGTGACTTACTGTTGAGGTATGTCCCGAATGCATATACATCGGGTGGTGTAGTGTCGTGGCAAGGTGCTGGAGTGCTGGGAGGAGCAGCAGTTGTGGTGTCCCACTTACTGAATGTATTCCTGCTGAGTTTCCTGGGTTAAAATGGATATAGAGTGTGGGAGGAATATCACAGTAATGGTTGTTCCAATTCTCTCCGACTTCGATGTTGCTTGTATTCTGCGTGTAGCTGACAAGTCCGTTGACTGCCGGTTGTACGCTGCAAACGTACTGTACACTGAACTGATTGAAGTTGCTAAGGCTGTAAATTTGAAGTCCAGATTCCGGCATGACGTCTATCATGGACGGCGTACTCGTTTCATTCTCACTCAACTTCCCCCCTACCGTCAGGTTCAAGAGATGCTTCTTTCGACGGAGGACATTATAAATTCTGAGATGGTCTTGGCTCGACTCGAGAAAGGATGTGGCCAGTACGTACAAGCTTCCTACGAGGTAGAGAATGGCGGGCATATCAACGTGTATCTTGAGTTTGTTCTTCCGCGGAAATCCGTTTTAAACCCAGAAGACGATACGTCAGAGATCAATATCCCTACCGCGTCCGAAGATCTTGAGGCGCGACGCCTTGAGAAGGAGACCAGCTGGTAAAATGGATCTAGATTTGGCAACTAGACTTGACCACAGAATGGATTCCCTCATGAAGACACTCCTTGAACGCCTTGCAGAGTTGGAGATGCGCACAGCTAAGTTAGAAGCAGAGGTTGAGCACCTGAAGTTTCTGCTTCGGCAGAAGAACGTCATTCGCGAACAGACAGCCTCACCACCCTCCTACTTGCAGGAGTATCGACTCCATCATGGTTAAACACTAGCCACCCGAAAGAAGTATGTTCCTCCGACCCGTGTATTTGCAACAACAACCTGCGTGGTTTTCTTCGCGAATCCTAGTCGGCGCCGGTGAGATGCTCACCCCAGCCTTTAAAAGAAAAAATAACATTACTCACGTGATCAACTGCGCATTTCCAGACGATTCACCTTTTTGGTTTCGAAATGCGTATCGGGATAACTACCTGGGACTGAATGCGATCGATACAGTCAATGCAAATATTTTAGACTGGTATCCGGCGTTTGAAGAGAGATTGACGGCATTTTTGCGTGCTCCTGGATCGGCTATCGTTTTTGTTCATTGCCAGTGCGGTATCAATCGATCTGCCTTCTTGACTCTGACCTATGTTACAACACATTATGGGCTTCCCTACGATCAAACATTTGCATCGTTGAAACGACAGCGTCCATGTATGTTTACAAATCCGGTCTTCAGGAAGCAAACTGAAGAGTTTGTAAATGGACGTCTTCAGGATTCGAAAGACGAGGGAGCTGGGAGGGAGCGGATCGTCGATGGGAACTCTGGACTCGGTTCATCGGGAGCAAGTACAGGGACTACGTGATTCGGGGTCTAAGCAGGTCGAGTTGCAAGAAAAGTTAGATACCCTTCGAAGTCAACGTGAAACGCTGAGCACATCAACTGAGCTGACAGAAATTGTCAAGTGTTCACAGGTGGATTCGCAGATTCGCGAGATAGAACAGGAACTTTCTAGGGCAAATCCAGTTGAGGATTACTATATGAAAAATATGGACATCCTGATGGATTATTATGGGAAGGAGACATCTACTTCTTCTCAGTCTGCTCCGCTCCCAAAAGAAACCAATACTTTCCTCAAGTTCTTTGTCGCAAATACGCCCGCCGTGGATGCCGGTTTATCGAAGAAGCAGATCTTTGACGAGTATGTTGCCCGGATGAAGCTTTCGAATGGACCGGAAGCTACGCAACTCTTGACGGAGCACTGTGTTGCGTGCAATGTGGCGAGGGAAGAAATCAGTTCGGAAGGTATTCTGGTGTGTCCGTCGTGCGGATCGGAGGAGTATGCGTTGGTTGTGAGCGACTTCCCAAGTTTCCGTGACCCACCCAAGGAGCGGAACAACTACGCCTATAAGAAGATTAACCATCTCAATGAGATCCTTAATCAGTTCCAGGCGAAGGAATCCACCATTATTCCCGAAGAGGTGATGAATGAGGTTGTGCTGGAGATCAAGAAGCGACGCATTGATAACATTGCAGACCTGTCGGAGGAGGATACGCGTCAGATCCTGAAGAAGCTGGGTCGGTCCAAGTACTACGAGCATCGTGCTCACATTCTGAGCCGACTCAATGGAAATCCGCCCCCGACCATCACCCCGGAAATCGAGGAGAAGGTTCGGGCAATGTTCCAGGAGATTCAGGCACCGTTCTTGCTGTATTGTCCCAATGATCGCACGAACTTCTTAAGCTACTCGTACATCCTGTACAAGTTCTTTGAGCTGCTGGATTTGGATGAGTACAAGGTCTTCTTTCCGTTGCTGAAGTCCCGGGACCGGTTAATCGCCCACGATCAGATCTGGAAGAAGATCTGCGACTACCTCAACTGGGAATTTATTCAGAGCGTTTAACCTTACGAAGGGTACGTCGCTTATTCTTGCGACGCCGAGTTCCGGCTCGCCAACGCTCCACAGGTGTAATTGTCACATTCTTCGCGCCAGGTCCGGCGTCTTCTACCCGTGCCTTATAAGGTGGGCAAATGATGATTTCACACTCATCGTCCATACCAAGACCTGCATCTTCGTCTTCCACTATTCCAAGTACAATTATCCGAACACCAGGTTTGACAGTTATGTTTAATAGACAGCACTTTTCACCAATAAATTCATCTGCCACGTCTTTGCAGTAGGTGGTCGAAAGGAGGTTATTTCCCTCAATAGAAAGCGCGCGATCGGAATGGATCCCGCGATATACTACGATCTCTTTGCTAAGTTTAGGAGCTTTGTGTATGGCGTTTGCTAAATGTCCCATAAACTGTGGAACAAATCCCATAACGCGATCACGTGGAATACCATATGCCTCTCGATTTGCCAGCTTTACAACGGGATCAACCCCACTTCTAGGAGGACGTCCTGTTAGTAATGGTGTTGTGAACAAAAATGCGTTTCCCTTATACCCCATGATCGTCTCACGTTCTTCTTTCGAAAGACTTGATGCAAATCTTTTCTGTGCATTAAAGTCTTCCAGATTTATGATCTGGGTTACGGTTGGCGACGTCTCATCGTCCTCTTCTTCGCTATCGACTGCATCCGCGATGATTTTATGGTGTAAGACCACCGCTTTCTTAAATCTTGCTCGGTCGCCATCACAGTCTTCCTCTTCACCAATCTTCGGCTTATTGGCTAGAAACTGTTCCATTGAAACTCCGTCATTTCTAGTTGCAGGGCGTCCCTTTGTTACGTTTGCAAAAATCTCCGCGTGAGTTCGTTTGAACTCCTGGAGATACTTATTGTTAATGCATTCGCTACCCTCAAACTCCTCGTATATTTTATTGAGTTCAATTGTAGCCATTACCATATAATGATAGAAAAACTCGTCGTCGCGTATAAACAATGCCACCTGTCACAGCTGCGCAAGAGGCGGAGATGAACAAGATTCGTAAGCAGTATGTCTTACCAAATGAAGATCAGGAGGAAATGAGAGGACCTGGATACTATTGGGGTTGGCAGAAGCCAGAAAGCATCTGGAGTAAAATTTCCCCAGTTGAGCTATCCAAACGGGCATTTAACCGTATACGCGATAGGCTCACAGAAGGTGACCGAACGAATGCACACAATATTTTGTATGACGGCATCCCTAACTCCGATGTGAATGATTATATGGATACTGACAATGACAATTGGGGACAACTTAATCCACTTCGTTGGCCGCGAGTTGGAGCAGAAACAGAGGAAGACCGCGATCTTTACGATCAAGCCCTCTACCACGAAATGGTCGTGTCTCCTCCATTGAAATCCCAAGCACGCGATCTGGCAAGCGGCGAAGTAGCGGGGATTCTCCGTCACCGTGACAAGACAAGGGGTCTCGTTGAAGAAGGAACTGCCCTTGATCGAGCAATGGCAAGCGGAATCTTGCCCAGTCAGGTGGGTCAGTTTTTGACCGATGACAAGAACATTCACAAGGGAAGTTTTGGCGAAGTGAAGCAGAGTCTTCGTAATATTGGCGAGAAGCTTAAGAATGAGGGTGGTCGTCATCGCCGCAAGACCAAAAAGTCCAAACGCCGTGCACGGAAAACTCGTCGCCGCGTATAAACAATGGCGACTCCAATTGAAGATCTGGAGGTAGGTAGCAAGTACACAGTGAAGCGTGGTAATAAGACGGTGATGACTGGAACATACAGAAGGCGACTTACACGTCACCCGTACTCCGGTCACAATGGACGCCCTGCTGAGATTGAGGATGATAACGGGCAGATCGGATTTTGGAGCGATGAGGATGGATATACCTTCTATCAATTCATTACAGACGAAGACCCGGGTCCTCCCGAAGGCGGGCGTCGTCGTCGCAAGACCCGCAAGACCAAACGCCGTGCACGGAAAACTCGTCGCCGCGTATAAACAATGGCGGCACTGACTCCAGCTGAAAGACAGAAAGCGATCGCCCTGTATAAACAGTGGATACCGCCATCAGGAGCGGATGGACAGGCAGAGCAACTGCACCCTTTCTGGGAAACGACAAGTCCACTTGAAGTCGTTAAGGCTGCATTCAATAGCATTTTTGGTCAGCTGACTGATGTTCTTGCCAGGGCAGAGTACCGAAACGAACTCGCCGATGAAGAATACGATCTCAACCGGTATGATGATCCTCGTGCCATCGAGATCACCGTTCCTCTTGGAGATAGCGATCTGTTGGATCTTGATGCCCCGCAAGCCGACCAAGACAAGCTCGATCGCGCAATTTTTGAAATACTTCGCGCGGGATTCAGTGATCTTGATGCCGATCATCCTCCCAATGGACCTGTTATCGACG